>BNJU01001800.1_pt1 | contig 103666 bp, 115 predicted proteins | sample 8539281 | NCBI WGS metagenome assembly BNJU01 (sample SAMD00202456, study PRJDB9452) | human saliva metagenome | isolation source: human saliva | place: Japan | reverse complement strand
ATAAAATACTATTTTTTTATAGTTTCAAAACGAAATGCAAATACCCTCCAAAGCCGCTAAAACACAGGGTTTGAAGGGTATTTTATATTTCAAAACTGTCAAAGACAGGATCATATAAAAAAAGCAGAGACCTCAATCTATGAAGTCTCTGCCCGAATTTATTATTATATTTTTATCTTACTGAGCCAAATCGGCATATTCAAAGTGCCAGAAGCCGTCAGGTGAATGCCAGCTGCCTGTTATCTTATCACTCTGAAGGTAGAAATCATTGTAATAAAGGAGCGGAACCATAGCCGTATCCTTCATTATAACGTCCTCAGCCTGATGTAAGTATCCGAATCTAGTCTGCGGATCTTTCTCTGTAGCTGCCTTGCCCATAAGAGCATCGAATTCAGGATTGCTGTACTTGGAATTGTTGTTTCCGTTTCCGGTCAATGCAAGCTCAAGGATATTTGAAGGATCGTTGTAATCCATTACCCATCCGTCTCTTGCCACCTGGTAGTTACCTGCTCTTCTTTGCGGTGTGAATGACTTCCACTCAACTATATTTACATCAACCTTAAGTCCAAGTTCACCCCATGCCTGCTGTAAATACTCGGCAATCTTTTTGTGGTAAGCCTGATCGTTTGTTGAATATACTATATCAGGAAGACCTGCACCGTTCTCATGTCCTGCCTCCTTCAAAAGCTCCTTAGCCTTTGCAAGGTTGGCTGCATGGTCATCAATATTTATATAAGCGGACTTATCTGTTATATTGTCCTGCCAAGCAGTACCGTTCCAGTCTGTTACACCCTCACTTACAAATCCGCTTGCAGGTGTATATGTACCTGATGTAATTGTCTCTGAAATATACTTTCTGTCAAGAGCAAGTGAAAGCGCCTCTCTTACTCTTGAATCCTTAAACTCATCTAAGGTATTGTTTAAATCAAGATAGTATGTTCCGAGTATAGGATCTATATGATAATCCGCTCTGCTCTTTAATGAATCTATCTCCTGTGTAGGAATATCCTTTATCATTAAAGCATCACCTGATTCATATGCGCTGAAAGCCGCATTCTGATCCTGCATAAGAAGACATTTGATACCGTCAAGCTTTATAGAGCCGGCATCCCAATAGTTCTCATTCTTCTCAAACATCAGATAGCTTCCCGGTTTCCACTCTGTAAGTTTAAAAGGACCTGATGAAACATATGTCTTAGGGTCGATACTCCAACCGTCAGGATTTGCCTCTACGACTTCCTTCTTTACAGGTGAGAGTGAAGCAAATGCGGCAAGCTTATCAAAATAAGGTGTAGGCTTTGCCATATGTACAACCAATGTCTTGTCATCCGGAGCTTCAACTTTAAGCTTTGTAGGATCAGGGGTTACTGTGGTATTACCGTCAGCGTCAGGTTTTCCGACAGCGTCATCATAACCTTCCACCATGCCAAGCACTGTCTGTGCATATGGTGCGGCAACATTCGGATCAACCACTCTCTGCCAGCTGTATACAAAATCATTGGCTGTAAGAGCTGAACCGTCAGACCACTTTAAGCCGTCTCTTAAGTGGAATGTCCATGTAAGCTGGTCGTCACTTACTTCATACTTCTCGGCAAGTCCCGGCACCACATTTCCGTCTTTGTCCATCTTTAAAAGGTTGTCAAATGCAAATAATATATAGTTTGCTCCGTCAACCGCTGAATTAAGCGCAGGGTCAATTGTCTCTACATCCGGTCCAAGCTGAACTGTAAGTATCTTCTTACCTGTTTTTGCCCCGTCACTTTGCGCGCTCTTACTGTCAGCAGCCGAATCATTTCCCGACTTTGCGCCGCCACATCCTGAAAGGGCCATTGCACCGGCTATTGCCAATGCTGCAACAATAAATCTTTTTTTCATCATTCCTCCTCCAACTTAATGAAATAGTATACAAACTTAAATATTATAATAATTGTATAAAGTAATGTGTACAATATTTATAAATTTTTAAGTTTATTCACTTGTATGCATAATTATACTATATTAACTTCCGTTTGTCTACACCTAAATAACACAATGAACATTTATGTAATCAGTCCATACAGGATAATATAAAAAGAGCCGGAAATAAGTTTCCGACTCTAAAATATAATATTATTCTGCGATATCCGCATACTCAAAGTGCCAAATACCGTCTGATGTATAGAAGCTGTCTTTATATTATCTTTCTGAAGATATGTCTCATTCTGATACATTAGTGGTATAACTCCTGCATCCTTTAAAAGAAGCTCCTCAGCCTGATGGAAATATCCGAATCTTGTCTTGGCATCTGTCTCATTTGCAGCCTTGTCAAGAAGTGCATCATACTCAGGATTTTTGTATCTTGAACTGTTGTTTCCGTTTGTACTGTATGCACACTCAAGAAGATTTGAAGGATCGTTGTAATCCATTACCCATCCGTCTCTTGCAATCTGATAGTTTCCTGATCTTCTCTGAGGTATAAATGACTTCCACTCAACGATATTTACTTCAACATTTATTCCAAGCTCTTTCCATGCCTGCTGTAAGTACTCTGCAACCTTCTTGTTAAGGCCTGCATCGTTGGTTGTGTATGACATTGTAGGAAGACCTGCACCGTTCTCATGTCCTGCTTCCTTCAAAAGCTCCTTAGCCTTTGCAAGGTTTGCAGCAAAATTGTCATTATCGTAGTATACAGACTTATCTGTGATATTGTCAGCCCATGCGCTTCCGTCCCAATCCACTACACCGGTCGGAATAAAGCCTGTTGCAGGTGAATTTATACCTGCTGTAATAGTCTCCGCCATATACTTTCTGTCAAGTGCAAGTGCAAGCGCCTCTCTCACCTTAGGATCTTTAAACTCATCTAAATCATTGTTCACGTCAATATATGATATTCCAAGCTTAGGATCGGTCTTAAAATCAGGTCTCTTCTGTATTGTTGTTATCTCCTGTACAGGGTAATCCTTAATCATTAAGGCATCGCCTGACTCATATGCGCTGAAAGCGGCATTCTGATCCTGCATAAGGAGGCATTTGATACCGTCAAGCTTAACGGCATCCTTGTTCCAGTAATTCTCATTCTTTGTAACCAATATATGGCTTCCCTGCTTCCACTCTGTAAGCTTGAAAGGACCTGTAGATACATATGTCTTAGGATCAAGACTCCAACCGTCAGGATTTGCCTCTACCACTTCCTTCTTTACAGGTGAAAGTGCCGCAAATGCTGCAAGTCTGTCAAAATAAGGTGTAGGATGTGACATATGTACTACAAAAGTCTTGTCATCCGGAGCCTCTACCTTAAGCTTTGTGACATCAGGAGTTGTTGTAGTATTACCGTTTGCATCAGGGTTACCGATAGCGTCCTTATATCCCTCTACCATTCCGAGCATAGTCTCCGCATATGGTGCCGCAACCTCAGGATCAACCATTCTCTGCCAGCTGTATACAAAGTCATTGGCTGTAAGAGGCGATCCGTCAGACCACTTAAGTCCGTCTCTCAGATGGAATGTCCATAAGTCCGTCATCGCTTACTTCATACTTTTCAGCCAAGCTCGGAGCTATCTTACCGTCCTTATCCAGTCTAAGCAAGTTATCTGATAACATTGTAATATAGTTTGCACCGTCAGCCGCCTGGTTAAGTGCAGGGTCAATTGTCTCTACATCAGGTCCTTCCTCGATAGTAAGAATCTTTCCGTTCTTACTTGCCGACTTGGAACCGCCGCATCCTGAAAGTGCCATAGCACCTGCAAGTGCCAATGTAACCAAAAATAATCGTTTTCTCATAAACTCTCCTCAATTCTAATAATATTTTTATTCTGCGATATCCGCATACTCAAAGTGATAGATACCGTCAGTTGTATGATAGCTGTCTTTTATCTTGTCACTCTGAAGATACATCTCATTGTAGTAAAGAAGCGGTGTTACACCCATATCTCTCATAAGCATCTCTTCAGCCTGATGGAAATAACCAAATCTTGTCTTCTGATCTTTCTCCGAAGCCGCCTTCTCAAGGAGTGCGTCATACTCAGGGTTTGAATACTTTGAGCTGTTGTTTCCGTTTCCTGTTGCTGTAAGATTAAGGATATTTGAAGGATCGTCATAATCCATTACCCATCCGTCTCTTGCAATCTGATAGTTTCCGGATCTTCTCTGCGGTGTAAATGACTTCCACTCAACTATATTTACATCAATCTTAAGTCCGAGTTCACCCCAAGCCTGCTGTAAATACTCGGCAATCTTCTTATGATAAGCAGAATCATTTGTTGAATATGTCAATGTAGGAAGACCTTCGCCGTTAGGATGTCCGGCCTCTGCCAAAAGCTCTTTTGCCTTTGCAAGATTTCCCTGATAATCGTCAACATTTATATATACTGAAGGATCTGTAAGGTGATCATACCATGAGCTTCCGTCCCAATCGGATACACCTTGCGGAATAAATCCCTTTGCAGGTGTATATGTACCTGCCGTAATAGTCTCTGAAATATACTTTCTGTCAAGTGCAAGTGAAAGTGCCTGACGAACTTTCGGATCCTTGAACTCGTCCAATGTATTGTTCAAGTCGATAAAGTATGTTCCGAGCTGCGGATCGATATGATAATCAGGTCTCTTCTGCAATGTGGTGATTTCCTGAGTAGGAATATCCTTGATCATCAAAGCGTCTCCCGCCTCATAAGCACTGAATGCCGCATTCTGATCCTGCATAAGCAGACATTTGATACCGTCAAGCTTAACCGCATCCTTATTCCAGTAATTCTCATTCTTCTCAAGCATTAAATAGCTTCCGGATTTCCACTCTTTAAGCTTGAAAGGACCTGTAGAAACATAAGTCTTAGGGTCAAGTGTCCATCCGTCAGGATTTGACTCTACAACATCTTTCTTTACAGGTGAAAGAGCTGCAAATGTTGCAAGCTTATCAAAGTATGGAGTAGGTTTTGCCATATGTACGACAAAAGTCTTATCGTCAGGAGCTTCCACCTTAAGCTTTGTTACATCCGGAGTTGTTGTAGTATTACCGTTTGCATCAGGATTACCTATAGCATCCTCGTAACCTTCCACCATTCCAAGTACAGTCTCGGCATAAGGTGCGGCAACCTCAGGGTCAACCATTCTCTGCCAGCTGTATACAAAGTCGTTAGCTGTAAAATCGGAACCGTCCGACCACTTAAGTCCGTCTCTTAGATGGAATGTCCATGTAAGTCCGTCATCGCTTACTTCATACTTCTCAGCCATACTTGGAGCTATCTTGCCGTCCTTATCGACTCTTAGCAGGTTGTCAAAAAGATAAGTGATGTAGTTTGCGCCGTCGTTTGTGGTGTTGAGTGCAGGGTCGATTGACTCCACATCAGGTCCCATTTCAATAGTAAGAACCTTACCGTTTGCGTTCTTTGCAGACTTTGATCCGCCGCAGGCTGTAAGCGCCAGTGCACCGGTCATAACCAATGTCACCAAAATCAATTGTTTTTTCATAAATCCTCCTAAATATTCTTTATTAAAACCACACGGTCATAATATCTAGTTAATCTTTTCGATATTGTGGCAGGCCACAAAATGTCCCTTTTCCATCTCTCTCCACTTCGGAACTTCCATAGCGCACTGCTCAGTAGCATACTTACATCTGGTTCTGAAATGGCATCCGCTTGGAGGATTAAGTGGTGAAGGAACCTCTCCCTCAAGTACTATTCTTGATCTCTCTCTTTGCTATCTTAGGATCAGCTACAGGTATAGCCGAAATAAGGCTCTTTGTATAAGGGTGAAGCGGTCTGAAGATAATCTCTCCCGCCTCTGCCAGCTCCACCATCTTTCCAAGGTACATAACACCGATTCTGTTACTGATATGGTTTACAATAGAAAGGTCATGTGCAATAAAGAGATATGTAAGTCCTCTCTCCTTTTGCAAATCCTCAAACATATTTACAACCTGTGCCTGTATGGAAACGTCAAGTGCAGATACCGGCTCATCGGCCACTATGAAATCAGGATTAACTACAAGAGCTCTTGCAATACCGACTCTCTGTCTTTGACCGCCTGAGAACTCATGAGGATATCTGTTGGCATGCTCGGAGTTAAGACCTACAGTTCTTAGAACTTCTATTATCCTGTCCTGTCTGTCCTTTTTTGAAGATGCTATCTTATTGATATCTATCGCCTCTCCTATTATATCTCCTACAGTCATTCTAGGGTCAAGTGAAGCGTAAGGATCCTGGAATACTATCTGGAGTTTCTTTCTGTACTCCGACATATTTACGGCGGTCTTTTTGCCAAGCTTAGGTACACCGTTTTCAATTATATCGTTTCCGTTATCATCCACAAGCGGAACCTTTCCGCTGTCAAAAAGTACCTTGTCGTTATATATAATTCTACCGTCTGTAGGCTCATAGAGTCTGAGCAGTGATCTTCCCGTGGTAGTCTTTCCGCAGCCGGACTCTCCTACCAGTCCCAATGTCTCTCCCTTTTCGATATAGAAAGAAACATCGTCTACAGCTCTTACATATTTTTTATTCTTACCGAAGCCTCCGGCAGGGAAGAATTGTTGCAAATGTTCAACCTTGATTATTTTTTCAGACATGCTGCTCCTCCCTCACTGTTTGTATCTTCTTCTATTTCATTCAGCCAGCACTGTGAATAATGTATATCACTGAAATTCTTAACAGGCGGCATCTCTCTTAAACATATCTTCATACATGAGTCACATCTTGAAGCAAACGGGCAGCCCTTCGGCGGATTAAGCATATCTACAGGTGAACCCTCGATAGGTACAAGTCTTTCATAGTCGGCCTCATACATCTTAGGGATACTCTTTAAAAGTCCCTTTGTATACTCATGCTTAGGATTGTAGAAGATATCGTCTGTAAGACCGCTCTCCACTATCTTACCCGCATACATAACTGCTATTCTGTCACATATGCTTGCAACGACACCAAGGTCATGTGTAATCATAATGATTGCCATACCGAGCTTATTCTTAAGGTCCATCATAAGCTCTATAATCTGTGCCTGAATTGTAACATCAAGTGCTGTGGTCGGCTCGTCCGCAATCAAAGCTTCGGCTCACAGGCAAGTGCCATAGCGATCATAACTCTCTGTCTCATACCTCCTGAAAGCTCATGAGGATACTGCTTAAGTCTCTTTTCAGGCTCATTGATTCCTACAAGTGTAAGCAGCTCTTTTGCTCTTTCTTTTGCTTCGGTCTTTGTCTTATTTGTATGGAGGAGTATAACCTCCATTATCTGGTTACCGATAGTATATACCGGATTCAAACTGGTCATAGGGTCCTGGAAAATGATTGAAACTTCATTTCCGCGGATTTTCCTCATTTCTTTTTCACTCATATCATTGATGTGATATCCGTTGAAATATAGGTCACCGCCTATAATCTTTCCGGGATTTGCTATAAGTCCCATAAGTGAGTAACTTGTAACACTCTTTCCGGAACCGGACTCTCCTACTATTCCGAGTACCTCTCCCTCATTTACATAGAAGGAAACGTCGTCAAGCGCTTTTACCTCTCCTGCAGGTGTAAAGAAGGAGAGTCTTTCATGTTCTATATCTACTAAATGTTTCATATATCTCTCCTTAATTCTTTAACTTAGGGTCAAATGCATCACGAAGTCCGTCACCCAAAAGGTTCAGACTCAATATTATCAAACTTATAAGCAGTGCAGGTGCAAACAAAAGATAAGGGTATGATTGCAATCCTGTAATGGCATCTGATGCAAGTGAACCGAGTGAAGGCATAGGTACCGCAACACCGAGTCCTAAGAATGAAAGGTAACTTTCGGTAAATATGGCTGAAGGTATCTGCAATGTTGTAGTAACTATAAGTGTACCGATGGTATTTGTAAGCAGATGCTTTCTGATGATGGAGCCGCTCTTTGCGCCTAACGCTCTGGCTGCTGTAACATACTCCTGCTCCTTTAATACAAGTATCTGTCCACGGACAATTCTTGCCATACCTACCCAGTAAAGCAATGCGAACACTACGAATATACTGATAAGATTGATTCCAAGCACATTTATCCATCCGAAGCCCGGCGCATTTGCCAAAAGCTTCATAGGTTTTTTAAGTGCGAATGTAAGCAATATAATAAGTAGAATATCAGGAACCGTATATATAATATCTACAATTCTCATCATTATAAGATCTACCCAACCGCCTGAAAATGCGGCTATTGAACCGTATATCGATCCTATAACAAGTACGATAAGTGACGCCAAAAGTCCTACTATAAGTGAGATTCTGGCACCCATCATTACTCTTATGGCGTAGTCTCTTCCAAGACTGTCGGTACCGAGTATATGTGGGAATATATGCTCTCCCGCCGATATCCTTGTAAGCTCGGATGCGGAGTACTGCATAGGTAAGAGTCTCTCACTGCCTTGAATCTGTGTAGCATAGTTGTAAGGATAGAATATCGGAACTATGAATGCGAGTATCAATATAATAATGAATACCGCCAAAGATGCAAGTGCAACTTTATTCTTTAAAAGTCTTCTGAAACCGTCCTGCCAGAAGCTGACACTTTGACGCATCACTATCAGACTTTCTTTTTCTTCTTTGCTTGCGGGCAAAAGATCATCGGGCGACAAGTTTAAATGCCCTGAAATAATGTGTTTGCTCATTTTATATAGGTAAATCACAAGCTATGTGACAACCTTCTCCTTTCTTATAGGCTTTACTTAAGTTTGATTCTCGGATCTATTATGGTGTATGCAATATCCACTAAACATTCATCACTATGATAAGTGCTGCAAGGAATATTGTAGTTCCCATGATAACGGTGTAGTCCTGATTTATAACCGAACTTACAAATTCACCTCCGAGTCCGGGGATTGTAAATATCTTCTCCACTACAAAGCTTCCTACAAGTGTATATGCTACCAAAGGTCCCATATATGTAACAATAGGCAGAATTGCATTTCTAAGTGCGTGCTTGAACAGGATAACATTCTCTGAAAGTCCCTTTGCTCTGGCTGTTCTCATATAATCCTGTCCGAGTACATCAAGCATTGAAGATCTCATCTGTCTTGCAATATATGCTGTAGGATAAAAAGACAGTGCCATAACAGGCATTATATAATGAAGCGGTGATGTCAAACCGTATGTCGGCAAAAGTTCAAGCTTAACGCCGAGTATATACATAAGGATTGTACAGATAACAAAGCTCGGTACCGCAATGCCCAATGTGGCAAATATAATGATGAGCCTGTCAAGTATCTTACCTCGATTAAGCGCCGCAATGGAACCTAGAGGAACTCCTATCAGAAGTGAAAGTATAATTGATATACCTCCCACTCTGGCTGAAACAGGGAATTTTGAGGATATTATCTGAGCTACATCCCTTCCTCTTTGTTTGATACTGATTCCGAAGTCACCATGTAAAGCATTTTTAAAATAATTTACATACTGTACCGTAATCGGCTTGTCAAGGCCGTATTTAACCTCCAAAGCTTTTTGAGCCGCTTTTGAAATTGATTTGTCTGCAGCGAACGGTCCTCCCGGAACTTGCTGCATCAGGAAAAATGTCAAGGTCGATACAATAAATATGGTAACAAGACCGAATATCAACCTCTTGATAATATACTTTAACACAATATCCTCTCCTTTTCTTATTTCTTTATCGTTTTGAGTTATTAAAGTATTTTGCCGATATTTTATGCATACATATATATATTAAAAGCCGCATAAAATATGTGCGTATACAACAAATAGTAGGCAAGCATCTTCGCTAAATATTGCCTACTTCCTTGATAATTATACAATAAACCATATTTTATTTCAAGTATCTGTTCGTATGGTGTGTACTTATGTGTGTCTGTACCATACATCACAGGCCGAAAACTGCTTAACCCGTTGGCTTTATATTTTTTTTATCAATTTTATTTAATCTTTCCCTTTACTTTTTCTTAAAAAGGTATATTATTGTTTTCGACAAATGTATTTCTACCTATTATATGCAATGCAAAAATAGTCGGAAATATATTTAAAGTGGTTTGCCTTACATGGTATATCACATAATACAATTTACTAAGGAGGTTTTATGGATGATATAATAAGCAGACTTTCCGAAATCGAAGACTCGTCGCAAAGCTATATTGATGACGCGATTCTTAAGAAAAAGGAAATTGCTGCTGAAATGAACGCCAAAAAAGAGCTTTGGAAGCAAGATCTTGATGCCAAGACGAAGTCTCGAATTGCCGCATTACAGGAATCTATGAATGTTGCAAAAGAAAAGAAGATACTGGAACTTAAGCAGCAATCTGAAAAAGCCTTTAGGGATTTGCAAGACATGTATGACACTAACCATGATAAATATGTGGATACACTATTTTCAGAAATGATTAAGGAGTAGCCATGGGAAATTTATTTAAATACGCTTCCCTTACTACAAAGATTCGTGCAATGTCAGGCGATTTGATAAGCATTGACGGTTTCAAATCACTGTGTGAATGTGACAGTATATCTTCCGCTATGAATGAGCTGATGAAGTATAAATACTACAAAGACGCATTCAAAAATGTAGATGTTTCTACATTACACCGTGAGGATATCGAGCAGATTTTGATGCTTAGTAGTTTGGAAGAGTTCATGGGACTGTATAAGTTCACTTCAGGTACACCCAGAAAATACCTGAATTTGGTGTCTATGTACAATGAAATGTATGTATTAAAGCGTATACTGCGAGATATTCTCAGTAACAGACCAAAATCATTGAACTTAAAATTCTATGCAAAGCATATCGGTGCTCATATGGATTTTAATATTGATGATTTGTTGGCAGCCAATGATGTCCCACAGTTCATTGAGACACTGAAAAATACCGAATATTACAACTGCTTGAATGAAGTATATTCAAAGGGCGGACATACTATATTTGAGTACGGTCTTGCACTTGATACTTATTACTTTGATATATGCTTCAAATTCGCGGCAAAGGAACTTAAAGGTACTGAAAGCAAAGATGTGCTGTCAATCCTCGGTACAAGATGTGACTTCCTAAATATGCAATGGATATATAGGACAAAGAAGTACTACAATGTAAAGAGTGCCGATCTTTATGCCACACTTATCCCGCACTACTACAAACTCAGTGTGGATGAGATAAAGCAAATGGCGGAATCTGAAAATGTTACAGCGTTCTTTGAGATTTTTGAAAAGACCTACTACGGAAAACTCGAAGCCAGGTTGTTCAAAAACAAACCGGGACTGGAAGAGATTTTCATGTCGTCACTTGAGTATTTATACACTCAAAACAAGAAAAGGGATCCGTATTCTTTAGCCACACTTAGCTATTATCTGTACGCCAGGGAACTGGAAATAAGCAGAGTCACAAAGATAATAGAGTCTATCAGGTATGCACTGCCGGCAGAAGATATTATCACTACGATTCTAAAACTTGAGACAAGGAGGTCTTTCGCATGATTGAAAGAATGAAATTCTTGAATATCACAGGCCCGAAAGACGACATTGACAGAATTATTGAAACTTATATCAGCAAATATGATTTTCAGCTGGAGAACGCTCTGTCTGAACTTAAGGATGTCAAGGAATTACATCCGTTTACTGATACCAATCCTTATAAAAATGCTCTGAACAGCTCACAAGAACTTAAAGAGTATCTTAAGGATACTGATTTCAAAACAAATCGTCAAATGAGCATCGAAGAGGCTGAGGCATTGACAAATACTCTTTCTGATAAGGTTAACGCCTTCTCACAAAAAAAGAGCGATCTTGAAGCGGAGCTTTCAAAACATGAAGAAAAGTTGAAAAATGTTCAATACTTTATCGGACTGGATTATGACACCGAAAAGATTCTTCATTTTAAGTACGTTAACTTCAGATTCGGTTCTATGCCGAAAGAATACTATGAGAAATTCATGACCTTTGTATATGACAGTGTCGATACCATCTTCTACAAGGCCAGAGAGATTGATGACAGAGTATGGGGTGTATATTTTGTACCTGATACCATATCGGATCAAATAGATGCCATCTACTCTTCTATGCATTTTGAAAGATTTTTCTTACCTGAAGGATATGAAGGTACACCTGCTGCGGCCAGTACACATCTTGAGGAAAAGATTCAGTCAATAAAGATGGAAATCACATCCGTTGACAACAAGATTATAAAGACTCTTGAAGACAGAAAAGACGACTTTTTACTTGCAAATCAAGTACTTTACAAATTCAATAAAGTGTTTGATGTAAGAAAGTATGCGGCAGCTACAAGAGGAAACAGAGCGGATAAGAAAGTCTTTTACATTATATGCGGTTGGTTAACCGAAAAGGATGCCGCAAAGCTTTCAAAGGAATTGGAGAATGAACCTGAAACTTTCTGTCTTTCAGAAAAGGATTTGTCAAAGGTTCTCAGCACTCCGCCTATTAAGCTGAAAAATAATGCACTCTTTAAACCTTTTGAGATGTTTGTTGAGATGTACGGGCTTCCGAATTATAAGGAGTTTGACCCTACAATTCTTGTAGGTATCACATATTCCATATTGTTCGGCTTTATGTTCGGAGATGTCGGACAAGGTCTTGTACTTTTGATTTTGGGCAGCATTTTGTATTATACTAAGAAAATAAGGCTTGCAGGTATCATTGCAAGATGTGGATTCTTCTCCACAATATTCGGATTCCTGTTCGGTTCAATCTTCGGTTTTGAAGATGTTATACAACCGCTTTGGTTAAGACCGGCAAAGGCAATGACCGCACTTCCTGTTATCGGAAACCTTAATACCGTTTTCGTTGTAACTATAACACTCGGTATGCTTATCATTATACTTATGATGATTATAAGTATTTTGACAAAGCTCAGATTCAAAAAGCCGGGTGAGGCACTGTTTGATACAAACGGCGTTGCGGGACTTGTATTCTATGCATCCGCACTTGCCACCATGGTGCTTTTTATGACCGGAAATCCGTTGCCTGCATCTATAGTACTTATCATAATGTTTGTAATACCTTTAATTCTTATCTTCTTAAAAGAGCCTTTGGCCGAAATAGTTGAAAGAAGAAAGGTTCACCTTGAAGGCGGAGCCGGAATGTTTGTATTACAGGGATTCTTTGAGCTTTTTGAAGTACTTTTAAGCTACTTCTCAAACTCACTGTCATTCGTCAGGGTAGGTGCTTTCGCAGTCAGCCATGCCGCTATGATGGAAGTTGTTCTTATGCTTTCGGGTGCCGAGAGCGGAAACATCAACTGGATAGGTGTTGTTCTCGGAAACATCTTCGTCATGGGTATGGAAGGTTTGATTGTAGGTATACAGGTACTTCGTCTGGAGTATTATGAGTTATTCTCCAGATTCTATACCGGAGGCGGTAGGGCATTTAAGCCTTACGCATAGTAACAAATCAATTTATTAACCATATGACTTTCGTCATATAAATATATAGTTTTTATTTAGGAGAAAAAAAATGAACACATTAGCAAAAGTAACTCTTTCAGCAGCTCTTATTTTAAGTATTGCAGTTCCTTTCATAGCATTTATGATCGGCGAGAAGACAAAGGGCCGTTATAAAAAAGCCCTTGCAGGAAACATCTTTATGTTCTTCGGTGTTATGGCAATTGCCGGCGTATTGTTCTTCTCAGGTAACGCTTATGCGGCAGGTGAGACAGCAGCTTCAGGCGCAGCAGGTCTTGGATATCTTTCAGCAGCACTTTCAGTAGGTCTTGCTTGTATCGGTGGCGGTATCGCCGTATCTGCAGCAGCATCTGCAGCACTTGGTGCTATCAGTGAGGACGGTTCAATCCTTGGTAAGTCACTTATCTTCGTAGGTCTTGCAGAGGGTGTTTGTCTTTACGGACTTGTAGTTGCATTCATGATCTTAGGTCGTTTATAATAGGCAATCTTATGAAAATGTACCTTATTAGCGATAATGTAGATACTCTTACAGGTATGAGACTTGCAGGAGTGGAAGGAGTGGTGGTTCATGAAAAAAATGAACTTACTGATGCCCTCAATTTTGTTGTAAACAGCAAAGAAATAGGCATAGTTCTTCTTACAGAAAGTTTTCTAAGGACTATCCCGAGCTTGTCAACAAATATAAGATGGAATCACATATCCCACTCTTTATTGATATACCGGACAGACATGGTACCGGAAGATCTGAAAACTTCATTACAGACTATGTAAATGAAGCTATCGGATTAAAACTATAGATAGATGACCCAATCTGTCTGATACATCTGTTTTGTAAGATTTATCTTACAAACTTGTCCTAACAGTTCAGCTTTTGCTGAACTGTTACATTAGTATAAAAAGGTAGGTATTATCTTGACAATAGAAGAAAAACTACAGCATTTTAAAGAAGCCTGCGTGGCGGATGCCATGGCTGCAGCTGAAAAGATACTTTCAGATTATAGAAGTGCTTTAGATAAGGACTTCGCAGACTACCAAAGCAGTGAGATAAGGCTTGCTGATATGGAAGTCAAAACAGAAACTACAAGGATTGACAAGGAAACCAATAAAGAGCTTGCTCTTGAACAGATAAAGTTGAAAATGGAAATCAGTAAAAAAGCTGCCGAGCTTAAAGAAAAAATCTTTTCACAGCTTGAGGCAAAACTTGCAACTTATCAATCCTCTCCTGCATATGAAGCTTTGCTTGATTCTCAGATAGACAAGGCTCTTAAGTTTGCGGGAAATGATGAAGTAAAAATATATATCGACCCTAACGATGAAGCATTGGCACATAAGCTTTCTGTAAAACACGGTATTGATATAATTATAAGCAAATATCCTTTCCATGGCGGTCTAAGAGCTGTCATCCCGGCTAAGAATATCTTGATTGACAATTCTTTCGAGAAAAAGATAGCAGAAGCTAAAGATAAATTTGATGTAGAGATGGAGGTGCTATAATGGCAAAAACAGGTATTATATTTGCAATAAACGGGCCGATCGTAAAGACATCAAATGATTCCGGCTTTGAAATGCATGAAATGGTATACGTAGGTGAAGAAAACCTTGTAGGTGAGGTAATCGGTCTTACAACCGACGCAACTATCATTGAGGTTTATGAGGAGACCGGCGGTCTTAAGCCCGGCGAAGTTGTAACAGGTACAGGATCTCCTGTGTCCGTAACTCTTGCACCGGGTATACTTAACAATATCTTTGACGGTATCGAGCGTCCGCTTAGCGAGATAGCTAAAAAAGAGGGTGCTTATATATCAAGAGGTGTCAGTGTAGATTCACTTGATACAAAGAAACTTTGGAAAACACATATAACCGTAAAGCCGGGTCAGGCTATTGACGGCGGTACAATCATCGCTGAAGTTCCTGAGACTCAGGCAATTGTACATAAAGTAATGCTCTCACCTAATCTTAAGGGCTATGTAGTAGATGTGGTTGAGGACGGTGAGTATACTATCAACGATAAGCTTATTACATTGCAGCTTACAGACGGCAGTGAAGTTCCTATAACAATGACACAGCATTGGCCTATTCGTGTGCCGAGACCTACAAAGAAGAGATTCCCGGCAAGCATTCCGCTTATCACAGGACAGAGAATACTTGATACTCTCTTCCCTCTTGCAAAGGGCGGTACTGCAGCAGTTCCCGGCGGATTCGGTACAGGTAAGACTATGACACAGCACCAGATTGCAAAGTGGTCCGATGCAAATATCATCATATATATCGGATGCGGTGAGCGTGGTAACGAGATGACACAGGTTCTTGAGGAGTTCTCCGAACTTATCGACCCTAAGAGCGGTAATCCTTTGATGGATCGAACAACTCTTATCGCAAACACTTCAAATATGCCTGTGGCGGCCAGAGAGGCTTCTCTGTATTCAGGTCTGACACTTGCAGAGTACTACAGAGATATGGGTTATGACGTTGCAATCATGGCCGACTCCACTTCAAGATGGGCCGAGGCTCTTCGTGAGATTTCAGGTCGACTTGAGGAAATGCCTGCAGAGGAAGGTTTCCCGGCATATCTTGCATCAAGACTTTCGGCATTCTATGAGAGAGCCGGAATGATGCAAAACTTAAACGGCACTGAAGGTTCCGTTTCCATTATCGGTGCGGTTTCTCCACAGGGTGGTGACTTCTCAGAGCCTGTTACACAGAATACCAAGAGATTCGTACGTTGCTTCTGGGGACTTGATAAGAGACTTGCTTATGCAAGACACTTCCCTGCTATCCAGTGGCTTGACAGCTATTCCGAGTATTTGACAGACCTTGCACCTTGGTACGCCGAGCATGTAGACAAAAAGTTCGTTGAATACAGAAACAGACTTGTATATATCCTCAATCAGGAAGCTTCTTTGATGGAAATAGTAAAGCTTATCGGTGCTGATGTATTGCCTGACGACCAAAAGCTTGTACTTGATATCGCAAAGGTTATAAGAGTAGGTTTCCTTCAGCAAAACGCATTCCACAAGGACGATACTTCAGTACCTCTTATAAAGCAGTTTAAGATGATGGATGTTATACTCTATCTGTATCAGAAATCAAAAAGCACTGGTTCATCAGGGTATGCCTATGAGCGTTTTTACATCAGGACAGCATTTGGGATAAGGTAACTTCTATAAAGTATGATGTTCCGAATGACAAACTTGAAATGTTGGATCAATACAAAAAAAGACATTGACACATTCTACGAAAAAAAGTACTTGAAAAGAATGCATAGGAGGTAAAAAAATGTCAATAGAATACCTTGGACTTAGCTCCATAAACGGACCGCTGGTAGTTCTTGAGGGTGTCAAGGGTGCTGCCTATGATGAAATCGTAGAGATGACCGTAAACGGTAATGAGAAGCGCCTCGGCAGAATTATAGAGATAAACAATGATAAGGCTGTCATACAGGTTTTTGAAGGAACAGACCGTATGGCACTTAGAAATACACACACAAAGCTTACAGGAAAGCCTATGGAAATAGGCGTTTCCGAAGCAATGTTCGGCAGAACGTTCAACGGTATCGGTGAGCCGATAGACGGACTCGGCAGTGTGGAGGCTGAAAAAACACTTGATGTAAACGGTAAGCCGCTAAACCCTGTTACAAGAGAGTACCCGAGAAACTATATCAGAACCGGTATTTCCGCAATAGACGGACTTATGACTCTTATCAGAGGTCAGAAGTTGCCTATATTCTCAGGAAACGGTCTTCCACATGATGAGCTTGCAGCACAGCTTGTTCGTCAGTCTTCTTTGGGTGACAGTGACAATGATGATGAGAAGTTCGCCGTAGTGTTTGCCGCTATGGGTGTAAAGCACGATGTTGCCGATTTCTTCCAGAGAACATTTGCTGAGAGCGGTGTCAGTGACCACGTTATCACATTCATCAATCTTGCAAACGACCCTGTCGTAGAAAGACTTATAACACCTAAGGTTGCACTTACGGTTGCTGAGTATCTTGCTTTTGAAAAGGGTATGCACATCCTTGTAATTCTTACAGATATGACTTCATTTGCAGAGGCAATGCGTGAGGTTTCATCTTCAAAGGGTGAGATTCCTTCAAGAAAAGGTTTCCCGGGCTACCTTTATTCAGAGCTTGCTACAATATATGAGAGAGCGGGTATCGTAGAAGGCGTAAACGGTTCAGTTACACAGATTCCTATTCTTACCATGCCTAACGACGATATCACTCACCCGATCCCCTGACCTTACAGGTTATATCACAGAGGGTCAGATAGTTCTTGACAGAGACTTAAACGGTCAGTCAATCTATCCGCCTATAGCCGTACTTCCTTCACTTTCAAGACTTATGAAGGACGGTATCGGTGAAGGCTTTACAAGAGGCGATCACCAAGACGTTGCAAACCAGCTCTTCTCTTCCTACTCTAAGGTGGGTGATGCCAGAGCGCTTGCTTCAGTTATCGGTGAGGACGAGCTTTCAGATACGGATAAGAAGTATCTTGTATTCGGTAGAGCTTTTGAGCAGATGTTTATCGGTCAGTCCGTAAATGACAACCGTACCATCTTTGATACACTGGATATAGGCTGGAATCTGCTTGGACTTATGCCTAGAGGCGAGCTTGACAGAATCGATACAAAGGTTCTTGACCAGTATTACAAACCTACAATGCTTGATGCAAACGGAGATATAGTTCCTGCTACAGTAGAGGATTAGTTATGAATATAAATACATTCCCAACCAAGGGTAATTTGATAGCCTCAAAAAACTCTCTGGCGCTGGCAAGACAGGGCTACGGCTTGATGGATAAGAAAAGAAATATTCTTATCCGCGAGCTTATGGGACTTATTGACGAGGCTAAAGAAATACAGAAACAAATAGATACAACTTTTAGTGCCGCATATAAAGCGCTGATGTATGTAAATATCGAATTGGGTATTGACTTTGTGGCCGATATAGCCGGTTCCGTTCCCGTTGAGGACAGTGTACAGATAAAGACCAGGTCTGTAATGGGTACCGAAATCCCGCTTGTAAGATTTGATGATAACCCTATCACCCCTACTTATGCTTATTATTCAACCAGAGAATCTCTTGATAAGGCCAGAGAGAAATTCAACGAAGTTAAAAGGCTTACAGTCAAGCTTTCTATGATTGAGAATTCGGCATACAGACTTGCAAGCAATATCAAAAAGACTCAAAAAGAGCCAATGCCTTAAAGAATATCACTATCCCGACCTATGAGACACTTGTAAAGACTATTACAAATGCACTTGAGGAAAAGGACCGTGAGGAGTTCACAAGACTTAAGGTCATAAAATCTTGGAAGGACGCTTGATGAAATTCCTTCGTTTCATATTAGGTATTATTTCAAGCTTTTCACTGATGTTTATTGCACTGGTTACCTCCATTGAAATCGCCGCATATTCCGACTTTTCATTCTATGAAAAAGAGTATAAAAAATATGCGGTAACCGCATTTGTCGGCATATCGATGCCCGACCTTATGGATGTAACTGTGGATATGATGCATTATCTGAACGGTACCAAAGATACCCTGACAGATGTAAAGGCTACAATAAAAGATGTTCCCGATACTCCTTTCTTTAATGAGAGAGAAGTCAAACATATGAAGGATGTAAAGAATCTTTTTGTAGGCGCAAGCCGTATAAGAAGTATACTGATTGCCGTAATTATACTGTGTATCATATCGGCAAAACTTCTTAAAGGCAAGATATCAAGCTTTATATCAAATGTTTTTGTATACGGTACTTTGCTTTCACTGGCTGTAGCCGGTGTCCTTATATTCATTGTATCAGGTGACTTTGAGAAATATTTTATTCTCTTCCACCGCATAGTCTTTACAAATGATTTGTGGATGCTTGACTCCACTACCGACAATTTGATAAATATAGTGCCTGAAGGTTTTTTTGTAGATATGACACAACGAATACTTATAATATTTTCTTCAATCATAATCTTTACGGTAGGCTTCGGCACGGTTATAAAGAAGGGCTTCAAATAATTCTTTAAAAAGATGTTTGTATACTCTACAGGCATCTTTTTTATTTGCATAATTTTATACATTGTGATAAATTATGATTATGAAAGAAAGTTTATTTTCTTAGGAGGTTATATATGACAAAAAAATGGTGGCACGGTAAAGTTGCTTATCAGATATATCCAAAAAGTTTTAATGATACTACAGGTAGCGGTATCGGTGACCTTAAGGGTATTACTGAAAAACTTGACTACCTTAAGGAGCTTGGAGTGGATATCATATGGATTTCACCTTGCTACTGCTCTCCTTTTGCAGATCAGGGCTACGATATTTCAGACTACTACAATATAGATCCCGTATTCGGAAATATGGATGATATGGATGAGCTTTTGGCACAAGCCAAAAAAAGAGATATGTACATCCTTATGGACCTTGTGGTAAATCACTGCTCGGATGAACATGAGTGGTTTAAAAAGGCTTTAGCGGACCCTGACGGTGAGTACGGTAAATATTTCTATATTGAAGAGGGCAAAGACGGAAAGGAGCCGAATAACTGGCGTTCGTACTTCGGCGGCAGTGCATGGGAAAAGATCCCCGGTACAAATAAATACTATCTTCATCTTTTCCACAAAAAGCAACCTGATCTCAACTGGGAAAATCCTAAGGTTCGTGAAGAAATCTACACAATGATCAACTGGTGGCTTGATAAGGGATTGGCAGGTTTCAGAATTGATGCAATTATCAATATAAAAAAGGCTCTGCCTATAATTGACTATTGCTACTCACCGGATCGAGAAGACGGATATGTAGAGCTGCATAGAATGCTTGAGGACGCCGTAGGTGTAGGTGACTTCCTTACAGAACTTAAAAATGAGACATTTGCCAAGCATGACGCTTTCACTGTAGGCGAAGTATTTGATGAGCGTGAAGAGGACATCCCGCTTTTCATCGGTGATGACGGCTATTTCTCAAGTATGTTTGACTTCAATGAGACAGTATTCGGAAAAAGTAGGAACGGTTGGTATGACAGCAAGCCTATAACCCCTGATGACTACAAGAGATGTTGCTTTGAGACTCAGGAAAAGCTTGGTGATATAGGTATGATTTCCACCATAATAGAAAACCATGATGAGCCAAGAGGTGTAAGCCACTATATCCCTGCCGACGAGCTTAGTGAGACCGCTAAGAAGTTCCTCGGTACAATGCAGTTTATGCTCCGCGGTCTTCCTTTCATCTACCAAGGTCAGGAAATAGGTATGGAGAATGTAAACTTCACCTCTATGGACCAGATAGATGATATATCAACCCGTGACCAGTATAAAGTAGCAATAGAAGCCGGACTTTCTCCAAAAGAGGCTTTTAAAATCGTAAAGCATTACAGCCGTGACAACAGCCGTACACCTTTCCAGTGGGATACAAGCGAGAACGCAGGCTTTACTACAGGTAAGCCTTGGCTTATGGTAAATCCGGACTACAAGAGAATCAATGTCGCTTCACAGATAAACGACCCGAATTCAGTACTTTCTTACTACAAAAAGCTTACCGCTCTCAGAAAGAATCCTGAATATGCCGAGACTGTGGTATACGGTAAGACCGTACCTTACCTCCCTGAGGTAGAAAGGCTGATGGCGTTTAAGAGAGTAGGTGACAGTCAGACATTGCTTGTACTCGGTAACTTCTCTACCAAGCCGCAGACCGTAAAACTCCCTTCAAAATGTAAGAAGGTTGTTTTAAACAATGTGGAAAATGTTGAATTTGTTTCAGATACTGAGATAAAGCTTGAAGGATATCAGGCAGTCGTGATTGAAATCTGATTATTTACAATATAAATCAAGGGCCGCAATTCATTTCGATTGCGACCCTTATTATTATCTCACCCTTCCGTATAACTCGGTCAGGTATTTTATCTTTTTCCAAACTTCATCACTCATTTCCTTGTCGGTGAGTCTGAACATCCAGTTCTTGCCGATTGTGGACGGTGTATTCATTCTGTAGTTGTGGTCATAGTGCAGATAGTCCTGTATTGGAATGATGCAGGTATCTGAGACGCTGCCTACAGCACCTCTGACGATAGCATCACATACTTCGGTATGCTTTATGCCCTTCTTTAAGTTGAAGTACTCAAGCACCTTATTGTATTCCTTCTCGGTTATATCATTGAGCCATCCCATTACCGTCTCATTGTCATGAGTTCCGGGTGTATACCACACTGTTTCTTGTATAGTTGTGCGGAAGATAATCGTTGGCGTTTCCTGTATCTCTTGAGTCAAATGCAAACTCAAGCACCTTCATTCCCGGATAACCGCTATCATTTACAAGTCTGCGCACACTGTCAGTCACATATCCGAGGTCTTCAGCTATCAGCCTGCAATCACCTAAAGCCTCCTTAATCCTGTTGAAAAGTTCAATTCCCGGTCCCTTCTCCCAGTGACCGCCTGCCGCAGTCTTATCTTTTGCAGGGATGGAATAGTACTCGTCAAAGCCTCTGAAATGATCGATGCGGATAACATCGTACCACTCAAAGTTCTTCTTTAATCTCTTTATCCACCACTTAAAGCCTGTATTTCTGTGATATTCCCAGTTATAAAGAGGATTTCCCCAAAGCTGACCGTCAGAAGCGAAGCCGTCCGGCGGACATCCTGCAACAGCTGTCGCATTACCCTCTTCACCTATCTGGAAAAGCTCCGGATGCGCCCATGTATCCGCGCTGTCCATTGCAACATATATCGGGATATCTCCTATTATCTCGACTCCGTTCTCATTTGCATACGCCTTTAACTTCTTCCACTGCTCATCGAACTTATACTGCAAGAACTGATAGAACTCTATATCAAAGTAAAGCTTCTCTCTGTAGTAGTTGATGGAATAGCCATATCTGTCCCTTATATCGGTAGGCCATGAAGTGAAAGGTTCACCGTTGAAATAGTCCTTAAGCGCCATAAAAAGAGCATAGTCCCAAATCCATTTGGAATTTTCATAGACGAAATCCTTAAACGCGTCATTCTCAAAGACCCCCGCTCTCTCATATGCCTTATGCAAAAGTTCATATCTGCCTTCATATAATTTCTTGTAATCCACCTTTTTGGGATTGCTTCCGAAGTCTATACTCTCACACTCTTTCTTTGTAATAAGACCTTCTTCTATAAGCATTTCCAAATCTATAAAATACGGGTTGCCTGCAAATGTTGAAAAAGACTGATAAGGCGAATCACCGTAGCTTGTAGGACCAAGCGGCAAAATCTGCCAATATGACTGCTTTGCGGCTTTTAACTTATCCACAAAGCGATACGCCTCTTTTCCGAAGCTTCCTATGCCGTATCTGCCCGGAAGACTGCTTACATGTAATAAAATTCCACTTCTTCTCATAATTCCTCCTTATATTTTAAGCCATATGGCTTAGAGTCATATGGCTTAGAGCTGAATAATTATTTGATAGCTCCGTCTACCATTCCCTGTATAATCTGCTTTTGTGCAACCAAGAACAAAATAACAATAGGAATCATAGCAAGGAAAGCGGCACTAAGAATCAAGTCCCACTGCTTAACATAAGAACCTACGAAGCTGCTTACAGCGATAGGCAATGTCTTAATCTTACCGTTAAGTCCGAGCATAATAGATGGAAGCAGATAGTCGTTCCAAATCCAAAGACCGTTCAAAATAAGAACAGTCATCTGTACCGGACGCAAAAGAGGCATAATAATCCTAAAGAAAGTACCTTCAGGAGAACATCCGTCAATCCATGCTGCCTCCTCAAGCTCCTTCGGAATACCCTTTATAAAACCGTGCAGTACAAATATTGACATGGAACCGCCAAATCCGAGGTAAGCAAATACCACTCCCTTATAGCTTGAGAGCATCTGAATACCTGTGAAGTTTCCTATATTTTTGAAAACTGTAAGTATAGGAAGCATAACAACCTGGAAAGGAATAACCATTGCGGCTACAAACATCATAAAGATAAAGTTTGACCAACCTTCTTTGTGATGACGGCTCAGTACCCATGCAGCCATAGATGAAAATAATGTCAGAAGTACCAATGAAACAACTGTAATTATCATAGAACTTCTGAAAGAACTCCAGTAGCTGAAGTTTGTATTGTTTATAACACCCTTAAAGTTGGTAACCATCTGTGCCCAGTTCTTGGGTAAAGCGATAGGACTTACCACTATATCCGCGCTGGTCTTTGCAGAGTTTATTACAACAAGGAAAAACGGACAAAGTATAAAGAATGCTATGATAAAGCCGACAATAGTGCCGACCACATTTCTAATCTTTTGTGCTCTCATTACAGCTCTACCTCCTTCTTCTTACTTATTGCAACCTGTGTAAGTGATACAACTGCAAGTATTATAAAGAATACAACCGCCTTGGTCTGTCCGAGTGCGTAGTTGTTCTTTCTGATTGCGGTATTATAAATATTCAAAGCCAAAAGCTCTGTAGACTGTATAATATCCGCTCCCATAATACGGCTCGGGAGCACCGTTTGTTATAGCCAGGTTCAAATCAAACTGTTTGAAAGAGTTGACCAATGTAAGGAATATACATACTGTAAATGTATTTGCAATCATAGGCATCTTTATCTTAAAGAGTGTAGTGATTGCAGATGCACCGTCCACTCCTGCCGCCTCAAGTACATCCTTAGGCACAGTCTGAAGACCTGTCAGGTAGATAAGCATTATATAACCTGCATACTGCCATGTATTAACTATAAGTATTGCAAGCAGTGCAAGGTTTGCATTTGTAAGCATTGATACTGAACCTGCAAATACTGTAGTAAACACCTTATTGAATATAAACTGCCATACATAGCCGAGTACAAGACCGCCGATCAGGTTCGGCAAAAAGTATGCCGAACGGAAAAATGATGTCCCTTTAATCTTTGATGAACATACAAGTGCCAAAGCAAAACCTACCACATTCACCAAAATCATATTTATAACCGTATATATTACCGTAATTACAAACGAATACACATAATCGGACTGCTTGAACATAGTAATATAATTGGACAAGCCCACGAATTTGGTAACCTGTATACCGTTCCAGTCAGTAAATGAGTATACAATACCCAAAATAAAAGGAATGATAACAGTCACTGCAAAAGTAAATATCATCGGGAATAAGAAAACCATATTTACTATTTTGGTATGCTTTTTGTTTGGCATTTTAAATATACCCAGTATCAATAAAATTACACCCAAAATCAGTATATAGCCTCTTAATTCTCCTGTGGACTTCATAAAGTCCAAAATCAATGCATAAATCGTCAATACCGCTCCTACCACCATAAAGATAAGTGGTAACGTCTTTGCATTTTTCGTATTCAAGTTCGCTCCTTTCAAATGCCTTTAAGGCATGAAGATATATCTAAAAAATGGCGACTTTAAAAAGTCGCCATCCTAAGTTCTTGAAAACAGAAAATCTGTTTTTTGCGATAAATATCGCAAAGCATCCAAATGCCTTGGCAATATATATTAACTTTACACTGCCGGTCTCAAATCTTTTAAACCGGCCGTTCTAAAATTTGCGAAGCATTTTAAATATTGTTTTTTATTATTGCTTTTTGTTTGCTGCAACATAATCGGCAATTGTAGTCTTCATCATTGTAACGAACTGCTCATTTGTCATATCGCCCTTTGCGAAAGATTCGAAGATAAGACCGAGCTTATTCTGTGCGATACCCTCAGGCATATTTGACCAAGCCCATGAAGATGTATTACCTGCATCAACATATGACTTCAAGCTTACTGCAAGCGGAGTCTCAGGCTCAATTGTGCTTGACTTATATGGTGAAATCATACCTGCTTCTTTTACAAGAATCTCCTGTGCATCAGGATCTGTTGCCAAGTAATCAAGGAACTTCTTAGCTGCATCCACATTCTTGCTGTCCTTATATACACACCACCATGAAGGGCTGTCTGCAAGGATCTTTGTCATATCGGCCTTTGTAAATGCAAGCGGTAAAAGACCTGCCTTAAATGTTACATTGTATGTAGGAAGTGAAGGATCAATCCAGTTACCCTGTGTGATGAATGCTGTCTTGCCCTGTGCCCAAAGTGCAAGCTGATCATCATATGTACCTGAGATAAGTACCTGCGGATCTGCATACTTGAAAAGTAAAGCTGTCATATCTGCAAACTCACTAAGTCTCTGATCATCAAACTCACCCTTCATAGCCATATCAAAGTACTTGTTGTCACCTCTGTCAAGTCCGCCTGTGTAGTAGTAACCGAATAAATGGTTACCTGTTGACCAGTACATCTGTCCGGACTCTGCAGCTACAGATGCTACCGCCTGAATACCAAGCTCACTCTTCATGCTGTCAAGCTTCTCAAAAGCCGCTTTGAATGCATCATAGTTTTTAAGTGATGCAGGATCGATACCTGCCTTCTCAAGAATATCTGCATTGTATGTGATACCGTAGCCCTCTACAGCATATGGGAAACCTACAACCTTACCTGATGTCTTATCCTTATAACCGAAATCTGTATTCTTTACGAACTCACAATCACTGAGGTCTGCAACTGAATCTGTCCAGTTTGCATAGTCGCCGTCACCGCCGATAACAAAGATATCAGGCATATTGTCGGCTGCCTTATAGCTCTTTAACTGACCCTGAATATCAACACCGCCGCCTAAAGACTCGATAACAACTTCCTGTCCTGTCTTCTCTTTGTACTTCTCGGCTACCTTCTTAAGCTGTGAATCAATCTCAATCTTACCGTTTACAAGTCTGAGTGCGCCTGCACTTGCGCTGCTGTCAGCCTTAGACTCGCCTGCCTTTGTCTCTGCAGCACTGCTCTGAGTATCTGCACTGCTCTCGCTCTTTGCAGCACCTGAACCGCATCCTGCCAAAATAGCGGATACCGCCAAAACACCTGCTGCAACACTCAAGAATCTTTTTTTCATCTTAATCTCCTCCATTGAGTATCTTTATAATATTTGTCAACATTTTATCATACTTTTCATGCATTTTCAAGTAATAAAACAGCTGTCTCATAAGGCTTTAATGTGCCGTCTTCTCTAACATCTCTGTTATAATTTGATATCAAAACCTTGGCATTTTCATAGCCTGAAAAGTCAAACTTGTGATTTTCTTTACTGAAGTTGCACACTGTCAAAAGCTTCTGATTTCCAAGTGTTCTAACATATGCGTATATATTTTCATCGTCAGGAAGTAAAAGCTCATACTTTCCGTATACTATAATCTCATACTCTTTTCTGAGTTTGATGAGTTTTTGATAGTAGTGGAATACCGAATCATCTCTATTTAGCTGGTCGGCAACATTTATTTTCTTATAGTTAGGGTTTAGTGCAATCCAAGGTGTGCCTGTAGTAAAGCCTGCATTCTCGCTTGCATCCCACTGCATAGGAGTTCTGGCATTGTCTCTGCTCTTATGGGCAATCTTCGGGAACATATCTTCCTTAGTATAAAGGCCGCTTTCTATAAGCTCCTTATATGCATTGATTGATTCAAGGTCTCTGAAATCATCTACGGACTTGAACACGGTATTTGTCATACCGAGCTCCTCACCCTGATATACATAAGGTGTACCCTGCATCATATGTAAGCAGGTAGCTATACACTTTGCAGAAACCTCTCTGAACTCGTCACTGTCATCCCCAAGTCTTGATACGATTCTTGGCTGGTCATGATTGCAAAAATACAAGCTGTTCCATGCCACCTCATCAAGTCCAAGCTGCCACTTTGTAAGGTTCTCCTTTAAAGGTACAAGAGGGATGTGCTTTGTTGACCATTTGAAGTCCCCTTCACCGTCAAGCCCCATATGTTCAAACTGGAACACCATGTTGAGCTCACTGCCCTCACTGTTTGCATACTTTCTTCGCCTCATCAAGTGTCACGCCTGCAGTCTCTCCGACAGTCATAATATCAAACTTTGAAAGTACCTTTTCATTCATCTCTTTCAGATAGTCATGTACCTTAGGTCCGTTTGCACAGATGTTCATATCTCCGTAAAGCCCTACAACCTTTGCATCAGGGAAACCTTCAGGCTTTGAGATAAGGCTTATAACATCCATTCTGAAGCCGTCAATACCCTTCTCACACCATCTTGTCATCATATCAAAGACTTCTTTTCTTACCTTCGGATTTACCCAGTTAAGATCGGGCTGCTTTGTAGAGAAAAGATGTAAGTAGTACATATCCGTCTTCTCATCGTACTTCCAAGCCGGACCTGAGAATGCGGAACCCCAGTTGTTAGGCTCCTTGCCGTTTTTTCCTTCCTTCCAGATATAATAATCCCTCTTCGGATTGTCCTTTGAGCTTTTACTCTCTACAAACCACGGATGTTCATCGGAGGTGTGATTTACTACAAGATCCATCACTATCTTGATGCCCCTTTCATGTGCCGCGGCAAGCATCTTGTCAAAATCATCCATAGTACCGAACTCTGTCATGATAGCCTCATAATCACTGATATCATATCCGTTGTCGTCATTTGGTGACTTATATACGGGAGACAGCCATATCACATCTATACCAAGCTCCTTCAGATAGTCAAGCTTACTTGTAATACCGTTCAGATCACCTATTCCGTCTCCGTTGCTGTCACAAAAGCTTCTCGGATAAATCTGATAAACTATAGCTTCCTTCCACCATGCCTTCTTCATTTTCTTACCTCGCTATATTATTTACACCTATCGTATACTCCCTTTATTATATTAAGTTTTTACGGTCGATATATTTTCATTAGCATAACACAATGCAAATTTTATGTAAATTATTGACTTTTTCATTTTTATGTGTTCGCAATTTAACTTCGTTATTTTGACGAAATAAGGCCGATATTTTTGGTGATGTCTGCGATTGATTGGTCGAAGTTTATTTTATATACTTAAATCATAAATTTTCTTATACATTTTAGGAGGAAAAATGGCAAGTTTATCATTAAAGAACATTGAAAAAGTTTATCCTAACGGCTTTAAGGCTGTTCAGGACTTCAACCTTGAGATTGCTGACAAAGAGTTCATCATTTTCGTAGGACCTTCAGGTTGTGGAAAATCTACAACACTTCGTATGATTGCAGGACTTGAGGATATCTCAGGCGGTACACTTGAAATCGACGGTAAGGTAATGAACGATGTGGAACCTAAGGACAGAGATATCGCCATGGTTTCCAGAACTACGCTCTATATCCGCATATGTCTGTATATGACAATATGGCATTCGGTCTTAAGCTTCGTAAGAGACCGAAAGATGAGATAGATAAGCTTGTTCGTGAAGCTGCAAGAATCCTTGACCTTGAAAAGCTTCTTGACAGAAAGCCTAAGGCTTTATCAGGCGGTCAGAGACAGAGAGTTGCAATGGGTCGTGCTATCGTTCGTAACCCTAAGGTATTCCTTATGGATGAGCCTCTTTCAAACCTCGATGCAAAGCTTAGAGTACAGATGCGTATCGAGATTTCAAAGCTTCATCAGAGACTCGGCGCTACAATCATCTATGTTACACATGACCAGACAGAGGCTATGACACTCGGTACAAGAATCGTTGTTATGAAAGACGGTATCGTACAGCAGGTAGATTCTCCTGAGAATCTTTACAATGCTCCTAAGAACCTCTTCGTTGCAGGATTTATCGGATCACCTCAGATGAACTTCATGGATGCCGTAGTTGAAAACAGAGGCGAGGATGTATTCTTAAAGGTCGGTTCACATAACTTAAAGCTTCCTGTAACAAAGGTTGCAAAGTTCAAAGACGGTTCTTACAACGGTAAGACTGTTGTACTAGGTATTCGTCCTGAGGATATGCATGACTCACAGTTGTTTATCAACAGCTCACCTGACAGCGTTATCGAGTCCGATATCAAGGTTTATGAGCTTTTAGGTGCTGAAGTTTTCCTATACTTTGATGTGGAAGGCTTCCAGATGACTGCAAGAGTAAATCCCTAGAACAAACTTAAGAACAGGTGACCATGCCAAGTTTGCACTTGATATGGAAAAGATTCATATCTTTGATAAGGAAACAGAGCTTACAATTACAAACTAATCAAAAGATTATATAAAGGGGAGCTTTTCCCCCTTTATTTTATTTTATATACGGCTATAATATAGCTATGAATGATGATATTAAAAAAGAATTGAACAAAATATATAAACTTACAGGTATAAAGTTAAGTATTGAAAATGAAGATGAGGTAAGTATTTCGGCTTTAAAAAAAATATCCGCAGCCTATAAAGAAAAGTACTCAAGTGCCAATATTCTTTTAAATATACTTAACGGAATTTACCCTGCTAAGGAACAGGCTCATGCCCTAAAGTCCCTTAATATAAAGCCCGATACCAAGATGCGCTTATACCTTATATATGTGCCTACAAAGATAGATGAAACCATTAAAAAGATAATTACCTCACTCTTTCCCGGAAGAAGTTCCGAATATCTTTGCAGCCTTGACTCCACACATCTTTGTTTTCTCTACCTTGGAGAGGATAATATAGCACACCCGCTTCTTGACGTTATAGAAACCGAAGGTATGACCGGTGCATATATTGCATACAGTGATATATTCAGTGATACTTCACTTTTGCAAAAGGAGTACCTGGATTTGAGGCAGGCACTTCTTATCAGCGGGATTTTCTGCTCCGATAAGAAGATAATAAGTCCGAATGACCTAGGTACGGGAGAGCTTATCTACAATATTCCAAGACCTGTATGTGAGAAGTTTTTAAAAAGACACTTCGGCGGTGTGATAGATGATGAGAGTATGCATCTTGCAACCACCTTCCTCCACCACAACTTAAGTATTGCCGAGACCTCAAGATATATGCATATGCACAGAAATACTTTAGTCTATAGACTTGAGCAAATAGAAAAAAAATATGGCATCGATATAAAGACCTTTGAAGGTGCCGATATCTTCAACATAGCCATATTGATTACAAATTTTTTAAAGGTGAAAAATAATGAATGATACTTTTTATGAATTACTTGTAAAGAAGAATAAACCTGATTCATCCGCAATAGTGATGTCCGCAATCAATATCATCGCAATAGTTTGTATGCTTGTGCTTACATTATACACACAGTTTGCAATGATTCTTGTAATTGCACTCGGCTTTTGTATTCTACTATCTTGTATACCCTAAACTTTCTGTAGAATATGAATATTCCCTGTTAAATGCAGACCTGACCGTTGATGCAGTCTACAATAAGACCAAGAGAAAAAATATCCTCACCATGGATATCAAGACCTTAGAGACCGCTTTTCCCACCTCATCTCCTAAGATGAACGGTCAAAGAAACGGTAAGAGAATAGACTGTTCCACAGGTGATATGACATCTTCTTATTGTCTTATCTTCCCGAAATAACGGAGAAAATATCTTGCTGTTTATCACCCCCGATACACATATGCTTGATATGTTAAAGCGTGTATCACCAAGAGCATTTATGTAAATTTTATAAAGCCGAAAAAAAAAGACAACTGTTTTTTCATCAGTTGTCTTTTTTAATAATCTATATTCTATTTGATTGCTGTAAGTATCTTATCTCCTACCGCCACATCACCGAAAGGTGCACAGGTAACATCGCTGTACTCAAAACTGTTTGTCACAAGTACAGGAGTTGTCATAAGGTATCCTGCCTCACTGATTGCCTTGGAATCAAACTTCATAAGAGCCTGACCCTTCTTAAACTTATCTCCGTTGGCAACCAACGCTTCAAAATGCTTTCCGCCAAGTTCAACAGTATTGACACCCACATGAACAATAAGTTCAACACCGTTGTCAAGCTTCATGCCCACAGCATGACCCATAAGAGCTATTACGGTACCGTTATCAGGTGCATAAACCGTATCTTTGTCAGGGATAATACATACACCCTTTCCTAAAATACCTGCTATAAAGGTCTCATCCTTGGTCTCTTCCATAGAAACTATCTTTCCGCTAAGCGGTGATGCCACATCTACAGGTCCTTCTTCTACAGGCTTGGTTTCAACTCTTAAATCCTTGTCCGCTTCAGCTTCATCCACACTTCCAAGTGCCTGTGCATCCTTATTCTCTTCCACCGGCTCTGCAGGTAAATTGGCATCTATAAGGCTTGACGGTGTAAGTACCCAGCTGGCTGCAAATGCCACGGCCATGGAAATAATAAATGTCAAAATATATCCTACAGGATTTGAAAGTGTAAGAAGTATTCCGAATATACCTGTTACACCTGTTCCTGTTGCTCCAAGTCTTATGATGGAAGCAAACATCGCACCGACTGCACCGCCCAGACATCCTGCAATGAAAGGCTTAAAGAATCTTAAGTTTACACCGAATATTGCAGGCTCTGTAATACCCATAAATGCTGAAAGAGATGACGGGAAACAAAGACTCTTAATCTTAGGATCCTTTGTCTTTACGGCTACTGCAAGGCAGGCACCGCCCTGTGCCACATTAACAGCTGATGCAAGAGGCAACCAGTATGTCACACCGTATTTTGCTATCTGACCCAAGTCGATAATTGTATACATATGGTGAATACCCATAACTACCGTCGGTGCATACAGCGCACCCATTATAAATGAACCGATACCGAAAGGTATTGCTATAAGCATCTGTACCGCATTTAAAAAAGCGTTCTCAACGACTACGAATACAGGTCCGATAGCTGAAAGTGCAAGATATCCTGTCACAAACACCGCTATAAGCGGTGTTGCAAAAAGATCAAACATTGCAGGTATTACCTTGTGCAATCTTTTTTCTATATTTGACATTACCCAAACTGAAATCATAATAGGAATAACATGACCCTGATATCCTACCATTTTGATTTTCCAAAGTCCGAAGAATACACTCTGCATCGGTATATCCGTTGCCGTAGCCACATTCCAAGCATTCACAAGGTTCGGATGAATCATTATCATACCGATAACCGCTCCTAAGTACTGATTACCGCCAAATACTCCCGCCGCCGAGAATCCGATAAGTATAGGCAGGAATACATATGCTATATTTGAAAACAGATTCGCAAATACATATATCGAAGATGTCGTATCAATATTTAAGAATCCGTTTTTTACCATAAAGTCAAGCGCATTCATGATACCCATAAGGAATCCGGAAGCAACAATGGCAGGAATGATAGGAACGAAAATATCTCCCAAAGTCTTTATAAACCTCTGAAATACATTTGTATTGGCTGCGCAGCCGCCTTCGCCTCTTCCTTCGTAGCACCCGATATACCTGCTACATTTATAAACTCATCATACACCTTATCCACAGTACCTGTACCGTAGATGATTTGCAACTGTCCCGAAGCCTCAAAGACTCCCTTTTACGCCTTCAATATTCTCGATGGTCTTTTTGTCAACCTTACCGTTGTCAACTATGACCAAACGCAATCTTGTGGCACAATGTGCGGCAGACGCAATGTTTTTGACTTCCACCGATTGCCGCCAGCACTTCTGTGGCAGATTTGCGATAATCCATAACAATCCTCCATATCTAAATAACAAAAGTATTATAAGAAACCCTTTAGAGCCTGTAGCTCAGCTACATTTCTCCTAAATTTCTTGCTACATTATAAAATAAATAAATTTATAACGCAATCATTCACAAAGCCGAATATATAAGTGTGTATTATGTATATTATTATCGGATTTTTTTATCTTTATATTTTTATTTTATAGTTTAAAGTTTCTGTTTATATGTCGAACTATTATATTTAGCTAAAATATTTAGTTTTATATTTTAACTAAAAAGAGGACCGAATAATCGTTCCTCTTCTAAACTTCGTATATCCTATTTTAAGCCAAGAATCTGCCTTGCTTCATCAGGAGTTGCAACTTCCTACCGAAATTCCTTGATAACTCTCTTTGTTCTCTCAACAAAATCTACATTTTCCCCAAACTTTGCATCATAAGCTTCTTTACAGATTTGCAATTTTCTGCTTATATATCTTCTTCATCAAATAGATATCCAAAAATGCACATCCAAGTTCGGCAAGAGGAATGGAATACCATACAGCCTCAAGTCCGAACATATTTGAAAGTACATATGCAAGAGGAAGTATTAAAACCAATTGTCTGAGGAATGAAGCATAGAGTGCATACATACCGTTTCCAAGAGACTGGAAGCTTGCAATAGCTATTACATCAAATGCCGCCAAAATAAAGCAAAGGCTGCATATTCTAAGAGCCGGTATTCCAAGTCTAAGCATTTCCTCGTTCGGACTGAAAAGTATCATAAGCTCTTTTGGGAAAATCCAAAATATTGCGGTTCCTATCACCATTATTACAATAGATGATAAAAGCGAATATTTTAACACCTTCATGATTCGATCTTTATTTCTTGCTCCGTAATTGTATGCAACGATAGGTGTCATTCCGTTGTTTAATCCGAATATCGGCATAAACACAAAGCTTTGAAGCTTATAGTATATTCCAAGTACATTTACCGCCATATCCGAATATCTTACAAGTATTTTGTTTAACCCAAGCATCATAAGAGTTGACATGGACTGCATTGCTATTGAAGGTATTCCGACCTTATAAATATCCTTTATTATGATAAAATCAGGTTTAAATATATGCTTTCCGAAACTTATATCAACCTCTTCATTATATATCATATTAAAAACAAATGATAAAAATCATTGCAATTATCTGACCTGTAACAGTAGCTATTGCCGCACCTGCTACTCCCAAGCTTAGGAGCTCCCAAAAGTCCGAAAATAAGTATAGGATCCAAAATTATATTTATAATTGCTCCCACACCTTGAGTAATCATGTTGTAGATAGTCTTTCCTGTAGACTGCAAGATTCTCTCATATGTAACTTCCAAAATAAGTCCGAATGAAAAAATACTTACAATTGAAAGATATGAGTATCCAAGGCTTCTTATACTCTCACTGTTTGTCTGTGCATCAAAAAATGCCTTTGTACCGATTGCCCCGAATATTGCAAATGCTATAGACGCCGCTATTGCAAGCAATACGGCATTATCGGCAGTCACTTTTGCCCTGTCTTTTTTTCCCTCTCCAAGCAATCTTGAAAGAAGTGCATTTACACCGACTCCGGTACCTACAGATACCGCTATCATAAGTATCTGTATAGGATATGCCAAAGATACCGCCGCCAGTGCATCGGGGACTGTATCTTGCCACAAATATACTGTCCACTATGTTATAAAGTGATTGTACCAAAAACGAAATTACCATAGGCGCACTCATAGAAAAGAGCAGCTTACCTATGGGCATTACTCCCATACGATTTTCTTTTTTCTCTTTCATATTCTCTCCTAAAAGTTTATCCTTTCTATTCTACAACTTCCTACACCTATTTTCTATATGGAATTTTACTTCATTACTTACATTTTTGACTTTTACTTTACATAACACAGTCTATAATGTGAACATAATATGAATATTTCTTCTAAAAGTTGATAAAGTGCTTTCTAAGTGCTAAAATAGCTTGATTAGTGGACACTTTTGCAATAATCTATATAATAGATATTGTTAAGTCTAATTTATTTTTGGAGAAACCATAATGAATTTTATTGAGAAAATATTCGGTACACATAGTGAAAGAGAGCTTAGACTGATAGAACCTACTGTTAATAAGATAGAGAGTCTTCGCCCTACTATGCAGGCCATGAGTGATGAGGAATTAAGAGAACTTACACCTAAGTTCAAACAAAGACTGGCAGATGGAGAAACACTTGATGACATCCTGCCTGAAGCATTTGCAGCTGTAAGAGAGGCTTCCGTCAGAGTTACAGGTATGGAGCACTTTAGAGTACAGCTTATGGGTGGTATGGTCCTCCATCAAGGTCGTATTGCAGAGATGAGAACAGGTGAAGGTAAAACCCTTGTATCCACCTGTCCGGCTTATTTGAATGCTCTTGCAGGTAAAGGTGTACTTATAGTAACAGTTAACGACTATCTTGCACAGCGTGATGCTGACGAGATGGGGCAAATCCACAGATTCTTGGGACTCAGCGTAGGTTGTGTTCTGAACTCTATGGATTCAACACAGAGACAGGAACAGTATGCCTGTGATATCACATATGTCACCAACAATGAGCTTGGATTTGACTACCTGCGTGATAACATGGCAATATACAAAAAAGATCAGGTACTTCGTTCACTTGATTATGCAATCATCGATGAGGTGGACTCAATCCTTATAGATGAAGCAAGAACACCGCTTATTATTTCAGGTCAGTCAGGCAAGTCCACAAAGCTCTATGAGATCTGTGATATGCTTGCAAAAGCAGCTTGAAAGAGGTGAGGCAAGTGCGGAGTTTACAAAGATGGGCGCTCTTATGGGAGACGAAATCGAAGAGACCGGAGACTTTATCGTAAATGAAAAGGATAAGGTTGTAAACCTTACAGAAGAAGGTATCAAAAAGGTAGAAAAAAATACTTCAATATAGAGAACCTTGCAGACCCTGAAAAACCTTGAAATACAGCATTGTATTATCCTTGCGCTGAGAGCCAACAACCTTATGTTCAGAGATAAGGACTATGTTGTAAAGGACGACGAGGTACTTATCGTAGACGAGTTCACAGGTCGTATAATGCCGGGAAGAAGATACTCGGACGGTTTGCATCAGGCTATCGAGGCTAAGGAGCATGTAAACGTTCAAACGAGAGTCAAGAACTCTGGCTACCATTACATTCCAGAACTTCTTCAACAAGTTCAAAAAGAAAGCAGGTATGACCGGTACCGCTCTTACTGAGGAGAAGGAGTTCAGAAATACTTACGGTATGGACGTTATCGCCATCCCTACCAACAAGCCGATTGCAAGAATCGACCACGAGGATGCGGTATATAAGTCCAAAAAAGAGAAGTTCCATGCTGTTGTGGAGGATATCAAGGAAACTCACGCCAAGGGACAGCCTGTACTTGTAGGTACAATCACCATTGAGACATCAGAGATGCTTTCAAAGATGCTCAAGAAAGAAGGAATACCTCATACAGTCCTCAATGCAAAGTTCCATGAGAAAGAGGCCGAAATTGTAGCAGGTGCAGGTATACACGGTGCCGTTACCATTGCCACCAACATGGCAGGCCGTGGTACCGATATCAAGCTTGACGAAGAATCCGTAAAAAAAGGCGGTCTGAAGATAATCGGTACTGAAAGACACGAGAGCAGACGTATCGACAACCAGCTTAGAGGTCGTTCAGGTCGTCAGGGTGACCCGGGTGAATCAAGATTTTATATCTCACTTGAAGATGATCTTATGAGACTTTTCGCATCTGAAAGACTTATCAATATCTTCAACGCACTTGGAGTTCCTGAGAATGAGCAGATTGAACACAAGATGCTTACAAGAGCTATTGAAAAGGCTCAGATGAAGATAGAGAGCAACAACTACGGTATAAGAGAGAACCTTCTAAAATACGATGAGTAAACAACGAGCAGAGAGAAGTTATCTACGAAGAGAGAAACAAGGTACTTGAAGGCGACAATATGCGCGATACCATCCTTCGTATGGTAAATGATGTAATAGAACATTCTGTAAATATGGCTATTTCAGATGAAGTACCTTCTTCAGAGTGGAATATGACAGAGCTTCATGAGCTTTTACTTTCCGATCATCCCTCTTACTCCTGCAGACTATGACAATACACAGGATATGAAAAAGGATGAGCTTATCCACAAGTTAAAGGAAGAAGCCATTAAGCTTTATGAAGCTAAGGAAGCCGAGTTCCCGGATGCTGAAAAAATCCGTGAGCTTGAGCGTGTAGTACTTCTTAAGGCTATCGACAACAAGTGGATGAACCACATAGATGATATGGAACAGCTTCGTCAGGGTATCGGCTTACAGGCACTCGGTCAAAGAGACCCTCTTGTAGAGTACAAGATGGCAGCCTATGATATGTTTGACGAGATGACAAGAGGTATCTCTGAAGATACTGTACGTATCCTCTATCATGTAAAGGTTGAGCAGAAGGTTGAAAGAGAACCTGCAGCCAAAGTTACAGGAACCAATAAGGACGACAGCACGGTAAAGAAGCCTATTCGTATAGAGGCTAAGGTTTATCCGAACGATCCATGTCCTTGCGGAAGCGGAAAGAAATATAAACAATGCCATGGCAGAAAGGGTATGACATTATAATTTATGGGAATGCGAAACAATAAATTAAGTTTTATATCACATATTATAGTAGGTATATTACTTATAGCAGGCGGCATATTTTTTGCCCGTACCAAGCTTGATATAATACTTAGCTTCAACTCTCCACAGAAACTTTATAACGACGGATATTACTTTACAAATGCTTCAAAAACCGATATAGACAGTATATATGCCGTAGCCGTACACGATATAATCGATACAGGCTACGGTTCAAGTGATAACAAGTCCGAGATTTACACTATAATGGCTGATGACGGAGTATACTTTTTGGAGGCACATCCGGGTAATAAAAAAATTAACTCGATGCTTGAGACATTTGATAATTATGCCAAGGATGAGAATAAAGACTCTAAAGATGCACCTGTTGAGTATCTTATTGTAGCGGTAAAAGATGATACCTACAATCAGCTTTCAGATGTGGCGAATGAGATTGACCCTGATAATACCTACAGAAATAACGGTACACTGAATACCGATATATACCTTAAGAACACTTCTCTTACAAAGGAGATAGTAGTCGCTCTCGGATGTACAATACTTCTGTTTGTAATGGGTATCGGATTTATCATTTTGGCCTTTACAAGAAAATCCACAAACAATGACAACTATGAAAGACTCTGTGCTTTGGATGAAAGGCTGAGAGGTAATCTGGTGAGCTTGACAATATCTCAGATTATGTGGATAAAACTATAGGAGCATATGTATACAAAGACCATTTGATACTTAATACAAAGTTCGGTCTTGATATGTACAATCTTAAGGACCTCGTTTGGATGTTCCATCGTATAACCAAACAGAAGATGTATGCACTTATAACTGTGAGTGTAAGCTATTCATTGCAGATAAATCTCTATGAGAACGGCAGAATTCGTGAATGTAATGTCACGGTAACCCACGATAAAAAGGCTGAGGGCAATATGGAAGCTTTGGTGGAGTATGTCGGTATGAACTATCCGAACGCATTGGTCGGCTTCAACCCTGAAACACAGGCTGCATACAGAGAGTTTAAACGTTCACACAAATAATAAACCGGTCTTAAAATCATAAGAAAACTTATGATTTTAAGGCTTTTTTTTGATATAATATTTTTGTTATTGTTAGATATATAAAAGGACAACTTATGAATAAAAAAACATTAAAAATACTGGAATTTGAAAAGATAATAAACAGTCTGGTAGATATGGCAAGCAGCGAGCCTGCAAAAAAGCTCTGCAGCAAGTTAAAGCCGTCTACAGACATTGCTGAAATACAAAAAACCAAAGTCATACAACTGCAGCACTTGACAGAATCAGACTGAAAGGCAATCTCTCACTGTCTGAAGTAAAGGATATAAAAGACTCTTTAAAAAGACTTGAAATAGGCTCTTCTCTTTCACAGGTCGAGCTTATGAAAATCCTGTCCATATTGAATGCGGCAGCTAAAGCAATCTCCTACGGACTTCATGAAGATGACCCTGCATATGACGTATTGGAAGAGTACTTTATTACACTTGATGAGTGTAAACCTTTAAAAAAAGAGCTTTCAAGATGTATTATCTCAGAGGAAATCATAGCAGATAATGCATCCCCGGAACTTAGCCATATCAGAAGGAAGATAAATCAAATCAACTCAAAGATGCATACCGAACTCAACAATATTTTGAATGCACACAGAGAGTATCTGATGGACGCCGTAATCACACAAAGAGACGGTGCATACTGTCTTCCTATAAAGAGTGAGTACAAGAATAAAGTATCCGGTGTTGTACATGACCAGTCCTCTACAGGCTCCACTGTATTTATCGAACCTCTTGCCGTTATCAGAATGAACAATGAGCTTAAGTCTCTTGCCATGGATGAGAAAAAAGAGATTGAAAAAATACTCGAAAGACTTAGCTTACTGGCTGCCGAGTACACAGGTGTACTTGACAACAATGCAAAAAATCTGATTTATCTTGACTTTGTATATGCCAAGGCGAACCTTTCAAAGAAGATGAACGGCAGTGAGCCTAAGTTTAACTCAAAGCACTATATCAATATAAAAGAGGGCAGACATCCACTTCTTGATGCAAAAAAGGTGGTACCTATCAACATTTCGCTTGGAGATACCTACGATTTGTTGATTATTACAGGTCCTAATACCGGCGGTAAGACTGTCTCTCTAAAAACTGTAGGCTTATTCACACTTATGGGACAGGCAGGACTGCATATCCCCGCTTTTGAGGGAAGTGAGCTGTCTGTATTTAGTGATGTATTTGCAGATATAGGTGATGAACAGAGTATTGAGCAATCATTATCCACATTTTCAGGTCATATGAAAAACATTGTCTACATTTTAAACCATGCGGATGCAAACTCACTCTGCCTGTTTGATGAGCTTTGTGCCGGTACCGACCCTACAGAGGGAGCAGCACTTGCAATATCCATACTCTCATTCCTTCACAGAATGCAGAGCAGATGTATCGCCACCACTCACTACAGTGAACTTAAGGTGTTTGCACTTAATGAGCCGGGAGTTGAAAACGCCTCGTGTGAATTTGATGTGGCAACTCTCTCTCCTACTTACAGAATACTGATAGGAGTTCCGGGAAAATCAAATGCCTTTGCAATAGCCGGCAAGCTTGGACTTCCCGACTACATTATATCGGAGGCGGATACGCATCTCGAAAAAGATGCAAAGGATTTTGAAGACTTGCTTACCAGACTTGAAAATGACAGACAAATCATAGAAAAGGATAAATTATCCATACAAAAGTATAAAAGAGAGATTGAGAGTCTCAAGAGGCATTATGACAAGCAGGAAGAAAACCTGACAGCCAAGAAAGAAAAAATTCTTGAAGAGGCCAGAGAGTCTGCCAGAAAGATATTGGAGGAAGCCAAGGAAACCGCAGATGACACTATCAAAAATATCAATAAGATAGCTTCAGGTGCAGGTCTCGGCTCCGCTCTTGAAGAGCAGCGTACCAGACTTCGTGAGTCCATAAATAAGAATACAAAGTCTGTTGAAGTCAAAAAGCCTACAAATAAACTTAAAAAACCTAAAGAACTTAAGCTTGGAGACAGTGTACATGTTATCAGTTTAAACCTTGACGGTATCGTATCTTCTCTTCCGAATCAGAGCGGAAACCTATTTGTACAGATGGGTATCCTAAGGTCACAGGTCAATATATCAGATATCGCCTTGGTGGAAGAACCTGCCAAAAAGACTGAAAACAAGACAAGAAGTCGCGGCTCGTCCATGGTCAAGTCCGCTACAATATCTACTGAAATCAATCTAATCGGCAAGAATGTGGATGAAGCCTGCTCCGAGCTTGACAAATATCTGGACGACGCCCTGCTTGCACATCTTCCGGGAGTGCGTATCATACATGGTAGAGGTACAGGTGCCCTACAAAAGGGAATACACGCCTACCTGAAGAGACAATCATTTATAAAAAGCTACTCTTTAGCCGATTTCAACGAGGGTGGCAATGCTGTAACTATAGTTCATTTCAAATAAATATTTAAAGGGGAAACATGGCAGAAAAGCAAAGAATTTTAATTGTAGATGATGATGAAAATATTGCTGAACTTATTTCATTATATTTGATGAGAGAATGTTATGAAACAAAAATAGTAGGTGACGGCGAATCCGCACTGGCCGACTTTGACGAATTCAAGCCGAATCTCATACTGCTTGACCTTATGCTGCCGGGAATTGACGGCTATCAGGTATGCAGGGAAATAAGATCAAAGTCAGGCACGCCTATAATAATGTTGTCCGCAAAGGGCGAGGTCTTTGATAAGGTACTGGGGCTTGAGCTTGGTGCAGACGACTACATGATAAAGCCCTTTGACTCAAAGGAGCTTATCGCCAGAGTCAAAGCGGTAATAAGAAGATATAACAGCAGCACAATAACATTGCCTGAATTACACAGCGGCGGTGAATATGTCGAATATCCCGACCTTATTGTAAATATGACAAACTATGCCGTCACATACCTCGGTAAAAATATAGAGATGCCTCCAAAGGAGCTTGAGCTTTTGTACTTTTTATCTTCACACCCGAATCAGGTCTTTACCAGAGAACAGCTGCTTGACAATATCTGGGGATATGAGTATATAGGTGATACAAGGACTGTAGACGTACATATCAAAAGACTGCGTGAGAAAATACATGACAACCAGTTTTGGGCCATATCCACCGTCTGGGGCATAGGCTATAAGTTTGAGGTCAAAAAATGAGACTCTCTCTCTATCTGAAATTTATACTGGCTTATATCATATTCGGAGTAGCCGGATTTGTGGCCATTGCCACCATATCAAGCCAACTTACATACTTGTATCTGGTCGAGTCCAGAAGTCAGACCCTCTATGACGAGGCAAATCTGATAGCTTCCACCTATTCCACAGTGTACGAGGGGCAAAATATCTCACTTGAGGAAAGTTATCCGCAACTTAGGGCTGTTGCCACCTTTCTGAATGCCAAGATATGGGTAATGAATAAAAACGGCAAGATAATAGTGGATGCCGAGAATAAAAGAGTCTCTGATGTTATCTCCGACTTTGACCCTACCGCTACAGGCAACAAATCTTATACGGTGGGAAGGTATTTCAACTCCTTTGATGAGGATTACTTAAGTGTCTCCGCACCTATTACAGGCAACTTCCGTACCTACGGCTATGTAGTCATCCACCTTCCTATGAAGAATGTTACTCAGAGCCAATATCATATACTGAATATTGTCTATATAACATCCCTGATAGTATTCCTGTTGTCAATGATTATATTGATAGTATTCCAGCGTATTGTATACTCTCCTCTAAAGAAGATAACCGACGGGAGCCAAGGCGTATGCGGAAGGTGATTTGAAGTATGAAATAAAGGTAAATTCAAATGATGAGATGGGGTATCTGGCCGCCACACTGAATTATATGTCCGATAAGCTTGATGATACCGAAAACTATCAAAAGAAGTTTATATCCAATGTCTCACATGATTTTCGCTCTCCTCTTACTTCTATAAAGGGATACCTTGAAGCTATTTTGGACGGTACAATACCTCCTGAGATGCTTGAAAAGTATCTTAACAGAGTAATAGACGAGACAAAAAGGCTTACAAAACTCACAGAGAGCATACTCTCACTTGACTCTATAGAAAGTGTAAAGCTCAATAAGACAAACTTTGATATAAACGAGATGATAAGAAATACTGCAAGCAGCTTTGAAGTGCAGTGTAACAGCAAGAATATTACTATTGAACTGATATTTATAAATGTATCACAGTATGTATTTGCGGATTTCGGCAAGATAGAGCAGGTACTTTACAATCTTATTGACAATGCCATAAAGTTCTCCTCACAGAACTCTTCCATCACAATACAGACAAGCATCAAAAAAGAAAAGATATTTGTCTCCGTGAAGGACACCGGCATCGGTATCGCAAAGAACGAACAGTCCAAAGTCTTTGACAGATTTTATAAATCAGACCTTTCAAGAGGTAAGGATAAAAAGGGTACAGGGCTTGGACTTGCCATTGTAAAAGAGATACTTCAAACACATGGTGAAAATATAGATGTTATAAGTACTGTGGGAATAGGAACCGAATTTATCTTCTCACTGCCGATAAGTAAGGAAATATAAGTTTTAAAAAAAGGTACTCCGTTTTTGGAGTACCCTTTTTGTTTTGTTCTTTATTCTTTTTTTAACTCTACTTTTTGATTCAGCTCCGCAAAGCTTGTAGCAAGTGAAGCCAGACCGCTTAACTCGGTAGGAATAATAATCTTTGTAGCCTTACCGTCAGCCACCTTCTGGAACGCCTCAAGGCCTTTGAGTGTAAGTACCTTCTGGCTCGGATCCGCTTCTGATAGCACTCTTAAAGACTCTGCCTGTGCTTTTTGTATTGCAAGTATAGCCTGTGCCTGTCCTTCGGCTCTCTTTATTGCAGTCTCTTTCTCGGCTTCCGCATTAAGTATTGCCGCCTGCTTATTACCCTCGGCTACAAGGATAGCACTTTCTTTCTTTGCCTGTGCCTCAAGGATGTTGGCTCTCTTTTCACGCTCGGCCTTCATCTCCTTCTCCATCGCAACTCTGATATCTTCAGGAGGCAAGATACTCTTAAGCTCCACACGGTTTACCTTGATACCCCAAGGATCTGTAGCTTCATCAAGTTCTGCTCTCATCGCCGTATTGATAGTGTCTCTTGATGTAAGAGTCTGGTCTACGGTCATATCACCTATGATATTTCTAAGTGTGGTGGCTGTAAGATTCTCTATAGCCGCCAGAGGTCTTTCAACACCGTAAGTATAGAGCTTAGGATCCGTTATCTGAAAGTATACTATAGTATCTATCTGCATTGTTGCATTATCCTTAGTGATTACAGGCTGTGGCGGAAAATCTACCACCTGCTCCTTAAGTGAAATCACTTTAGCCACTCTGTCAAAAAACGGATTGATAAAGTTCAAACCTGACTGAAGCCCCTGTGAATACTTTCCAAGTCTCTCAATCACATATACTCTGGACTCAGGTACAATCTTTATTCCCTTGGCTGTAAACACAACTATAATTGCCAAAATTATAATCGCAATAACATAACCTATCACGTTCATAGTTATATCTCCTTTTATTTCTCCCCGATTATTATCTTATTTCCCTCAAATCTGCCGATATCGGCAATATCACCTTCGTTCAGCTTGACATTTGAAACAGCTGTCCATATGCCGCCCTTAAATCTTGCATCATAGACATATTTACCGCCTTCTTGTGCTGTAAGTCTTACTATCTTTACCCTCTCCACATCAAGCTTATCCTTAACCTTCATATATCTCTTGAATATTTCTGAAGAATATGATAAAGATAAGCGAAAGTATGCAGAATATAGCCAGCTGTATCTGTATCGAATCTATAAACGGAGACAGCACAACCATAATAAGTGCAGCAAGCGCCAGCCATATCGAAACCAAACCGGGGATGATAATCTCACCTATAGCAAATATAGCAAATAAAAATTCCCCAATATAACATATTTCCTCCTCTTTTAACATTAACCCTCTACGCTAATGATTCTTAGAAAGACAATACTACAAGTAACACCTATAGTATATCATAAAATATATCTATATGCTAATAAAACCCCAAGGTATACCTTGAGGTCTTACTTTATAAACATGGATTATTTTATCCACTTACCGTTACCATCTACCCAGTATCCGTCAGGAGTTTTGGCATTGGTCCACATTTTTCCGTCAGCGCCTACATAGTATGAATCGCCTTTATAGTTAATCCAAGCGTTTCTGTACATATAACCCCAGTGATCAAAATAATACCACTTCTGATTGTCATATAACCAGTTATCCGCTACATATTTTGTAGTTCCTGTCAACATAAAGTACCAACCATGCTCGTCTCTACGCCATTCTCCTCTGTCACCTTGCATACGCTCCAAAACTTCTGCATGTGCTGTCAACGGGGGAACTACAACACCACCTAGACTGAACGCCGCAAATAAGACTGCCACTGATTTGATTAAACCTTTTTTCATCATTCCTCCTTTTCTCCCACTCACTCATGTCATAACAGATTCACTGTTTGATTACATTATAAACTATATTTTAATTTTATGTCTTACATAGTTTTTACAAATTATAGTCTAATTACATAAATTTTTTATTTGCTCTTTAGAACCGGCGTCCAGTAGCTGTTATTGTAAATATCTGTAAACTTATATGTGATCTCATTGTCATCCTGAACATTTACATAGTATACTTCCGGCTGCTTGCTTACAGTATATTGATAGCCTATCTTATAATCATTTTCAAGAGTTCCGTCATAGCTATAATAATTTGCCAAAAAGTCTATCTTATCACCGTTCTTTATCTCTGTTATATTCTTTGCAACAATGTCCACATCTGTATCTGTATAGTCAAAGTTTGCACCTGCAAGATATCCCTTAGGATGATCGGAGTCGAATACTATAATTAAGTTTGCCCTCTCTCCGTTTTAAAAAGTACAGGTACATAACCGATATCGGTACTTTCCTTTATCATCCTTTGTAGTGGCCAAATGATAGTAAGCTACAGGATTACCGTCTATTGATATCCATGCTCTTTCTTTGTCTGCAAGCATATCTCCGTTCTCATCAAACTCAAAGAAATTGTTAAGTCCCATATCGATATAACCTTGTCCGTCGTCAATAAGCATATTTTCATATATGCCCGATACCATATTCCACTCATCTTTAGACAGATGAATCTTAGGTGTGGAGTCACTGTCATTCCACTGAAGTTTTGATGAATCAAGTCTGTTTGAAAGCACATAGTCCTTTATATCATCATCAGACATATCTCTGTTTTGTAAGAAGTTTATACTTGAAAGGTCAAGACCGATGGCTGCCAAACTGTCTGATGAAATACTTCCCGATAACAGACTCTGTATCATTGCACTTAAATCTCCGCTTGAAAGTGAACCTGTTGTATTTGAATTATTACCGCTAAGTGTAGACATCGGTGAACTCTCTCCGCCGCCTGCTATCTGTCCGCTCGCCTGCAACGATGCAAACTGCTGTATTACCCTGGTATAATCGCTGTCCATACCTATATCACCATAGGTCTGAACCATTCTGTCCACCTTTGAAAGCTTCTTATATGGGAAAATATATTGAAAGTCCCATATGAATTTGCCATATTTCGATGATGTTCTGTTGTACTTTACCGCACCAAGCACCGATTGTATTGTATTGCATTTTTTGACTCACTCTGCTCGAGATTGTATACAAGATTTACCAAAGTCTACCTGGTCGATATTTGGACGACTTTGCAAATTCTCTGCTTGCTGTTCTGGCGGTTGATACCTTTATTGTATTCCTTATTTTTTTATAGCTTGCCGTATCCTTTGCAAAGCTTGATAAACCTGCAGGCATAGTAGCTTTAAGTTCCGCCAAATCCACTAAAGAAAGTGTGATGGACTGTCCTCTTGCACTTCTATTGCTCTCATCAATAAAGTCGTCCACTATCCTCTTTCCCAAATCCAAAGTCGATATTGCCGTATTATTACTCAAATCTGTAAGCCAGTTTGTATAATACCAGCCTGTTCCCGGCTCTGTTTCTTCAGAGGCTATCAGATAATCCGCATAGTCTGAAAGAGCCAGTGCGTTCTCTGTGGTTGCCATCAGACAGGCGTCAAAGCCTATAAAATCATACTTTATATTTGTTGCGGCTATTGCCGATTTTATCTTTGAGAGGTTCATTGAACCTGCATTTGGATTATTCTCATCGTATCCGTAGCCTGTTACAGAACCGCCGCCGTGATCCCAGAATATAAGCTGATTTCTGTTTGCCGGAAAGTTTTGCTTACAGTATTCTATAAATCTGACCAATGTGTTCGGATCCGTCATAGAAGGCTGCCCGTTGTCATCTGCAAGTTTTCTTAACTTACCGTCTTTTATCTGATATATCTGATTGGTGGATGCTGATACTATAGAATTTTTCCAAGCTTTGGCACCTCCTGTATATACTATTAAGTTCACATTGTCCGACAGCTTAGCCTTGGTCATCTCTATAAGATCATTGGTAGCCATTCCATATTTTGACTCAAGGTCCGTACCGCACATATATACCATCACGGTTACGCTGTCTCCGCCTGTAGGTCTGTAAAACTTTTCCCTTGCATTCTCATTTACCGCCTTATTCAGCTTCCCTCTGTTATCGGCCACTCCGCTCCAGCCGGCACTTACACCGCTTATACTTGAAGCTACCGTATTCCCAAGTGTGGAACTTAATGAAGGTAAATTGATTTGCGGTGAATTTGCACCGCCTGATGAATATGAACCTCCTGTAAATGTTCCGAGTATCGTATTCAATAATCCTGTTTTGTTGCCTGATACCAAGCTTATAACAGCTATTATTATAACAACCAAAAAGCTGAGCGGCGATCTTCCTCCGCCACCTCCCGATCTCCTCGGCCCTGAAAATCTGCCGCTGTCTCCTACAGAACCTGTACCTGCGACTTCCCTTCTGAATACGCTGTTCCCCGGTCCTCTGACATCTCTGTCATGACTTGTCGGTCTACCCATTTTATCCTCCTGTTATTATTTATATTGTTAGTACTTCATTACAGTATATTCTAACAATAATCTCATCATACCACAATAAATCATTACAAACAGTTGTTATTTTGCATCATATTTGCATATTACAAGCCTGTCATTCATAAGGTATATGATTGGAAGAAAGATTTTGCCATACCATTTCATCTGCTTTGCTATTTGTTTTGTAAAGTTTATAAATCCGATTTGCTTCATTTTAGGATTAAGTTCTATAATCTCTTTGCCGTTTGTAACTCCAAAATGATACTCGGACTTGGTTCGTTTTACAGCCTTGTTCGTTTTTGCCTTATTCACAAGTCTTTTGGAAAGACAGTCCAGATGAAGTACAAAATGTTCAAAATTATCTGTAAGTATATTTAAAAACTCCTTCACCTGCTTAGGATAAAAATACATAATCATCCCCTCTGAAATAATCAAAAGCTTCTCTCCATTTGTATCTATCTCCTTTGTCCATGACTTATCAAGGGCTGATTTTTCAATATTTTTTACTCTGTCGTTTTCCTCAAAGAATTTTTTTCTTAAACTTATTATCTCCGGAAAATCTATATCATACCAATGTATTCTACCGTTATCTACACGGAAAAATCTTGTATCCAGCCCTGAACCAAGTGAAACTATATGACAATCAGGGTATTTGTCTATAAACTTTTTCACCTCATCATCCATAACCTTGGCTCTCGCAATAATACCTAAAAGATTCACTTTTTCATTACTGAAAGAGCCAAAATCATAGTCAATCATATCCACCATTTCAGCCGACTTTTTATCCTTCAATATAGATTTTTCAGATCTGTAATCCCTTGCCCTTGCATCCAAAGTTATAAGCATAGTCTCCATAACACCTTCAAGTTTTATCTTCATAAAAGTCTCCATTTACCGCTATATCTGCGGTATAAAAAAATATATAATCTGATTATGTTAGTTCTTACTAACTTAGGGTTATATCATACTTCTATTTTATAGAAAAACTCTAAATAAATTTATAAGAATTGTAAAGAATTATATCTTTATCCTAGATTATTCATGTCAACGCCATGAAAGTGGCTGAAAAGCCACATTATTACTATATTTTAACTAAATATTGCTTTTCACTTATCAAGTGAATAAAAAAAGAGCGTCCATTTGTGGTAAAATTAAGGTGCTTTAAACTTAACAAAATCACACAAAGGAGCCCTTTATGAGTATTGTAAACACCTTATCACTTGAAAGCAATAGAAAAATTAAAATTAATTTCGATGGAGGGACTTATCCTCCGATGCCGGCTTACTTCTTATAAAAGAATTCGTAAGTAAACTTGGCATTGATAAACTTTTCGGTCAATCATTTAAAACCAATGATTCTGCATTATTCCGTTATCATACTGATAAAGAAAACCTTCTTCAGATGATATATATGATTATTGCAGGCTATTTTGAAGATGACACTTCGGATGAGCTTACAAATGATCCGGTGTTTAAAGCAGTACTTAATAAAGGTACTTTAGCATCACAGCCGACCATTTCAAGATTTCATAATCGAATGGATGAGGATTCTTTGAATCAGTTCCTTTCAATAAATCAAATCCTTCGAAAGAAAGTTTATAGCATTCAGATGCCTGAAGCTATCATTTTAGATTTGGACTCAACACTTCTTAATGCCTATGGCAAACAAGAAGGTAGAGCATTTAACTTCCACTATCAAAGTAACGGTTACCATCCTCTTGTTTGCTATGATGGAATTACTGGAGATTTAATTAAAATTCAGCTTCGTGATGGAACTCAGTATTCAAGTACAGGAGTTGTGGACTTTCTTCAGCCTATACTTGATGAATACCTTGAAGATTTTCCGGAAGTTAAACTTCTTCTTCGTGGTGATAGCGGCTTTGCAACGCCCGGTTTATATAAACAGTGTGAAGAAAACGGTACCGGCTATGTAATTCGGTTGAAAGAAAATGCTGTACTTCGTGACAAGGCATCATATCTTGTAGATGAACTTGATGAAATTACAAAAAACAACAAAGTTGATTATGCTGTAACTTATGGTGAATTTATGTATCAGGCAGGCATTTGGCCTTATGAAAGACGTGTGGTCTGTAAAGTTGAAAAACCTGAAAACCAAATGACATACATGTATACATTCATTGTTACAAACATGGAGTCATCCCCTGAATATCTAATCAAGTTCTATTGCAAAAGAGGCTTGATGGAAAACTTCATAAAAGAAAGTAAAACAGGTTTTGACTTTGCTTCTATCAGCAGTCATACAAGGATTGTAAATGCCAACAGGCTCCAAATACATGCACTTGCTTATAACATATTTAATTGGTTTAGACGATTGGTTTTATCTGCAAATATGAGAAAACAACGTATTGATACTGTCCGTCTAAAAACTGCTAAAGATTGCTGCAAAAAGTAATTCGTTCAGCAGGTATATAACATTCAAGCTGTGTAGCAGTTGCCCATATAAGGATGAGTTCTATGAGACCCTATCCAATATCAGCAAGCTATGTATACAGCTTGAATAACAACTAATAATGAACCTTGACAGCTTGATAACTACTTATAAACCTTACCTAGGGAAGTCTGCCCATTTTTAGGTGTATTAAGTCAGTTAAAAGCTTCAGGGATTAAGTTTAAAGATTTATAGCATGGTACTTAATTTAAATATTGTGCCATGAATAATTCAGGTTTATAATTCTCCGATCCGCCTCTTACTTTACATCTTTAAACCGTTAAATTTTTTTAAAAATTTTTTTATTATTTTTCACCCATACAAGAGGTTATAAAAAAATTGTTTTTTTCTTAGTACATAAATATTATTTAATTAAATCGAGTATATCTTTTATTTACATTTACTAATATTATGTTTGGTAATTGACCTATTCTTTATTTGTGATAAAATCATATTCAACAAATATATTTGCAATATTATTTCTAATATTTTGGGAGGAATATATGTATAAACTAAAAAAAGATACCATTACTGCTTTCAGTTTTATTACTGTCCTTACAAGGATGTTCAGGAAAATAAAGTTACTGCTTCAGATATGCAGGGGGAAAAGTTTTTTTATCAGGTTTCAGATGCTTCTTATTCTACAGGTAAATATACTTTGGATGAACTTGCAGAACGTAGAGAAAACCCTTTATTTATCCTGAATTATTCATGGCACAATATTTAAATTAAGTACCATGCTATAAATCTTTAAACTTAATCCCTGAAGCTTTAACTGACTTAATACACCTAAAAATGGGCAGACTTACCCTAGATAAGGTTTACAAGTAGTTATCAAGCTGTCAAGATTCATTATTAGTTGTTATTCAAGCTGTATACACAGCTTGCTGATATTGTATAGGGTCTCATAGAACTCATCCTTATATGGGCAACTGCTACACAGCTTGAATGTTATATACCTTGCTGAACGAATTACTTTTGCAGCAATCTTTAGCAGTTTTAGACGGATAGTATCAATACGTTGTTTTCTCATATTTGCAGATAATGCGGGTCGTCTAAACCAATTAAATATGTTATAAGCAAGTGCATGTATTTGTAGCCTGTTGGCATTTACAATCCTTGTATGACTGCTGACAGAAGCAAAGTCAAAACCTGTTTTGCTTTCCTTTATGAAGTTTTCCATTAAACCTCTTTTACAATAGAACTTGATTAGATATTCAGGGGATGACTCCATATTTGTAACAATGAATGTATACATGTATGTCATTTGGTTTTCAGGTTTTTCAACTTTACACACAACACGTCTTTCATAAGGCCAAGGACCTGCCTGATATATGAACTCACCATAAACCATAGCATAATCTACTTTGTTGTTTTTTGTAATTTCATCAAGTTCATCTGCAAGATAAGATGCCTTATCACGAAGGATAGCGTTTTCTTTCAACCGAATTACATAGCCGGTACCGTTTTCTTCACACTGTTTATATAAACCGGGCGTTGCAAAGCCGCTATCACCACGAAGAAGAAGTTTAACTTCCGGAAAATCTTCAAGGTATTCATCAAGTATAGGCTGAAGAAAATCCACAACACCTGTGCTTGAATACTGAGTTCCATCGCGAAGTTGAATTTAATCAAATCTCCTTTGATTCCATCATAGCAAACAAGTGGATGGTAACCGTTACTTTGATAGTGGAAGTTAAATGCTCTACCTTCTTGTTTGCCATAGGCATTAAGAAGTGTTGAGTCCAAATCTAAAATGATAGCTTCGGGCATCTGAATACTATAAACTTTCTTTCGAAGAATTTGATTTATTGAAAGGAACTGATTCAAAGAATCCTCATCCATTCGATTATGAAATCTTGAAATGGTCGGTTGTGATTAAAGTATCTTTATTAAGCACTGCTTTAAACACAGGATCATTTGTAAGTTCATCTGAAGAATCATCTTCAAAATAGCCTGCAATAATCATATATATCATCTGAAGAAGGTTTTCTTTATCAGTGTGATAACGGAATAATGCAGAATCATTGGTTTTAAATGATTGACCGAAAAGTTTATCAATGCCAAGTTTATTTACGAATTCTTTTATAAGAAGTAAGCCGGCATCGGAGGATAAATCGCTTCCATCGAAATTAATTTTAATTTTTCTATTGCTTTCAAGTGATAAGGTGTTTACAATACTCATAGAGGGCTCCTTTGTGTGTTTTTTGAGTTTTAGCACCTTAATTTTACCACAAATGGACGCTCTTTTTCATTCACTTGATAAGTGAAAGGTAATATGTAATAAAAACATAGTAATAATGTGGCTTTCAACCACTTTCATGGTGTTACCATGAATAATCTAGGCTAAATACTTAAGAGCAGTAAGCTTCTTATCATTCAGTTACTCTCATTTCTTGTTCAATATAAATTATGCATTATTCACAATTTATATTGTTATGTTGAATAATTGACGTTTCTCCTCCCAATGATACCATTGTATCAACAACTATATACACTGGGGGATTTATGCGTAAAAATAAAAAAAGATACACCTACTGCTTTCTATCTTATTACTATTCTTACAGGGTTGTTCAGGAAATGCTCTCACGGCTTCAGATATGCAAGGATCAAAGACTTTTTACCAAGTCGTTGATAATTATAAGTCTGACAAATATACAGAGGCTGAACTAAAATAATAGAAAAATGATTCCTTTATGAATAATCTACAAAGCTTTTAATACTGAACTTAATTCAACGGATATCGTTGATTTTTATGATATGAAATATCAGACTGTTGATTTTATAGGTAAGTGGGATAAACCTAAGGATTTGGCAAACGGATATGGTCACAAAGATTTAACAGATCAGGAAGTAACTATCAACGGAAAAAGTGAGTATGTAACTCCTGTAAATGCACTGATTTTAAATAAAAAAACAATGGAAAAAAACTTAAAATGGATTATTTTTTTCAGAGCAGGATTTTATATATAACGGTGAGTTCCCTATGGTACTTGGCTCAGGCTTTAAAAAAATATTATAATATCGGCGATACAATCCCTATAGCGTATCTAAGAGAAAACTTTACAGGCAAAGTAGTGGGTTTTTTTATGATGAGGATTTAGTCTTTGACAAATGGTTTTATTGCAAAAGCTATTCAACCATTATAATTCCATATATGGATAATCTGGAAAGTAAAGATGACTATCAAGACAGAGATAATTTTTTTATACATATAACTTATTCAAAAATTTAGGCTATATCTATTTTCCAAACACTATAGATTATGAAAAAATAAAGATACAATAGAAAAAAATTAGATCAAAAATATAATCTGGATTACACTGTACTGAGAGGTTATTGAAATGATAATAATAGTAATATGTCGGCTTATAAAATAGGTCGACATATTCTATTTTAGAATTATGATATCATTCACTAAAAAAAGCCCTGAAAACAAGGCTTACAAAATAAAAAAGAGCGCGAGACGGGACTCGAACCCGCGACCCCGACCTTGGCAAGGTCGTACTCCACCAACTGAGCCACTCGCGCATATATCTATTATATCAATATAACAATCATTTGTAAAGGAAATACTATGAACTTACTACGTAAGTTCAAGTACGCTATTTTTCTAAGTTCGTACCTCACTACGCTCGTACTCACTAAGAAAGGCTAATGTAGCACTATGACTTTACTATGTAAAGTCAAGTGTACTTTTCTTCTAAAACTCAAACTGCACTTCGTTTGTTTTCGTTAAGAAGAAAATGCACCTTCAAAACTGCCTACCAAATGCTTTTCTCACTTGGCGAAGAGCTTGTCTCAAGCCTTAGTGAGAAAGTACACCTCAAATTCGCTTGCGGATTTGAGGGTGCTTACGATTATATATACATAAATTTTTTCCTATCTTTTGATTAAACCCTCGACCTATTAGTAACCATCAACTTAATACATTACTGTACTTACATCTTAGCCCTATCTACCTCGTAGTCTTCAAGGGGTCTTACTGTTTTCACATGAGATATCCCATCTTGAGGGGGGCTTCACGCTTAGATGCCTTCAGCGTTTATCCCTTCCCGACATAGCTACCCTGCCATGGAGTCACTCTCCAACAGGTACACCAGCGGTCAGTCCGTCCCGGTCCTCTCGTACTAAGGACGGCTCCTCTCAAATATCTTACGCCCACGCCGGATAGGGACCGAACTGTCTCACGACGTTCTGAACCCAGCTCGCGTACCGCTTTAATGGGCGAACAGCCCAACCCTTGGGACCTGCTACAGCCCCAGGATGCGATGAGCCGACATCGAGGTGCCAAACCACTCCGTCGATGTGAACTCTTGGGAGTGATAAGCCTGTTATCCCCAGGGTAGCTTTTATCCGTTGAGCGATGGCAATCCCACTTTATGCCACCGGATCACTAAGTCCTACTTTCGTACCTGCTCCACCCGTCGGTGTCGCAGTCAAGCTCCCTTCTGCCTTTGCACTCTTTGAATGGTTTCCGACCATTCTGAGGGAACCTTCGAGCGCCTCCGATACTCTTTCGGAGGCGACCGCCCCAGTCAAACTCCCCGTCTGGCATTGTCCCCCATCCGGATCACGGATGCAGGTTAGAAATCCAGCAATACAGGGGTGGTATCCCAACGGCGACTCTGCATAAACTGGCGTCCATGCTTCTATGTCTCCCACCTATCCTGTACGAGTATTACCGAATCCCAGTACCAAACTGGAGTAAAGCTCCATGGGGTCTTTCCGTCCTGGCGCAGGTAACCAGCATCTTCACTGGTACTTCAATTTCACCGGGTGCATTGTTGAGACAGCGCTCAAATCATTACGCCTTTCGTGCGGGTCGGAACTTACCCGACAAGGAATTTCGCTACCTTAGGACCGTTATAGTTACGGCCGCCGTTTACCGGGGCTTCAATTCAAAGCTTCGTTTCCTGACTTCTCCTCTTAACCTTCCGGCACTGGCAGGCGTCAGCCCATATACTTCACCTTGCGGTTTCGCATAGACCTGTGTTTTTGCTAAACAGTTGCTTGAGCCTTTTTTTCTGCGACCACTATTTCTAGTGGCACCCTTCTCCCGAAGTTACGGGGTCATTTTGCCGAGTTCCTTAACAATGCTTCTCCCGCCGGCCTTAGGATTCTCTCCTCATCTACCTGTGTCGGTTTGCGGTACGGGTACATATAACACTATAGCGGCTTTTTCTTGACGGCTCCCTCAACCGACTTCCCTACTATTTTTCGGTACGCATCACGCATTCCCCTTGTATGGTGGCTTTTCCTCCCATACAGGTACTTCGCTTGCCCCGGTTTTTGTCCTCCCGGGTTCGGTTTTTAGTCTCCGTGTCCCCACAGTTCTGATTATATGTAGTACAGGAATCTGTACCTGTTATCCATCGACTACGTCTTTCGACCTTGCCTTAGGCCCCGACTTACCCTGAGCAGATCAGCTTTACTCAGGAAACCTTAGATATTCGGCCAAGAGGATTCTCACCTCTTTCTCGCTACTCATTCCGGCATTCTCTCTTCTTATTACTCCACCACTCCTTTCGGTATGGCTTCTACGCTTCTAAGAATGCTCCTCTACCAATGTATTTCTACATTCCTAGGCTTCGGTGTTGTGTTTAGCCCCGGACATTTTCGGCGCAGGACCTCTCGACTAGTGAGCTGTTACGCACTCTTTTAATGTATGGCTGCTTCTAAGCCAACATCCTAGCTGTCTTCGAAATCCCACATCCTTTTCCACTTAACACACACTTTGGGACCTTAGCCGTAGGTCTGGGCTCTTTCCCTTTTGACTACCCAACTTATCTCGTGTAGTCTGACTCCCGTCAATCATCTATCCGGCATTCGGAGTTTGATATCTCTTGGTAGGCTTTGACGCCCCCGCAAAAATTCAGTGCTCTACCTCCGGTAGACTATAACGAGGCTAGTCCTAAAACTATTTCGAGGAGAACCAGCTATCTCCGGGTTCGATTGGAATTTCTCCCCTATCCACACCTCATCGCCACCCTTTTTCAACGGATGTGCGTTCGGTCCTCCATTCACTTTTTACGCGAACTTCAACCTGGACATGGATAGATCACCCGGTTTCGGGTCTACACATACTGACTTATTCGCCCTATTAAGACTTGGTTTCCCTTCGGCTCCGTATCTTTAATACTTAACCTTGCCTGTACATGTAACTCGCCGGACCGTTCTACAAAAAGTACGCGGTTCACCTTTCGGTGTTCCACAGTTTGTAAACATAGGGTTTCAGGTTCTTTTTCACTCCTCCCGGGGTTCTTTTTCACCTTTCCTTCACAGTACTATACGCTATCGGTCACTGACTAGTATTTAGCCTTGGGGGTGGTCCCCCTGCTTCCCTAAGGTTTCTCGTGTCTCGTGGTACTCCGGATACTGCTGGATTCAATACATTTTCCTTACACGGCTCTCACGCTCTTTTGGCCCGCTTTTTCCAAAAACGGTTCAGGTAATATATCTTACTCGTATTGCAGTCCTCTACCCCGCAGTGCACGCACCACGGTTTGGGCTCTTACGATTTCGCTCGCCGCTACTTTCGCAATCACTTTTGTTTTCTTTTCCTCCGGCTACTTAGATGTTTCAGTTCACTGGGTTCCCCTCTGTACGTTATGTATTGGCGTACAGATACTTGGAGTTTATCCAAGTGGGTTTCCCCATTCAGACATCTGCGGATCACTGAATATGTGCTTCTCCCCGCAGCTTTTCGCAGCTTGTCACGTCTTTCTTCGGCTGTCAGTGCCTAGGCATCCACCCTACGCTCTTCTATGTTTAACCTCTTAAATCTTTTTAGATTTAGTGTTTTTGTATGACACTAGCGTGTATCATACACTATGTTTAAAAAAATTTATTACTTTTTGATGTTCTTCATACTCACTTCGTTCGTATGAAGAACTACTTATTTACTAGAAATTCAAACTTCGCTTACGCTCGTTTTCATTAAGTAAATAATGCATTAAAATATTAATTACTTATAGTAATTAATACCTCGGATGTCTAATTATAAAAATATTTATATAATTTCTCGTTTGGTATGCAGTTTTTCAAGGTACATCATGCAGAGAACACCTCTGCAAATGAGATTTGAAGATTCGAACTCCAACATCTTTCATCCTCTCCAAAGGAATAAGTGATGTGAAATCTCTTGTGGTAACACCATTGCTCCGCTTCGCTACGCAAGGTGTACCTGTTTTCTAACCTCAGACTTCGCTTTCGCTCGTCTTCGCTAAGAATTGCTGTGGTAACACCATCATCTCGCTTCGCTCGATGAGGTGTGCTATTTTTCTAAATTCGAACTTCGCTTTGCTCGTTCTCATTAAGGAAAATATGTATGGGCTTAAGTGGACTCGAACCACCGACCTCACGCTTATCAGGCGTGCGCTCTAACCGGCTGAGCTATAAGCCCTTATTATTAAATTTCACTAAGATTCAAGCTTCGCTTCGCTCGCTTTCATCAAGTGTTTTTGTGGTGACACCATTGCTTTGCTACGCTACGCAAGGTGTGCTATTTTTCTAAATTCGAACTTTGCTTTGCTCGTTCTCATTAAGAAAAATATGCAGCGGCATCCACCTACTCTCCCATACCGTCTCCGGTATAGTACCATCGGCCGACCGTGTCTTAACCATCGTGTTCGGAATGGAAACGGGTGTGTCCCCCGGTCGCATCGACACCGCTAAGTTTTAGCAGTACCAATCTAATTTAGTACTAAACAGTACTCACAACCCTTACTTTAACCTTCATTAGGTAACACTATCATCTTATTTGATGAATGGTAACACCATAAAACTCACTTCGTTCGTTTTAGGTGAACTTTTTTACTAAGCTCGCACTTCGCTTTGCTCGTGCTCTCTAAGTAAAAAATGTTTAGAAAGGAGGTGATCCAGCCGCACCTTCCGATACGGCTACCTTGTTACGACTTCACCCCAGTTATCCTCCCTGCCTTCGGCAGCTCCTTCCCACACTGCTAAACATAACTACTGCTATTCTTTAAAGGACGTTCTACATACTCAATTCTTTCGTATGTGTAGAACTACTTTTTTACTAAGCCTTAAGCTTCGCCTTCGGCTCGCTTTCGCTAAGTAAAAAAGCAATCCCAGCTTTATGTTTACCAGTGTGGGTTAGGTCACTGACTTCGGGCATTGATGACTCCCATGGTGTGACGGGCGGTGTGTACAAGACCCGGGAACGTATTCACCGCAGCATTCTGATCTGCGATTACTAGCGATTCCAGCTTCATATAGTCGAGTTGCAGACTACAATCCGAACTGAGACGTTATTTTTGTGATTTGCTTGGCCTCGCGGTTTTGCTTCACTTTGTTTACGCCATTGTAGCACGTGTGTAGCCCAAATCATAAGGGGCATGATGATTTGACGTCATCCCCACCTTCCTCCGGATTATCTCCGGCTGTCTCGTCAGAGTGCCCATCTTACTGCTGGCTACTGACGACAAGGGTTGCGCTCGTTGCGGGACTTAACCCAACATCTCACGACACGAGCTGACGACAACCATGCACCACCTGTATCCCTTGTCCCGAAGGTCTAGCTTCATTACAAAGCTATTCAAGAGTATGTCAAGATTTGGTAAGGTTCTTCGCGTTGCTTCGAATTAAACCACATGCTCCACCGCTTGTGCGGGTCCCCGTCAATTCCTTTGAGTTTCATTCTTGCGAACGTACTCCCCAGGTGGAATACTTAATGCGTTTGCTTGCGGCACCGAAAAGTTTACCTCCCCGACACCAAGTATTCATCGTTTACTGCGTGGACTACCAGGGTATCTAATCCTGTTTGCTCCCCACGCCTTCGAGCCTCAACGTCAGTTGTCGTCCAGTAAGCCGCCTTCGCCTCCGGTGTTCCTCCTAATATCTACGCATTTCACCGCTACACTAGGAATTCCGCTTACCCCTCCGACACTCAAGCCAAACAGTTTCCAAAGCAATTCATGGGTTGAGCCCATGCATTTCACTTCAGACTTGCTTCGCCGTCTGCGCTCCCTTTACACCCAGTAAATCCGGATAACGCTTGCCCCCTACGTATTACCGCGGCTGCTGGCACGTAGTTAGCCGGGGCTTCTTAGTCAGGTACCGTCATTTTCTTCCCTGCTGATAGAGCTTTACATACCGAAATACTTCTTCACTCACGCGGCGTCGCTGGATCAGGGTTTCCCCCATTGTCCAATATTCCCCACTGCTGCCTCCCGTAGGAGTTTGGGCCGTGTCTCAGTCCCAATGTGGCCGTTCACCCTCTCAGGCCGGCTACCGATCGTCGCCTTGGTGAGCCTCTACCTCACCAACCAGCTAATCGGACGCGGATCCATCTTATACCTATAAATATTTTACCCCTACACCATGCGGTGCTGTGGTCTTATGCGGTCTTAGCGGAAATTTCTCTCCGTTATCCCCCTGTATAAGGCAGGTTATCCACGCGTTACTCACCCGTCCGCCACTAAGTCTGTTAAATTCCATCCGAAGACTTCCTTTTAACAGCTTCGTTCGACTTGCATGTGTTAAGCACGCCGCCAGCGTTCATCCTGAGCCAGGATCAAACTCTCATATAAAAGTTTAATCTAGCCTGTCGCTAGCTTGCATCTGTTTTCACAGATCTACTGTTTTTTTAAAGGTTTTAAATTCTGTTCGAATCTAAACGTTGTTTTTACTGAAATCTCATTACATATCATATGTAACACCATCGTCTCGCTGCGCTCGACGAGGTGCGCTATTTTTCTAAGCTCGAACTTCGCTTTGCTCGTTCTCGCCAAGAAAAATATGTGAATTTTCAGGGTTGTGTGTACTGTTTAATCTTAAATTATCATGGTCCATTGTTGCAAATCGTAAAACTCATTTCACTTAGTCGTCTAAGTTTTATTCTTCATAAGCAACTTTTTACATATTACCAAACTTTTAAAAATTTCTGTCAACAACTTTTTTTAATTATATATTTCAAAAGTCTTGTTTTCATTTTTAAAAAATTTGTCCACCTCAGAGGCAGTGGTATAATAATACAGCACCTTACTACTATTGTCAATAACTTTTTTTAATTTTTTTGAATGAATTATAAGAGAAAAAAATAAATCTTACTTTAGCGGTTCTTGCCTAAAGAACTGTTGATGCCGGACATGCGATTCAATTTGAGAAAAAGTTTTATAAGATGATAGATTATAAGGGAGTGCAGATCCATTATCGAAAAGGAACAAAAAGTTATGCTTATCCCCGTCTTCCGTCGAAGTACTATGAAATTTCGACGTTTTAAATTTTGAGTAAACTATTTAATTTTATACAATTCTTTTTAGACCCTTTATTTTAAAGGCTTTTTCTTACATAAACCTGAATTATTCACGGTACAATATTTTAGTTAAGTACCGTGCTATAAATCTTTAAACTTAACCAATGACGCTATAACTGACTTAATACACCTAAAAATGGGCAGACTTCCCCTAGATAAGGTTTACAAGTAGTTATCAAGCTGTCAAGGTTCATTATTAGTTGTTATTCAAGCTGTATACATATCTTACTGATATTGTATAGGGTCTTATAGAACTCACCCTTATATGGGCAACTGCTACACAGCTTGAATGTTATATACCTTGCTGAACGAATTACTTTTGCAGCAATCTTTAGCAGTTTTAGACGGACAGTATCAATACGTTGTTTTCTCATATTTGCAGATAATGCGGGTCGCCTAAACCAATTAAATATGTTATAAGCAAGTGCATGTATTTGGAGCCTGTTGGCATTTACAATCCTTGTATGACTGCTGATAGAAGCAAAGTCAAAACCTTTTTTACTTTCTTTTATGAAGTTTTCCATCAAGCCTCTTTTGCAATAGAACTTGATTAGATATTCAGGGGATGACTCCATGTTTGTAACAATGAATGTATACATGTATGTCATTTGGTTTTCAGGTTTTTCAACTTTACAGACCACACGTCTTTCATAAGGCCAAATGCCTGCCTGATACATAAATTCACCATAAGTTACAGCATAATCAACTTTGTTGTTTTTTGTAATTTCATCAAGTTCATCCACAAGATATGATGCCTTGTCACGAAGTACAGCATTTTCTTTCAACCGAATTACATAGCCGGTACCGTTTTCTTCACACTGTTTATATAAACCGGGCGTTGCAAAGCCGCTATCACCACGAAGAAGAAGTTTAACTTCCGGAAAACCTTCAAGGTATTCATCAAGTATAGGCTGAAGAAAGTCCACAACTCCTGTACTTGAATACTGAGTTCCATCGCGAAGTTGAATTTTAATCAAATCTCCTTTGATTCCATCATAGCAAACAAGTGGATGGTAACCGTTACTTTGATAGTGGAAGTTAAATGCTCTACCTTCTTGTTTGCCATAGGCATTAAGAAGTGTTGAGTCCAAATCTAAAATGATAGCTTCGGGCATCTGAATACTATAAACTTTCTTTCGAAGAATTTGATTTATTGAAAGGAACTGATTCAAAGAATCCTCATCCATTCGATTATGAAATCTTGAAATGGTCGGCTGTGATGCTAAAGTGCCTTTATTAAGTACTGCTTTAAACACCGGATCATTTGTAAGCTCATCCGAAGTGTCATCTTCAAAATAGCCTGCAATAATCATATATATCATCTGAAGAAGGTTTTCTTTATCAGTATGATAACGGAATAATGCAGAATCATTGGTTTTAAATGATTGACCGAAAAGTTTATCAATGCCAAGTTTACTTACGAATTCTTTTATAAGAAGTAAGCCGGCATCGGAGGATAAGTCCCTCCATCGAAATTAATTTTTAATTTTTTTCTATTGCTTTCAAGTGATAAGGTGTTTACAATACTCATAAAGGGCTCCTTTTGTGTGATTTTTGTTAAGTTTAAAGCACCTTAATTTTACCACAAATGGACGCTCTTTTTTTATTCACTTGATAAGTGAAAAGCAATATTTAGTTAAAATATAGTAATAATGTGGCTTTTCAGCCACTTTCATGGCGTTGACATGAATAATCTAGGATAAAAAAATATTTTAAAAAAATTTGAAAAAAATTTTTAGAGTATGTTATAATCATAGTACTTCATAGTACTTTAGTTTTAGAGGTGTTTATGGCTTATTTTTTGAGAAAAGAAAAGAAGAAAAAAGGTACTTATCTTCAGATGTATGAATCATTTTGGGATAAAGATAGAAAGCAACCAAGAACCAAAAATGTAAAATCTTTTGGTTATGTTGAGGATTTGATTTCAGACGAGATTCCTGATCCGATTAAATTTTATAGCGATTACGTAAAAGAGCAGAACGAGAATAGAATAAAAGCTCTTTCTGAAGAATCACGTCCTCGTGCATTTTCCAATCCTGTTGAACTTAACATAGGACACTTTTTACTTTACTCATTAATTGATGAGCTTGATGTTAAGGAGACTATTGATATACTTGCTTCTCAAATGCGTTTTCAGTTTTCTGTATTTGAGCTAATTACACAACTTATTTATGCAAGGGTTATATCTCCATGCTCTAAGTCAAAGACAGCCTCTCATGTATTCCCATACCTTTATGGCAGTTCAACCATCTCTGAAGACCAAGTATACGACGGATGTTCTTTCATAGGAGAGTCCTATAAAAAGTACATTGATTTGTTTAATCACTCTTATGAAAGGTATTTTAAAAGAGATTTAAGCAATGTATTTTTTGATTGCACTAATTATTACTTTGAAATTGATATCCCTAGTGATGACAAGCAAAAGGTACCTTCAAAAGAGAATAGGCACTCTCCGATAATAGGTCAAGCTTTTACTTTTAGATGCTGATCTTGTACCTGTCTCCATGCAAATGTATCTCGGAAACGAATCAGAAAAGCCGTATATTAGAAAAGTTATTGAAGAAATGAAGCAACGACATAACGTATCAGGTAAGACCATTCAGGTGGCTGATAAAGACTCTAATTGTGCAAGAAATATTTATGCTGCCGTTAAAGAAGCTAATGACGGCTATATATTCTCAAAATCAATACATGGTAAAAAAATCTAAGTGAAAAAGGAAAAAGAAATGGGTTCTACTTGAAAATGACGCAAATGTCTTTTTCTAACTACACTGATGAAAAAAGGTAATATATCTTTTTCGTCTTAAATCATGTATTGACAGCTTTGATTACAGTTTTAAAAGAGATTGATCCGGAAACAGGAAAAGAGAGTGTTACAAGGTTCTCTGTAAAAAGAAAAAGCGTATCGTCTCTTATAATCCTAACCTTGCAAAAAAACAAAGGCTGGAAATAATGAAGATGGTTGATAAAAGCTTCAAAAGTTTTCTACATACAAAAAAATATAGCTAAAGATGAACTTGGAGATTGTGCTAAATATGTAGACATCATAACTAAAAGATAGTTCAGGCAAGACAATAAAGCCTATAATAGGTCTAAACAAATCTAAGATTGATGAAGATCTTAAATATGCAGGATATAATCTTTTAGTTACATCTGAAATAGATATGGAACCATTACAGGTATATAAGACATATCATAGCCTATGGAAGATCGATGAATCTTTTAGACTTACAAAATCATACCTGGATGCAAGACCTGTTTATTTACAGAAAAAGAAACAATCTATGGGCATTTTTTTGATATGCTACCTTAGCTTGTTTCTTTTTAAGGGTATTAGAAATCAAGTGTTTCAAGAATAAAATGAACTCTTATGACTTGATCAACTTTATGCGTGATTTTAGGGGTGGTAAATAAAGGTGATGATACATATATCAATATATCAAGAAACCAATCTGTTAACGAAAAGGTTAAAAAACTGGTTGGTTTTAGTAACCTTGATGCCCTCTATTTAACCAAAGCTGAAGTCGACAATTTCTTTCAAAACTGCATGCTACTGGATACCTAGAGTACTAGGTTTTGAGAGAAACGACGGAAGTCAGGTACTATTGTCAATAACTTTTTTAATTTTTTTGAATGAATTATAAGAGAAAAAATAAATCTTACTTTAGCGTTTCTTGCCTAAAGAACTGTTGATGCCGGACATGCGATTCAATTTGAGAAAAAGTTTTATAAGATGATAGATTATAAGGGAGTGCAGATCCATTATCGAAAAGGAACAAAAGTTATGCTTATCAAGGCATTTGATAGGTCTTTGTTTGCGTGCGTTAATAACAAAGATATTTATGTGCTGAAGGAAATACCAACCCATAAGTCTAAGAATCTGAATCCTGATTACAAAAAACATAGAGAGTCTTATATTCCACTAATGAATCAACCTTGTAGAAGAAGTGCCTTGCAAAACAAAAAGCCTTGTAAAAACAAGACCTTTAAAACAAAAAAAGCGCGAGACGGGACTCGAACCCGCGACCCCGACCTTGGCAAGGTCGTACTCCACCAACTGAGCCACTCGCGCATATATCTATTATATCAATATAACAATCATTTGTAAAGGAAATACTATGAACTTACTACGTAAGTTCAAGCATATTTTTTTCTAAGTTCGTACCTCACTACGCTCGTACTCACTAAGAAAGGCTAATGTAGCACTATGACTTTACTATGTAAAGTCAATGTACTTTTTTCTAAAAACTCAAACTGCACTTCGTTTGTTTTCGTTAAGAAGAAAATGCACCTTCAAAACTGCCTACCAAATGCTTTTCTCACTTGGCGAAGAGCTTGTCTCAAGCCTTAGTGAGAAAGTACACCTCAAATTCGCTTGCGGATTTGAGGGTGCTTCCGATTATATATACATAATTTTTTCCTATCTTTTGGTTAAACCCTCGACCTATTAGTAACCATCAACTCAATACATTACTGTACTTACATCTTGGCCCTATCTACCTCGTAGTCTTCAAGGGGTCTTACTGTTTTCACATGAGATATCCCATCTTGAGGGGGGCTTCACGCTTAGATGCCTTCAGCGTTTATCCCTTCCCGACATAGCTACCCTGCCATGGAGTCACTCTCCAACAGGTACACCAGCGGTCAGTCCGTCCCGGTCCTCTCGTACTAAGGACGGCTCCTCTCAAATATCTTACGCCCACGCCGGATAGGGACCGAACTGTCTCACGACGTTCTGAACCCAGCTCGCGTACCGCTTTAATGGGCGAACAGCCCAACCCTTGGGACCTGCTACAGCCCCAGGATGCGATGAGCCGACATCGAGGTGCCAAACCACTCCGTCGATGTGAACTCTTGGGAGTGATAAGCCTGTTATCCCCAGGGTAGCTTTTATCCGTTGAGCGATGGCAATCCCACTTTATGCCACCGGATCACTAAGTCCTACTTTCGTACCTGCTCCACCCGTCGGTGTCGCAGTCAAGCTCCCTTCTGCCTTTGCACTCTTTGAATGGTTTCCGACCATTCTGAGGGAACCTTCGAGCGCCTCCGATACTCTTTTCGGAGGCGACCGCCCCAGTCAAACTCCCCGTCTGGCATTGTCCCCCATCCGGATTACGGATGCAGGTTAGAAATCCAGCAATACAGGGGTGGTATCCCAACGGCGACTCTGCATAAACTGGCGTCCATGCTTCTACGTCTCCCACCTATCCTGTACGAGTATTACCGAATCCCAGTACCAAACTGGAGTAAAGCTCCATGGGGTCTTTCCGTCCTGGCGCAGGTAACCAGCATCTTCACTGGTACTTCAATTTCACCGGGTGCATTGTTGAGACAGCGCTCAAATCATTACGCCTTTCGTGCGGGTCGGAACTTACCCGACAAGGAATTTCGCTACCTTAGGACCGTTATAGTTACGGCCGCCGTTTACCGGGGCTTCAATTCAAAGCTTCGTTTCCTGACTTCTCCTCTTAACCTTCCGGCACCGGGCAGGCGTCAGCCCATATACTTCACCTTGCGGTTTCGCATAGACCTGTGTTTTTGCTAAACAGTTGCTTGAGCCTTTTTTCTGCGACCACTATTTCTAGTGGCACCCCTTCTCCCGAAGTTACGGGGTCATTTTGCCGAGTTCCTTAACAATGCTTCTCCCGCCGGCCTTAGGATTCTCTCCTCATCTACCTGTGTCGGTTTGCGGTACGGGTACATATAACACAATAGCGGCTTTTCTTGACGGCTCCCTAACCGACTTCCCTACTAATTTTTCGGTACGCATCACGCATTCCCCTTTGTATGGTGGCTTTTTCCTCCCATACAGGTACTTCGCTTGCCCCGGTTTTTTTGTCCTCCCGGGTTCGGTTTTTAGTCTCCGTGTCCCCACAGTTCTGATTATATGTAGTACAGGAATCTGTACCTGTTATCCATCGACTACGTCTTTCGACCTTGCCTTAGGGTCCCCGACTTACCCTGAGCAGATCAGCTTTACTCAGGAAACCTTAGATATTCGGCCAAGAAGATTCTCACCTCTTTCTCGCTACTCATTCCGGCATTCTCTCTTCTTATTACTCCACCATTCCTTTCGGTATGGCTTCTACGCTTCTAAGAATGCTCCTCTACCAATGTATTTCTACATTCCCAGGCTTCGGTGTTGTGTTTAGCCCCGGACATTTTCGGCGCAGGACCTCTCGACTAGTGAGCTGTTACGCACTCTTTTAATGTATGGCTGCTTCTAAGCCAACATCCTAGCTGTCTTCGAAATCCCACATCCTTTTCCACTTAACACACACTTTGGGACCTTAGCCGTAGGTCTGGGCTCTTTCCCTTTTGACTACCCAACTTATCTCGTGTAGTCTGACTCCCGTCAATCATCTATCCGGCATTCGGAGTTTGATATCTCTTGGTAGGCTTTGACGCCCCCGCAAAAATTCAGTGCTCTACCTCCGGTAGACTAATAACGAGGCTAGTCCTAAAAACTATTTCGAGGAGAACCAGCTATCTCCGGGTTCGATTGGAATTTCTCCCCTATCCACACCTCATCGCCACCCTTTTCAACGGATGTGCGTTCGGTCCTCCATTCACTTTTACGCGAACTTCAACCTGGACATGGATAGATCACCCGGTTTCGGGTCTACACATACTGACTTATATCGCCCTATTAAGACTTGGTTTCCCTTCGGCTCCGTATCTTTAATACTTAACCTCGCCTGTACATGTAACTCGCCGGACCGTTCTACAAAAAGTACGCGGTTCACCTTTCGGTGTTCCACAGTTTGTAAACATAGGGTTTCAGGTTCTTTTTCACTCCCCTCCCGGGGTTCTTTTCACCTTTCCTTCACAGTACTATACGCTATCGGTCACTGACTAGTATTTAGCCTTGGGGGGTGGTCCCCCCTGCTTCCCACAAGGTTTCTCGTGTCTCGTGGTACTCCGGATACTGCTGGATTCGATACATTTTCCCTTACACGGCTCTCACGCTCTTTGGCCCGCTTTTCCAAAACGGTTCAGGTAATATATCTTACTCGTATTGCAGTCCTCTACCCCGCAGTGCACGCACCACGGTTTTGGGGCTCTTACGATTTCGCTCGCCGCTACTTTCGCAATCACTGTTTGTTTTCTTTTCCTCCGGCTACTTAGATGTTTCAGTTCACCGGGTTCCCCTCTGTACGTTATGTATTGGCGTACAGATACTTGGAGTTCATCCAAGTGGGTTTCCCCATTCAGACATCTGCGGATCACTGAATATGTGCTTCTCCCCGCAGCTTTTCGCAGCTTGTCACGTCTTTCTTCGGCTGTCAGTGCCTAGGCATCCACCCTACGCTCTTTATGTTTAACCTCTTAAATCATTTTTAGATTTAGTGTTTTATGTATGACACTAGCGTGTATCATACACTATGTTTAAAAAAATTTATTTTTTTGTTATTTAAAATATTAATTACTTACGTAATTAATACCTCGGATGTCTAATTATAAAAATATTTATATAATTTCTCGTTTGGTATGCAGTTTTCAAGCTTTTTTTGCCTAACAGTGCGATTTGAAGATCGAACTCCAACATCTTCCATCCTTTCAAAGGAATAACTGATGCGAAATCTTTTGCAACATCTTTCATCCTTCGCTCGATAAGGTGTACTATTTCACTGATTCGCTCAGCTCGTTCTCATTAAGTGTTTTTGTGAACACCATTGCTTCACGCTACGCAAGGTGCTTGTTTTTCAACCTCAGACTCGCTCCGCTCGTCTCGCTAGATTGTTTCGTAACATCATCTCCTCGCTCGATGAGGTACTTTTCACTAGATTCAGCTCGCTTCGCTCGCTTTCATCAGAAAAAAATGCAGCGGCATCCACCTACTCTCCCATACCGTCTCCGGTATAGTACCATCGGCCGACCGGGTCTTAACCATCGTGTTCGGAATGGAAACGGGTGTCTCCCCCGGCCGCATCGACACCGCTAAGTTTTAGCAGTACCAATCTAATTTAGTACTAAACAGTACTCACAACCCTTACTTTAACCTTCATTAGGTAACACAATCATCTTCTTAGACGAGATGATAGGAAGTTCTATCATACTCACTTCGTTCGTATGAAGAACTACTTTTTCACTAGAATTCAAACTTCGCCTTCGGCTCGTTTTCATTAAGTGAAAAATGTATAGAAAGGAGGTGATCCAGCCGCACCTTCCGATACGGCTACCTTGTTACGACTTCACCCCAGTTATCCTCCCTGCCTTCGGCAGCTCCTTCCCACACTGCTAAACATAACTACTGCTATTCTTTAAAGGACGTTCTACATACTCAATTCTTTCGTATGTAGAACTACTTTTTTACTAAGCCTTAAGCTTCGCCTTCGGCTCGCTTTCGCTAAGTAAAAAAGCAATCCCAGCTTTATGTTTACCAGTGTGGGTTAGGTCACTGACTTCGGGCATTGATGACTCCCATGGTGTGACGGGCGGTGTGTACAAGACCCGGGAACGTATTCACCGCAGCATTCTGATCTGCGATTACTAGCGATTCCAGCTTCATATAGTCGAGTTGCAGACTACAATCCGAACTGAGACGTTATTTTTGTGATTTGCTTGACCTCGCGGCTTTGCTTCACTCTGTTTACGCCATTGTAGCACGTGTGTAGCCCAAATCATAAGGGGCATGATGATTTGACGTCATCCCCACCTTCCTCCGGATTATCTCCGGCTGTCTCGTCAGAGTGCCCATCTTACTGCTGGCTACTGACGACAAGGGTTGCGCTCGTTGCGGGACTTAACCCAACATCTCACGACACGAGCTGACGACAACCATGCACCACCTGTATCCCTTTGTCCCGAAAGGTCTAGCTTCATTACAAAAGCTATTCAAGAGTATGTCAAGATTTGGTAAGGTTCTTCGCGTTGCTTCGAATTAAACCACATGCTCCACCGCTTGTGCGGGTCCCCGTCAATTCCTTTGAGTTTCATTCTTGCGAACGTACTCCCCAGGTGGAATACTTAATGCGTTTGCTTGCGGCACCGAAAGAGTTTACCTCCCCGACACCAAGTATTCATCGTTTACTGCGTGGACTACCAGGGTATCTAATCCTGTTTGCTCCCCACGCCTTCGAGCCTCAACGTCAGTTGTCGTCCAGTAAGCCGCCTTCGCCTCCGGTGTTCCTCCCTAATATCTACGCATTTCACCGCTACACTAGGAATTCCGCTTACCCTCCGACACTCAAGCCAAACAGTTTCCAAAAGCAATCCATGGGTTGAGCCCATGCATTTCACTTCAGACTTGCTTCGCCGTCTGCGCTCCCTTTACACCCAGTAAATCCGGATAACGCTTGCCCCCTACGTATTACCGCGGCTGCTGGCACGTAGTTAGCCGGGGCTTCTTAGTCAGGTACCGTCATTTTCTTCCCTGCTGATAGAGCTTTACATACCGAAATACTTCTTCACTCACGCGGCGTCGCTGGATCAGGGTTTCCCCATTGTCCAATATTCCCCACTGCTGCCTCCCGTAGGAGTTTTGGGCCGTGTCTCAGTCCCAATGTGGCCGTTCACCCTCTCAGGCCGGCTACCGATCGTCGCCTTGGTGAGCCTCTACCTCACCAACTAGCTAATCGGACGCGGATCCATCTTATACCTATAAATATTTTTACCCCTGCACCATGCGGTGCTGTGGTCTTATGCGGTCTTAGCGGAAATTTCTCTCCGTTATCCCCCTGTATAAGGCAGGTTATCCACGCGTTACTCACCCGTCCGCCACTAAGTCTGTTAAAATTCCATCCGAAGACTTCCTTTTAACAGCTTCGTTCGACTTGCATGTGTTAAGCACGCCGCCAGCGTTCATCCTGAGCCAGGATCAAACTCTCATATAAAAAGTTTAATCTAGCCTGTCGCTAGCTTGCATCTGTTTTCACAGATCTACTGTTTTTTTAAAGGTTTTTAAATTCTGTTCAGAATCTCAAACGTTGTTATTGACTGAAATCTCATCATATTTTCATAGGTAACACCATTGCCTCACTTCGCTCGACGAGGTGCACTATTTTTCTAAATTCAAGTTTCGCTTCGCTCACTTTCATTAAGAAAAATATGCGAAATATGCAAATTTTCAGGGTTGTGTGTACTGTTTAATCTTAAATTATCATGGTTCATTGTTGCAAAGCATAAACTCATTTCACTCAAGCGCTGTCTTTGACATCAACTCAAGCCGTTCAAGTTTTTTTGCTTTTCATAAGCAACTTTTTATATATTACCAAACTCTTAAAACTTTGTCAACAACTTTTTTTAATTATATATTTCAAAAAGTCTTTGCTTTTTTTGTTTTAAAAAATTTGTCTGCCTCAGAGGCAGTGGGTATAATATACACTTTATCTCACACTCTGTCAACATCTTTTTTTAATATTTTTTTCAAACAGATTCCAAACTGTATTTTTTTTCCTGAAATACTCCCTATTTATACTGGAGGCTTTCATCCTTTCATGTTATAATCTTGCACATGAAAGTATTAAATAATGATTTGAAAACTTCCACATTCAAAGGCATTTATGTACTATCAGGTGATGATGAATTTTTTTAAAGAACAGCTACAAAAAGACTTAAAGCAGCTATCGTAGGTGAAGACCAAATGAACTTTGCTTATTTTTGAAGGAAAAAGGAACAGATGCAGATGCCGTTATCGAATTTGCAAATACACTTCCGTTTTTTTCACAATACAGATGTATTCTTATAGAAGGAAGTCAGTGGTTCAAATCCGGCAACGATAAGTTTTCTAAACTACATATCAGATAAGCCCGATAGCACGAAAAAAATCATTTTTTTGTGGAGAATGACTTAGATAAACGTTCCAAGCTGTACAAAAAAAGATAAAAAGAGCTTGGATACATTGCAGAACTGAATCATCCCTACCAATGATGAACTGATAAACTGGGCAGGAAATATCATAAATAAATCCGGCAAGAAAAATCACCGTTTCAAATATGAACCTGTTCATTGCCAGAGTGGGAAATGATATGGAAAGACTGAAAAGTGAGTTGGACAAGCTTATCTCCTTTACTCTTGACAAAGATATTATAGAAGAGGAAGATATAAAAGCTATAACAAGCATAAGTCTGACAAACAGAAATCTTTGAATTGGTAAAAATCCATTACCAATAATAAGATACAGGATGCATTGGATATATATGAAGATTTGGTAGCTTTAAAAGGAACCTCCGCTGAAAAATAATGATTCTCATCACAAGACAGTTTAACCAACTTTTTGCAAATCAAGGAATTGATAGCAGCCGGTTTTTAATGAAAAGGATATAATCTCAAATATGAAATTAAATCCATATGTGGTCAAAGAAATCTGATGCGTCAAGCAAGAGGTTTTGATATGGCTATGCTTTTGTCCTATGTAAAAAATGCAATCGAGTTGGAAGAAGCTATAAAACAAGGTAATATTAATGATAAGCTGGCACTTGAGATGCTGATGCTTACACGATAAACACTCATGTGTTTTCAAAAGGAGAGGATTTTTCATGAAACTGTTAGAAGAGCGTATCAAAAAAGATGGTGTTATTAAAGAAGGTAATGTTGTGAAAGTAGATTCCTTTTTAAACCATCAGATGGATGTACAACTCTTTTTAGAGATGGCAAAGGAATTCAAGTCAAAGTTTGCGTCACAGAATATAAACAAGATTTTGACAATAGAGTCCTCAGGTATAGGCATTGCAGCCATAGTCGCGCTTGAATTCGGTGTACCGGTAGTATTTGCCAAAAAGTCAAAGTCCATAAATATTGACGGAGATATGTATACGGCAGAGGTAGAAAGCTTCACACATAAATGCAAGAATCAGGTTATCGTTTCAAAGAAGTTTTTTTAGGTCCGGAAGACAGGGTACTTATCATTGACGATTTTCCTTGCAAACGGCTGTGCACTGCAGGGACTTATTTCAATTGTCAATGAATCAGGTGCAAGTGTGGAAGGCATCGGTATTGCTATCGAAAAAGGCTTCCAAAGCGGCGGTCGTGCCATCAGAAACTTAGGTTTCCATTTGGAATCACTTGCAATAATAGATTCAATGGATGCCGCTACACAAAAGTATAGAGTTCAGAGCGCAGGAATCCTAATATGAAATATTTTTTTGCATCCGATATTCACGGCTCATCATTCTACACAAAGAAAATTATTGAGAAATATAAAGAAAGCAACGCCTCAAAACTGGTACTGCTTGGAGACTTATTGTACCACGGCCCGAGAAATGACTTGCCTAAAGATTACTGTCCTAAGGAAGTCTTTGCAATGCTGAATGAATATAAGGATAATATCATCGCAGTCAGAGGAAACTGTGATTCGGAAGTTGACCAGATGGTCTTGGATTTTCCAATGCAATCCGACTACTGTATAGGTATGTTTAATGATATCTATTTCTTCATAACACACGGACATATATACGGTGAGGATCATCTGCCACAGCTTGCCAAAGGGAGCGCATTCATATACGGACATGTACATCTTCCGATAGCAAAAAAATCCGGAGATATTTATATATTAAATCCCGGATCCGCGTCACTGCCTAAGGAACAAAATCCCAACTCCTATGCAATACTTGATGATGATATTTTTACCATATATGACTTTGACGGCAATGTATTAAAGGAGATAAAGCTTGAGAAAAAAATATTTGAGTTGTACGCGCCCTGCCACTTCGGACTTGAAGCCGTACTGAAAAAAAGAAATCATAGATATAGGCTATGACATAACAAAGGTAGAGGACGGAAGGGTATACTTTGAAGGAGACGACGAAGCTGTAGCAAGAGCCAATATGTGGCTTAGAACTACAGAAAGAGTAATGATAAATGTTGCACAGTTTAAAGCGACCTCTTTCAGCGAACTGTTCGATTCTGTCGCAGATATCCCTTGGGAAGAATATATTCCTGTCGACGGAAAGTTCTGGGTCAGCAAAGCCACCTCAGTCAAAAGCAAACTCTTCTCACCTTCAGATATCCAGTCCATCGTAAAGAAAGCTATAGTCGAAAGGCTGAAGCGTATCTACAAAAAAGATTGGTTTGAAGAGACAGGAGCCGAATATCCGCTTCGCGTTTCTATAAACAAAGATATTGTTACTGTCGGACTTGATACCACAGGAATATCACTTCACAAAAGAGGCTACAGAACCATGACTGCAAAAGCGCCTATCACAGAGACTCTTGCAGCCGCACTCATTATGCTTACACCGTGGAAAAAAGACAGAATACTAATAGACCCTTTCTGCGGCAGCGGTACATTTGTTATAGAGGCCGCCATGATGGCCGCAAATATCGCCCCTGGGCTGAAAAGAGGATTTTTAAGTTGTAAGTGGTCAAATCTCATTTCAAAGGAAGTTTGGGATAATACTTATGAGGAAGCCCGTGAAATGGTGGATATCGACACAAATGTTGATATTCAAGGCTATGATATTGATAAAAAAACATTGTAGAGGCGGCAAGAAGCAATGCCACAAGAGCCGGAGTCATAGATATGATTCACCTTCAGTGTAGAGACGTTGCAAGTCTCTCCCACCCGAAAAAATACGGTTTTATCATTACAAATCCACCTTACGGTGAAAGACTTGAAGAAAAAGAAAATCTGCCGGCTATATACAAGGCACTTGGAGAGAGGTATGCAAACCTTGACTCATGGTCACTTTACCTTATAACCTCATATGACGATGCCTGTAAGTATATAGGCAGAGAACCTGATAAAAATCGAAAGATTTACAACGGTATGTTGCAAACCAGATTTTATCAATATATGGGACCGAGACCGCCTAAGAAGACTAAATAAAGGTTTTAATGCATATGAAAAAGATTATTTTTGCAACCGGAAATCAGCATAAACTTGAAGAAATCAGAGCTATTTTACCCGGCTTTGATATAATTTCAGCCAAAGAAGCCGGAGTATCACTTGATATTGAAGAGACCGGAACAACATTTAAGGAAAACGCTTATATAAAGGCAAAAGCCATTTGGGACATTACAGGCGGTATAGTAATGTCTGACGACTCCGGACTTGAAGTGGATTATATCGGCGGTGAACCCGGAGTATACTCGTCCAGATATATGGGTGAGGACACCTCATACACTATAAAAAATCAAAATATAATAGACAGATTAAAAAATGCCTCGGGAAATGAAAGAAGTGCAAGGTTTAAAGCCTGTATTTGTGCTATACTGGAAGACGGTACCACATTATTTTGCGAAGGCAGTATGGAAGGTCTGATTGCCACACAAATTTCCGGATCTAAACGGCTTCGGCTATGACCCTATACTTTACCTACCTGAATATCAAAAAACAAGTGCCGAGATAAGCCCTGAGGAAAAGAACAAGATAAGCCACAGAGGTAAGGCACTTACAGCAATGAAACAAAAGCTGGGGGAAATTTATGAAAATATTGATTGTTAGTGACACACACAGAGTTGACGACATTTTAAAAAAAGTAATATCAATAGAAAAACCTTTTGACATGTTCATCCATCTCGGCGACGGCGAAGGCAGCGAGACCAAGATAAGCCTTATGCTTGACCCTACATGTGCATGTCTTATGGTACAGGGAAACAATGATTTCTTTTCACAGCTTCCTGCCGAAAAAGAAATCAATATAAAAAATCACAAAGCACTACTTGTGCACGGACACCAGTACGGTGTAGGTATGGACATCTCAATACTCAAAGACGAGGCCATCGCCAGAGGTTGTGATTTTGCAATGTACGGACACACACATAGGCCTTACCTAAAGACTATAGACGGAGTGACCGTACTAAACCCGGGTTCACTCGGCTATCCGAGACAGGCAGGTCATATACCTACATATATGGTGATGAATGTAGACGATGACGGCAACTTTGAAATAGAGACCAAAGAAATAATGGGAGCATAATAAAAAGGGCTACACGCTTTGTGTAAGCCCCCTTTTATGTCAAGATTTCAAAAATGATTCACTTTATAAACTTCTCTATTCAAGTGTAACAGTTGTAACTATCTTGTTGTTTACTCTGATCTTATAATTCTCACCGTCTCTCTTTGTTCCGCTCTTTAGAACAACTCCGGCATTACTGAGCAACTTCACCTGATAGTTTGAATTCGGTGTTGTGATATGCCATGTAGTCTTCTTCTCAGTCTCTTCTACAGAAGATACATATCCCGGCATATTAAGCAGTTCTCCAACTGTTCCCTTAAATACAAGCTGATTGTCGTTACTCTTATCAACTACAACTACTTCATACTTGTCATACTGATCGGCCTTTATATTAAGACCTCCGATATAGAGTTTATCATCTCTTATTCCGTTAAATCCTGCACCTCTGTTGGATCCCGCCTCTCTGAAATAGAATGTTCTGTTCTCATCATCAAGCTTTATGCTCTGCTTGCCGTACTTTTGAGAACCGTCCTTACCGTCTCCGAAGTACATCATACGATACTTGCCTGACAAGAATTCACTGTAATGGATCTTACCGATAGACTCTTCTATATTCTCCTGAGTCTCATACGGAATCTTCTTACTGCTCTTTCCGAGGTTATCTACAAACTCTGTAGTAGAATACTTACCGCTTGGCAGCTGCTTCATCTCAAGTAATACAAGACCGGACATCATTCCGCCCTTATCGTCAAAAGCATACTTCTTTCCGTTGATTGTCTTTATCTCATTTGCAATCAAATGACCTTTGCCGTCTGCATAGTACCATGCACTGCCGTCCTCTTCCCATTTACCCTTGTTAAGGAAATATCCCGGAATAACCTTGAACCATCCCCTGGTAGACTTTGCACCGTCCTCAGGTGTAGAGAAGTACATAAAACTCTCACTGTACTCAGCTCTCTGTGATTTCGGAACTGCTGTAGAAGGAGTAGCCTCCGTATACCAGCTTGCAATCATTCTACCGTCTTCGTCAAATCCATACTTCTTTCCGTTGATGGTCTTTTCCGAGACTCTTTACCTCTTTCTTACCTGAAGCATTGAAATAGAACCATCTTACCTGATCGGTATCCCAGTAATCAATATTCGGTTGTTCTTCCATGGTTCTTGCATTGTCATCATGAACCATAATCTCTCTCCAACCTGTAGTCATTGCACCGTCATTTGCATCACCGAAGTAATACTTTGCATTCTTCCATGCATCCTGATCTGTAAGTCTCTCACCCTGTGATACCCATCCGAAAAGCATCTTTCCGTCAACATCAAAAGCATACTTCTTTCCGTTGATAGTCTTTAGAGAAACATCACTTGAAGATGATTCATTTCTCTTATATGCTTTTCCGTTGTCACCGAAATAGTACCACCACTGATCAGGCTCATCTTTGTCGTAATCATTTGTATTCGGCACTGCAACCCACTGATTTCTTACCATCACGCCGTTTACATCAACATAGTATGTAGAGTTTCCGTCATCAATAAGAGAATCTTTTGCCATATCTCCCAAATCATCCAAATAATACCAATAGTCCCCTGATTTTTGCCACTTCTGTGATACTTTCTCCTCGTTTTTGTCATAGTATACCCAAGTACCGTTCTCCTGTTGCCAACCTGTTGCGGCAAAAGATGTCATCGCACCTGCAACACTCATAACACCTACGAGTAATGCCAGCTTTGTCTGCTTCTTCATTATATTCTCCCTGCTAATCTATTTGATATAAGACAGTATGCTAATATACATAACCGCTTTATCTGTACATATTTTATCAGAATAAAGACAAAATATAAAGTATTTATTTGTATTTTTTTATATATTCATAATCTTTATAAATTTTATACAAGCAAAATTACATAAAAATATTTGTATTAAATCTTATCAGAGTCTAATTTTTATAGTTTATTTGAAAAATTCAATTCTAAAAATATGCAATATATCGATGATTAAATTGTCAAAATAGATTTTAGTTAGTAAATGCTAACTCTCTAATTATACAAACGATTTTCTATAGCTTTTCTTTGTGAATCTTAATGTGTATAAACTCCTTTATACACATTAAGAAGAGAGCACCGACCTTTCACATCAATGCTCTCTTCAACATATTCCTGGCTCCAACGGATTAATCCTCTCTTTCTAAATAAACCTGGGATTTCTATATCTGATGCCTTTTTAAAAAATTATTGACATCCTGTATAGTTATTGCTATTCAGTTTTTAATTTATCCTCCTATAAGCTTCCTTTCACTTCTAATACATGGTTGTTATCAATCTATCTACACGGTCTATCTCTCGTACGAATCCCACTTTCTCGTCATAAGACTTATACGAATACTATCCTAACCGATTCTTCAGATAGTAACTTTTTAAAGTTTTTCAATAATATATTATCTAATTAATCTTCTTATAGGTTCCGGATTAGATCAAAGTCTAATCATTACTTATGTTTTCTTTGGACCGTACCTCCTTTTTATATTTTTAATTTCCACTTAGCAAATCTGCTGTTTGCTTTCTCCTCGTGGATGCGTTCATCAAACTTTTCTAAGAATATATTCTCTTTTGTTTATGTCTATAGTATATCAGATTTTTTTATTCTTGTCAATAGTATTTTTCAAAATTTTTTTATATTAAAACAGTATTTTATCTTATCTTTTTTTCTTTATTTTATATTTCATATCTGTCTTAATTGTGTATATTATTTTAATTATCTGAATATTATATGCAATTCAAAAAAATAATTTATATAAATCTTCTAACCTGTATATTCAAAAAGTGGACTTAAAAAAGGGCCGTTGCATACAACAGCCCAAATCTTGTTTCCCTAAAAATCCTCTTTAATTATCTTCCACACCGCATCTATGCTGTGTCTGTTCTTTACATACTCTGTCGCCTCAAGGTGCATATTCTTTAGAGCTTCCTTATCGGTATAGAGTGTGACACATTTTGTTATAAACTCATCAGGCTCATCCGCTATAAGCATCTGATTATATGAGTTGTCTATGCCCTCCGCGCCTACACTTGTTGTGATCACCGGGTCGCCGTAGTAGAGAGCCTCTATTACCTTACCCTTGACTCCCGCTCCGTACCTTAGAGGCACTACCACAAGTCTTACCTTGGTGTACAGATCTTTTAACTCCTCTTCACTGACAAATCCTTTGAAGATGATACCCTTTGTCTCATTATGCATTGCCTTGATCTCATCTGTAGCATTGGAGCCGACTATATAAAACGGCGCTTTTATCTGTGCGTATATTTCATCCCACATATTGTCAAGGAAATACTTTAGCGCATCCGCATTCGGCGGATGTGAAAATCCTCCGACAAACAGTACTCCCTCTCTGACATCCGGATTGTAATCTATATCCATAAACTTATCAAAGACGTAGGCGGTGATTGCCTTGGCGGTTATCTTCTTATCAAAGGTATGTATGTAGTCCACCTCAACATTTGACGGATAGTAGCTTATGCTTGCCTTTCTCATAAGGTCAAGTTCCATGCTCTTCCAGTATGCACTTGCATTCTTCTTCTCCACGTCTCCGGTAAGCTCATACTCACGCCTCTCACGAAGGAAATGCAAATCATGTCCGTAGTATATAACTTTGATATTTGTCTTTTCCCTTATAAAGTCGATATACTTTGTAGCGATATGAGGTCTGTTGAGGTAAGCAATATCAATATTTGACTGATTGTTTTCAATCCACTCAAATATATTTGTTCTCATCTCATTGCCATAAAGTACCTCGACTCCCATCTGCTCCAATATGGTAGTGTACGGCTCGGACTTTGCGAAATTGTCAGGTAAGAACTTCACTACATATCCTCTTTCGATGAACATCTTTATATACTGGAATGTAGTCTTTGAGCCTGCATCCTTATCAAATGTAGGCACATAGTGATCCACAAACAGAATAACCTTTTTGCCCCTGCTTCTTTCTCTGGCTCTGAAGGCATTCGGCACACCCACATTGTCATACTGATTTTTGAACTCCTCACTCCACTTTTCCTGAAGCTTTTTGTTGTTCTCCACCTGATATCTCTTAAGTCCTGTGCCGTTGACGTCGGTACCGTTTGATACACCCTCAAAGTGAACCACTACACTGAGCGGCTGATATACCACTCTTAAGTTCCTCTTTCTTACCTCAAAGGCAAGATCCGAATCCTCACAGTAGGCAGGCGCATATCTTGTATCAAATCCGCCTATCTCTTCCCAAAGTTTTCTGCTAAGCATTATCGCGGCACCTGAGATATAGTCCACATCTCTTACATAGTTGTACTCAGGCTTGTTCGGGTCGTCACATCTGCCGTAGTTCCATCCGCTGCCGTCACTCCATATGATGCCTCCCGCCTCCTGAAGTCTGCCGTCAGGATATACAAGCTTGGAGCCTACCATACCTATACTCTCATCAGACTCAAGCAGCTTTATAAGCGGAGGAAGCCAGTTCTTTTCCACTGTAGTATCATTGTTTAAGAAAAAGATGTACTCTCCCCTTGCCTTTTTCGCGGCATTGTTACAATTTTTTTCAAAAAGCCCTGATTGGTTTCATTTCTTGCAATCACAAGTCCCGATACAAACTTATCTATTTCACTTGTCGCATCGGTTGAAACATCATCCGCAATTATCACTTCATAGCTGTATTCATCGGTATTTTCAAGCAGTGATACCAGACAGGCATAGGTATAATGTATCTGATTGTATACAGGTATAATAATACTTACCTTCGGGTTTTTCCACATATGGGAAAATTAAAGCTTGCCCTTTTCTCTGTATATATCACCTATCTTAAATTCGCCCTCAATAAGATTCTTGCCCTCAGCGGAATGTGTCAACTTGAAATACTTTATAGGGTGAGTGATACTCATTATCCTGTAGTTTAACTTCTTTCTCTCGACACTTCCCTTAGGATACTTTTTGTTGTAGATGGTACTAAGCTTTCTTCTGATTCTGAAACGGTATAGAGAGGTTGCCGTTATATACATTCAGAGTCTTTGCAAGTTCTTCATTCTCATGCCTTAAATTGTCTATGATTATACCGAGATTATTGACATGATTGTCTGTCAGAGTTCTAAGCCTTGTCATCTCTTTTATAGCCAGTTCTCTGTCCTGATTTATCGCATCAAGCTCTCTTATCTTATTCTTTGCATACGGCAACTCCTTTAGAGCTTCAAGTCCCTCATTCAAGGTATCACGACTTACAGTCTCTACAAAGTAGTTGTCAAGGTAAACTTCCTGATAATCTCCATGTATATACTCTTGGAACTGCCTTTCGATAAAGTCAAGCCCGTCCATATCATCTATCTCAAACTTTAAGAGAAACTCTTCTTCACTTAAGCCAAACTTATCCTTAATCTTCTCTGCATTATTCTGATAGAAGTTATGCAATGCACGATACTTTATAAAGGTCTTTCTGTCATTTATAAAATCCATTGAGCTGTCGTATACCCACTCACAGTCAATAGCTGTCAGTTTGTCACCTTCAAAGATAAAGTTGTCAAATATCGCATCAAGATTTATAGCATCCTTATCAATTATCTTATCAATATACTCACAAAGCTTCTCAATGAATTTATCAAGGCTGTAGTTTATGCACTCTTCACATACAGTACTTAAAGACTTTCCCTCAATAAACTCAAAGTTTATCTCTCCGGCATTTTTAAATACTCCCTTAAGTACATTTACATTGTCATTTTTGATAAGCTTTGACTTGTCATACATACCTAAGATATGCGGAATACCGTCCTTTTTCAGCGCGGATTTTTACAACATACTTCTTGTTATCTTTTGCGCCTTATTTCAGTCTTTTATCTGATATTTTAAAAAGTCTGGTTCTGTTGTATTTTATATAGATGCTCTCTTCATCTCCGCCTGATACTATGACATATGAGTTTGCAAAGCTGTCAAAATCATTTGACTTTGCCGCTTCACAAAATCTGTCTCCGATATCCTTTAAGTGCAAACTTAGGATAATCATATGCCTTTATCTGTGAGAGTTCACCGCCACTCGGCATCTCCTTATCTGAAAAAGAGCTTGTATACATATCTGTAATTAGGATACGGATAATATGTATCACTCTTGCCTATCCAATTTCTTACATCTTTTACACTTAGTGCATTCTTATCGCCAAACTCGTCTTCAAAGTAATTAAATCCGTATCTGTTATCAAATATCAGCACAATCTTTTTATCAGGTTTTTTTCACGCTCATAAGCTTTAGATACCATATCACTGCCGTAGGCAATTACAGTATCAAACTCATTAAAAATCTATGTTTTTCAAAAAGCTTTTATATACTCTATATTGCTTTCAAAAAAACAGCTTTTATACTTTCAAGTTTCTCAGGCTCTTCTTCATAGACGTATACTTTTTGATTTTTTTATCAAATCATCCAGTACGGCTACCTGACTTCCCAGAAACAATGTTCTTCCCTTTATATTAATCCACTCGGTATTTCCAAGTGCCAAAGATGAGAAAAAAACGACAAGTTACAAAGACCGGGATTTTCCTTCAAAAAGCCCGTATTCATCTTTTTCCATACTTTTTTTGCAAGTTCTAAAAGACCCATTTTTCTCCCGTTATTTGCTATTTTTGAGTAAGCTTTACTTTCGACTCCATATCATATACACCTACAGTGTTCTTGTTTGAGATAACTGTAATGAATGTCACATCATATAATCTGTGATAAACCACATGTGTACCGTTCTCAAATCCGGTACAGCTCATACTTAGAAGATATTCACCTCCCTGTAAGGTCATCTTCTGCTTAAACTCCACCACCGCATCATCGCCTGGCTTTACAGGCTTTTACCTCCACGCCTTCAAACATGGTATTGGTTCCTGTAAGTTCCGTACCCTTTTTATCCTTGATGGTAAATGTAAATATAGGTGACTCGATATTTGCATTGAATTTTATCTTCTCTCTGATTGTAAACTCCTCGCCCTTTAGTAAAAGGTTGGTCAGCTCACCTTTTGAGTCCAATATTCCAAGGTCATAAATTTCCGCCCTGCCGTCACCGTACTCTGTCTTATTCGGATTGATTGACATCTTTTCCTTCATAAGTCCGTCATGTTCTTTTACATGTGTCTTGTTGATGTCATTGTTCAGTTCCATCATATCCGCAAAATTACTGTCAAGCCTCTTTGCAAGGTCCGCTTCAAGGTCATCCATTCTTCCTGCCAGTATCTTCTTGTACAAATCCACCATCTCTCCGGCAGGTCCCTCTGCAAGGAAATTTTCCCTTATTAAGAAGTATTACCTTGTCACAGTACTTTATTACACTTCCCATATCATGGGTTACCATAAGTATGGTGGTACCGGTCTTTCTTATCTCTTCCATTCTCCTGTAACACTTGGCCTGGAAGAAAACGTCTCCTACGGAAAGCGCCTCATCCACTATCAATATTTCAGGTTCCACATTGATTGCAAGTGCAAAGGCAAGTCGCACAAACATACCTGATGAATAGGTCTTTACAGGCTGATATACAAAATCGCCTATATCCGCAAACTCAAGTATCTCATCAAGCTTTTCATCCATCTGCGCCTTTTGAAAAATCCCATCATAGTACCGTTCATGTAGATATTTTTCAATACCCGTGTAGTCCATGTTAAAACCTGCACCGAGCTCAAGAAGTGCTGATATATTTGCCGTCCACTTCCACGCTTCCTGTGGTGGGATTTAATACACCTGTTATTATCTTCAGTATGGTGGACTTTCCCGAACCGTTTGTTCCGATAATGCCCACCGTAGAACCCTTCTCCACGCAAAAGGATATTTTATCCAGGGCAAAAAATTCCTTATGATATTTTTTATGTGTAAGGGAAATGCTTTCCTTTAACCTGTCTATAGGCTTATCATACAGTCTGTAAATCTTTGTTACATCACAGACATTTATTGCTAAGTTGCTCTGCATACTTCTCCTTATAATACATCTGAAAAATGCGGTCTTAACTTATTGAAAAGTCTAAGTCCGATAAATAAAAGTACTATGGTGACCACCCAAAAATATAGTGTAAGTCCCGGTCTTTCAAAAAAGTAGTTGCCTCTTAGGATACTGTCTCTGTAACCCACCACCACATAGTACACAGGATTCAGCTTCATTATCGTCTCCACTTTTGAAGGAAAATAACTGAACATTGTAGGGTCCCACATAATCGGTGTCATCCACATGCCAAACTGCAATGCGATACCCACTATCTGCGCCATATCCTTAAAGAATACATTGATTGCACAGGTTATATATATAATTGCAAGTGCAAATACTGAAAGGCAGAAGCTGTAGTATATTATTCCTATCCAGCTTGCCATAGGCAGTCTGCCGAATGCCAATGTCATTACAAGCATTATTACCACGAAGATTCCATGTACTATCAGACATGAAATCACCTTGATTACAGGAAGTATGGACACATTAAATACTACCTTTTTTACCAGATAATTGTATTCCGAAAGTACCGAAGTACCCAAGTTAAGTGACTCCGCAAAGAAAAACCAAGGTACGATTCCCGGTACAAGCCATACTACATAAGGCACTCCCGGCACAGGCGGCACACTTTTAAATCCCATTTGGAAAATCAAAAAGTATATAAGTACCGTTACCACCGGCTGCACAAACATCCATGCCACGCCAAAATAGGACCCGACAAAGCGCTTCCTAAAATCGGCCTTTGCCAAATCCCATATGATATTTCTTGATTTTAATATTTCTCGTATAAGCGATATTATATTCATATCCGTTTCCATTCGTTATTTTATTAGAACTTGAATGTCTCCTTCAGTCCTTTCCACTTTGTATCCTTCTCAGACATGATTAGACCCAGTCCTTCTATAGGCCAATCTATACCTATATCAGGATCGTCATACTTAAGTCCGCCCTCATCGTTCGGATGGTAGAAGTCGGTACACTTATATGCAAATACCGCCTCATCTGAAAGTACTACAAATCCGTGTGCAAATCCCTTCGGTATATAAAACTGCTTCTTGTTCTCGTCTGAAAGTACCACACCGAAATACTTGCCGTATGTCTTTGAGTCTTTTCTTAAGTCCACAGCCACATCATATACCTCGCCGCTTAAAACTCTTACAAGCTTACCCTGCGGATGTTCCTTTTGAAAATGCAAGCCTCTCAGTACTCCCTTTGATGACTTTGACTGATTGTCCTGTACAAACTCCATGTCAAGACCTGCCTCTGTAAAATCATTTTTATTATATGTCTCTACAAAGTAACCTCTGTCATCCTTAAACACTGTAGGAGTTATCACACAGAGTCCTTCTATATCACATCTTTCAACTTTGATCTTTCCCATAAATACACCTCGTTATTAGCTTTATTCTGACCTTGATTATACTTCACAGCTGTATATACGTCAAATACGAACGTAAAAAGAAGCCACGAGTTATAATCCCGTGACTTCCAAATCGTCAAAACAATAAATGTTTTATAAAATATTATTTATTCATTGTAGCATCAAAAAGCCTCAAGTGCGGCCTTCTGCTCTTTTGTAAGCTTTGTAGGTACAGATACCACCAATGTAATATAGTGGTCACCTCGTACATTCTTATTTCTGAGAGAAGGAACACCCTTGCCCTTTAATCTGACTCTGCTGTCTGTCTGTGTACCTGCTTTAATAGATACATCCACATCACCGTCCACAGTCTTTACTCTGATACTGCCGCCAAGTGCAGCCTTTTGCAAAAGCTTATCGGCACTGTAGAATATATATTTGTATCCTGACGCTTGAATATAGGATGAGGACTTACAATGACCTCTACAAGCAAATCTCCTCTAGGTCCGCCGTTTACTCCCGGCTCACCTCCGCCTGCAACTCTTACAGACATACCGTTGTCGACACCTGCCGGTATATTTACCTCAAATTTCTTCTTGGTCTGAATATATCCGTTTCCGTGACAATCAGGACATTTATCCTTTATAATCTTTCCGCTGCCGCCGCAGTCAGGACAGGTCTTTACATTCTGCATAGTTCCAAATATAGTCTGCTGCGAATATCTTATCTGTCCCTTACCGTTACACTTCGGACATGTGGTAGGTGAAGTACCCGCCTTGGCACCGCTTCCGTGACAGGTAGCACATTCGTCCTTATAGTTGACGGTAACATCTCTCTTACATCCGAAAACAGCCTCTTCAAATGTAAGCCTTACCGCAACTTTGACATTGGCACCCTTCATAGGACCGTTTCTTGTGGCTCTGCCTGCACCGCCGCCTCCGAACATTCCTCCGAAGATGTCTCCAAAGATATCGTCACCGCTAAAGTCAAAGCCTGAGAAGCCTCCGAATCCGCCAAAGCCGCCGGCTCCCGCACCTGCTCCACCGTCAAAGGCAGCATGACCGAATTGGTCATACTGTCTTCTCTTTTCAGGATCGCTTAGTACGGCATACGCTTCGCCGGCTTCCTTGAACTTTTTCTCAGCTTCAGGATTGTCCGGGTTTGCATCCGGATGATACTTCTTTGCCAGCGCTCTATATGCCTTTTTTATTGCAGAGTCATCAGCGTTTTTGTCAACGCCAAGTACTTCATAGTAATCTCTTTTACTCTCTGCCATCCTTTGCTCTCCTTATTATACCTCTTTGTAATCAGCATCTATAACGTCGTCATCACTTGATGAGCCTGTTGCCTCACCGCCTGCCTGTGCAGCACCTTCGGCACCTGTTGCTCCCTGTGCTCCCGACTTCTCATATACCTTTGCAAACAACTTCTGAGCGCTTTCCATAAGCTTTTCCTTGCCTGCCTTGATATCATTTACCTGATCTTCAGTCATTGCATCGATCGGTGCTCTGTTTATAGCTTCCTTAAGTGTGTTAAGGTCGGCCTCAACTGCAGCCTTATCACCGGCATCCAAGCTGTCTCCCACTTCCTTAAGTGCATTCTCTGTCTGGAATACCATTGAGTCAGCTTCGTTTCTTGCATCGATACCTTCTTTTCTCTTCTTATCCTGAGCCTCAAACTCTGCAGCTTCCTTTACAGCCTTATCTATATCGCTCTCAGACATATTTGAACCTGATGTGATTGTGATATGCTGCTCCTTGCCTGTTCCAAGGTCCTTAGCTGAAACATTAACGATACCGTTTGCATCTATATCAAATGTAACTTCGATCTGTGGAACACCTCTCTTTGCAGGAAGGATTCCGTCAAGTCTGAACTGACCGAGAGTCTTGTTGTCTCTTGCAAACTGTCTCTCACCCTGTACTACGTGGATATCAACAGCTTCCTGATTGTCTGCAGCTGTAGAGAATATCTGGCTCTTCTTTGTAGGTATTGTAGTATTTCTCTCGATAAGCTTTGTAGCGATACCGCCCATTGTCTCAATTGAAAGTGAAAGCGGAGTAACATCAAGAAGTAATACATCTCCTGCACCATCTTCATTGTTATTGTTTAGCTTACCGCCCTGTATACTTGCACCGATTGCAACACCCTCATCAGGGTTGATGCTCTTTGAAGGCTCCTTACCTGTAAGATCTTTTACCTTCTCCTGTGCATTGATCATTCTTGTAGAACCGCCTACAAGCAATACTTTACCAAGCTCACTTGCTGTGATACCTGCATCCTTAAGTGCGTTCTGTACAGGAACTGCAGTTCTTTCGATAAGGTCATGAGTAAGCTCATCAAACTTAGCTCTTGTAAGAGTCATATCAAGGTGCTTAGGTCCCTCAGCTGTTGCTGTAATGAAAGGCAGGTTGATATTTGTAGTTGTTGATGTTGAAAGCTCCTTCTTAGCCTTCTCTGCAGCTTCTTTCAATCTCTGAAGTGCCATCTTATCTGTTGAAAGGTCTACACCCTCAGCCTTCTTAAACTCGCTTACAAGCCAATCTGTAATCTTGTTATCAAAGTCGTCACCACCAAGATGTGTATCACCGTTTGTAGCCAAAACTTCTATAACACCGTCACCGATCTCAATGATTGAAACATCAGAATGTACCGCCACCAAGGTCGTATACCATAATCTTTTGCTCGGCATCGTTGTCAAGACCGTATGCAAGTGCTGCAGCTGTAGGCTCGTTGATAATTCTCTTTACATCAAGACCTGCAATCTTACCTGCATCCTTTGTTGCCTGACGCTGTGCATCGTTAAAGTATGCCGGAACTGTGATAACGGCCTCTGTAACCTTCTCACCCAAGTAGCTTTCAGCATCAGCCTTAAGCTTTTTGAAGAATCATTGCTGAAATCTCCTGTGGTGTATATGACTTACCGTCGATAGTTACCTTATAATCTGTACCCATATGTCTCTTGATTGAAGAGATTGTTCTGTCGGCATTTGTAACCGCCTGACGCTTTGCAGGCTCACCTATAAGTCTCTCACCTGTCTTTGTAAATGCTACAACTGAAGGTGTTGTTCTTGAACCTTCAGAGTTCGGAATAACTACAGGCTTTCCACCCTCCATAACTGCTACACAGCTGTTTGTTGTACCTAAATCTATACCAATAATCTTGCTCATTATAATTTCCTCCAATAATCAAAATATTTAATCTATATAAAAATATTTAACACCTTTTACAGTGTAAAATATATTGTCAACTTAGTTGGCAACCTTTACCATACTATGTCTAAGAACAGAGTCCTTATACATATATCCCTTTAAAAGTTCCTCTGCAACCACATTCTCACCAAGACTTTCATCTTCAATATGCATCACCGCATTGTGAAAGTTCGGGTCAAATGCCTGCCCTACACAATCAATAGGCTTTACCCCCAAATCCTCAAGAGTCTTTTTTAACTGATTGTATATCATTGTAATTCCGTCAGCGAAATGCCTTACCGTCTCCTTCCTTAGGTGCCGCAACCATCGCACGTTCGAAATTGTCAACTACCGGCAAAATCTTTTCTGCAATACTTCTTGCACCCATATCAAACATGGTCGCTTTTTCCTTCTCGCTTCGCTTTCTGAAATTATCAAACTCCGCCATGCTTCTTTTGAGTCTGTCCGTCAAATCCGCAATGGCAATATCTTTTTTATCTTGCTTTTCTTCAAGATTTTCATCACTGAAAGCCTCACGGGCTTCAGCTTCCATAGCTGCAGCCTTTGCCGCCGCTTCCTCAGGAGTTTCTTCGGCTTCTTCAGCAGCTTTACTTGCTTCTTCGCCTTCTAAAACTTCCTTATTTTCTTCCTGTTCTCTTTTAAAATCTTTTTCTTCCACAGCCCTCTCCTTATTCATCATTTTTAAACTGCTCATCCAAAGATGCCATTACAGTCTTTACAGTCTTTAGTACCTTTTCATAGTCCATTCTCTTCGGTCCTACTATACCGATAGTACCTCTAAGTCCTTCGCCTATTTCATAATTGGCTGTAACTACTGAAAGATCTCTCATATCTGAAACAGGTACCTCGTTTCCTATATAAACTTTGATACCGTCCTTGTCATCGTCACAAACCTTTGCAAGCATCTCCTTCAGCTTATCCTTTCTCCTCAAAAGCATCCACAAGCTGACTTGCCTTTTTCTCTGTCCGATATTTCAGGATACTTGAAAAATATTTGTCGTACCGCTTGTATATATCTCCAGATTATCGGTAGCACTTTCAAATACCGCCGCAACCTCTCGTAAAACCTTATCAACTATATCTCCGTAAACTCCGGCATCAGTTCGTAACTTGTTCATAATGCTTAAGCTTATCTCTTCTACAGTGAGTCCGTTTAGAGAAGTATTTATAAGAAGATTCAAATTTAAAAATCTCGCTGTCCGATATTTCACTGTCGATATCTATTATCTTATTGTTGATAATATTTCCTTCAGCTACAGTAACCAGCAGAAGCTTAAATCTGTCCATCTTTGAGAGCTGCAAAAACTTTACTTTATTTGAGTGGATAGTAGGTCCTGATATCATTGCGGCATAATTGGTATCTCTTGCAATTATCTTTGCCAACTGCTTTAAGACGTTTTCCAATCTGTCCACCTTTTTGAACATCAGATCCTTGAACTCCTCAGTCTCTATCTCCTTTTTCTCTCAAGATCTCATCTACATAAAATCTGTATCCCTTATCTGAAGGAATTCGTCCTGCCGAAGTATGCGGCTGTAAGATGTAGCCCATCTCTTCAAGGTCACTCATCTCATTTCTTATAGTAGCGGAACTTAAGTTTAATTCAGGGAGCTTTGAAATAGTTCTTGAACCGACCGGCTCCCCGGTTTCCATATAGTTCTTTATGATAGCTTTTAAAATAATCGCTTTCCTGTCATCTGAATCCATTCGCTCCTCCCTTCTTTGTTTGTTAGCACTCACTTATGTAGAGTGCTAATCTCTATTAGCTACTATATTCTATATATAAGGATTTGTCAACAACTTTTTTTCAAAAATTTGAACAAAAAAACTCCCAACTTTTTGAGTTGAGAGTTTTATAAAATATGTAATAAAATCAACCGATTCCGCCGTAGAATGCGCCGGCTATAAGTGCCAGTAATGCAAGTCCTGTATATACATACTTTCCAAGGAAGAACCATATCTCTCCTTCGGCTTCTTTTGCACCGGTATTTACAGCTTCCATTGTATACTTCTTTCCGAATATGAAGAACAACATAACTGAAGCAAGTACCGCACCTATCGGGCAGATATATATTGATACCGCATCCATCCAGTTTGAAACGATTCCCTGTATAAGTATTGCAACAACAACTCCGATTACTCCTATAATACCTACAGACTGCAATCTGCCAAGCTTAAACTGCTGCTGCAAAGTAGCTACAGGCGCCTCATATAAGTTGACCAAAGAACTGAGTCCTGCAAATGTAACACATACAAAGAATACTATTCCGACTATCATTCCGCCCGGCATCTGATTCATTATATTTACAAGGTAGATAAACATAAGTCCCGGACCGCCTTCGCTAAGCTCCGCACCTGATGTAGCCATAGCCGGTATAATAACAAGCGCTGCCAAAAGAGCCGCACAGGTATCAAATATAGCTATATTCATTGCCGAGAAAGGTACATCCTCTTTCTTACTTAAAGTAAGAACCGTAAATAACAGTACCGTTGCCGGCTATAGACAGTGAGAAGAACGCCTGTCCGAATGCAAATATCCAAAGTCTGATATCCTTTAATCCTTCAGGATTTACAGTAAAGATATACTTATATCCGTCAACCGCTCCCGGCTGTATACCTATATAAACGGCCAGACCTATCATCATTACAAAAAGCAGAGGCATCATAAACTTATTTGCTTTCTCAATACCGTCCGCAACTCCGAATGCCATAATTGCAAAATTGACAATAAGCGCAATTACTATCCACATATTATTGCCGAAGGCACTTGCTGTTGTACCGAAGGTAGTGCCTATAAGGTCCATATTTGTACCCATTGCAAACACCTTACCTGTAAATGCCATTACAACATATTTAAATATCCATCCGACTACACATGAATATCCGATAGCAAGTGCCAAAGAACCTAAAGTAGGTATGATGCCGATGCTCTCACCTACTTTTCTACTCTTACCTGCATGTGCCATAGCTGCACCGAAGGCTCCTATAGGACCTTTACCTGTGCTCCTTCCTAGTGCGATTTCCTCAACAACACCTGTACTTCCTATAAGTATAACAAATATGAAGTAAGGAATCAGAAAAGTCATCCCCCCCCAGGCTGACACCAGCACCGGAAATCTCCACAGATTTCCCATACCTACGGCCGAGCCTACACATGCTATAATAAACCCTATTTGTGAGTTAAAACCATCCTGCTTTGCAGGTGTATTATCCAAACCCATAAACTTCCTCCATCTTGTTAAAAAAACAAGTCCCCCTTATTGGATAGCAGCCCGACCGCATCGGCCGGACCGCTTTATATCTTATTTATTTTCCCAATATTTGTAGTTTTCCTCGTCACACATCTCTTCCTTGGTCGGAGCATAAGGTTCTGCCCAAGCGTGGAAATGTCTCATCGGCAATGTGTGACCGAATGTAATCTTAAGATTCGGGATAGTATCTCTATCCTTGTAAAGCTGTGTCAATGCTGCAATTATATAATCCATATGCTGTTTGCTGAACTGGCTTCTGTTGATAGCCAAACGAACAACATTACATACCTCTTTTTGCTGCTCAGGAGACTTTAAATCATACTCCATTGAAATCTCCAAGCTCTGAACAACGTATACCGTAACGATGAATCATCTCAAGTGAGAGTGCCTGACCTGCAAAGCTTTCATGTCCTCTCTTATAGCCAAAGAACTTATCAACATCAATATATACTCCATGTCCGCCGGCCGGCTGTACTACAGGTACACCGTTAGCTGTAAGTCCGTCCGCCAAATACTGGCACTGTCTTACTCTCTCATCCTGATAATCAAATCTTGCCTCTTCATACATTCCTTGGCAAAGCGCCATGATGTCATGTCCCTGACATACCGCCGTAAGAATCATTACCGTAAGCCGATATCTGACGAACCTTCAAAAGATGTCCGATATCAGTCTTTACACTGCCGTCCTCATTGAACTCCGAAAACTTCTGCCAGAACAGACCCTTGTCACGGAAAGCCAAAACTCCGCCCATATTTGCATGTCCGTTTTTCTTAAGTGAAGCCGAAACAACATCAAAGTAAGAGAACATCTCTTTTGCTATCTCACAGATTGACTTATCTCTATAGCCCTCTTCATTCATCTTTGATGAAAGTAGCAGTTTTTCAGCCCATCTTGCGCCGTCCATAACAAATGGTATATTGTACTTATGAGCGATCTTTGAAACCTCTCTGATATTGCCCATAGATACGGCCTGTCCGCATACGGAGTTGTTGGTTACTGTTGAATATATAAGCGGAACATTCTCAACGCCTACAGCCTCTATAAGCTGATTCAGTTTATCAATATCCATATCTCCCTTGAAAGGATTCTTCTCATACTTTCCGCTCTCAGGTACCTCAAACAAAAACTTCCTTATGGAAAAGATTTCTTGGAATATTTCCCATCTGCTTGATATTGCCCTCTGTTGTATCAAAGTGTGCATTTGACGGAATGGTAAATACCTTACCCGGCCATCTTCTTGCAAACAAAGGCTTTAATACGTCAAATAAAAGTGCCTCCGCACAACGTCCCTGCGGAACAATAAATGTATTCGGTCTGGAAAGCTGGTACTTACCTCCGTTGATAAATCCACCCTCGTAGTCAACCAGATACACTTCGTTCATCATCTTTCTACATCATCTTTGTCAACGCCCTCTTTGATGTAGTTGATGAGTCTCTTCTGATCGTCGCCTCTCTCCCAAACGTCTCTGAATGCATCCAGTAAAAACATAGTATCCCTTGTTTCTACCATATGATTCATCGGCAAGGAACATAGCTGACCACTGTGTATCCGTCATTGATGTAGTACCTGAGTCTGAAAGGCAGTCAATATATAAAAGACCTGCCGGGAATGCAAACTCATTGTAATGAGTCATCTCAAGCGCCTTTCTTCTTTGCTCCTGTGTAACTGTAGGAACCTCTCTGACTACATGTGTCCACGACTTCGGTGCCTCCACACCTAACATTTTCTCATACTCCATTTTAATACCTCCAAATATAATTATTTGATACCCCGGTCATCGTAACAAACGACTGGCGGACGGTATTACAGTTCTATAATATAGTAGATAACACTTATTCCTTCACATTATATTTTTTTCATAGTGTGTACACATTTTCTACAATTTATTTGTATTTTTAAAGGTTTATTATCTAAATATCCTTATGAGAATAATTTATCACTAATTTTTAATTATTGTCAATATTGTTTAATAAAAAGTCTTTGTGAAAAGTGTTTTTTTCATATATTTCTGTGCAATATGCATTAAAATATGATTTTCTAAATTTTCTCAACAAAAGCAAAAACTTCCTGCTGATAATTTTTTTGAAATATTATTATCTGTATCTTTTGCAGTAAAAGCGACATATTTTTTGCTTTCAAACTTCTTTGAGAATTTTTTTATGAGAATTTTTTTGAGCCATCGATTTTTCGCCCTCCATTTCTCTTTTTCTTTCTTATTTTAGCTAATTTGTATAATTTTCATTTTTTTCTATTATATTCTTTTCAAGTTTTGATATAATAAATATAGAGTGTTTTCAGTTTGCAATTTATATTTTGCTGACTAAACAAATATATTGGGGGTAAATATGAATGAATTTAATATAGGCAGGTACATTGATATTTCAAACTTTTTAAGTACGCTGCTCGGTCCGGACTATGAGATTATAGTATATGATCTGAAGCATATATTACACATAGTAAACGGAGAGATAAGCGGGAGAAAATCAGGTGATACTATAAGTCCGGCTATGAAAACCATACTTAACAGAAGTACTTCATCTACTGAAAAGTGGCTTTCAAACTACCGTGCACTGTCAGGTAACGGTAAGATTTTAAGATGTTCCACTTTTTATATAAAGGATACCGATAATAATCTTATAGGTGCATTGAATATAAGTTTTGACGACAACAGGTACAAGGAGCTTTCAAACCTGGTGTTCTCACTCTGTCATCCCGACAACTATGTGAGCAAAAATATATCTATTGAGATAAAGGGAAACTGTGAACAGGAAATCTTCTCAGACAGTATTTCAAATGCTATTGATGAGATACTGCTTCGTATCGACGCTAAACTCCCGTTTAATAAGCTTAGCCATATCGAAAAACTTGATATAATAAAGCAACTTTATCAAAAAGGGATCTTTTCCATGAAGGGAGCTATAAAGACTGTAGGGCACAGACTCTCCTGTTCTCCGGCAAGTATGTACAGATATCTTTGTATAGTAAAGAATCAGAATAAAGTTTAAGAAAGAGTAAACTATATTTAATTAAATTTAATATAAAGTATTGCCTTTATATGCTAGAATAGACTTATGAGTGTGTCTTTTAAGACAAATAGAACTTATAAAAAGAAAGGATATTTATGAAGAAACTGATTTTAATGTTATCCATGGTTTTTCACTCTTTATGAGTATGTCTGTTTTTTTGCGGCAGGCGACTATTCTATAGGTGGTGCATCATGGGACGACGGAGACAAGGCACTTGCAACATGGGACGAGGCTGAGGATTCAGACCAAAGTACAAAGTACAACTTTTTAAAGGGCAAATAAAAAGATCGGTCAGCAACAGCAACAAGTGCTGCAAAGTATGATTTCACAAAACTTATTATCGACAACGGTGCAGGAAGCTATTCAAATTTAAGGTATATCCGCTAAAAGGGCGGCTCTGATATGAGTATTGAATCTGATGCTATGACTTTTTGACGCAGACACTATAGCCGAATATAAGAAGAACAGCAACAATACATCAACTAACCCGTCAACAAATACACTCATACCAACATACTCACAAACAACGGCGGTTGGTATCAATCAAACAACTCATGGTACTACAGAAAACCTGACGGTACACATGCTACAAACTGGTTTATGGTAAATAATCATTGGTATTATTTTGATGCAAACGGTATTATGCAGACAGGATGGATTACAGATTCAAAGGGATTCAGATATTACTTAAATCAGCCAAACGGTGATATGCCTGTAGGCTGGGCACTTATCAATAACAAGTGGTACTACTTTGAGGAATCCGGACTTTATAAGAAGGGCTGGATAGAGTACAAAGGACTTTGGTACTATCTTGATGCCAACGGTGAAATGGTTACAAATACAACTGTTGACGGATACAATATAAACGCAGACGGCGTTTGGGTTCAGTAAGGAGTAAATATGTTAAAGAAAGCATTTATTTTGGGCGAGCTGTAGCTGTAGTAGGACTTGTTATGTGTTTTATTACAGGTCACGCCATGGTGGCAGGACATAAGGCGGCAACAATCGTTGAGGAATAATTTTAATAAAAAGGGCAGTCAACTATGCGGTGACTGCCCTTTTTATTTCAAACATAATATTAAACTATATCATTTCATTAACAGGCTCTTTGCGATAAATGCCATACCTCCAAATATAAGTACAAGCATCACTACCCAATCAAACAGTGACAAGTACTGAATATAAAATCTCGTTGACTGAATAAGACTTGCTATTATGAAGATAACACTTAGTACCATTGCTATCTTGGATCCCAAGTTCGGCTTGATAAACAGCCATATCAAAGAAAATATAAGCGGCACTATAACAAGCCCCTGAGTTAACATTCATGCCCATCATACGAAAGCCGCTGCCCCAAAAGGTACTTGTTACAGTCACCTTCTGCGATAAGAAGAACAAACCTACTACCATCATGATAAGGCCACCCCAGAAGAATAAATAAAAATCGTTTTTTCTACTCATTGTTATATCTCCTCTCTATTATGTTCGCTTTCACGATTACTTTAGTATTATTTTATCACCTTATATGAAATCTTCAATTTAATTTTTATTTAATTTTTATATGAATGTATTATAATGCATAATATTTTAATTTCCAATAAATAAAAGATGAATAAAAAGAGGTAGGGTCAGATGACCCGCCTCTACTTGTTTTACTGTCTGTATTATTACTTTGCAGCCTTGTTCTGCTTTGTCAAAATATTTGTTGTTCCTGCGTCCTTACCTGCGTTGAACTGATCCCAAAGAAGATCCATTGAAAGCTGAACGCCCTTGCCCTGGCTTAACTTATCATCATTGTTTGTTCTCTTCTCAGCTGTACCTGTCGTGAATCTTCCCTCTGCGTCAGGATCCATAGCCAAACCTACGAAGATATCAAGTCTCTGATCTGTAGAAGGAGCACATTTGATAACATTGTTCTCAAGTGCAGCCTTAATATCCTGATCCTCAAGTCCTGACAATCTTACAAAGTCAACCCCTCCGACTGTAAAGAATCTGTCATCATTAGGTACATTTGCTGCAACGGCCTTTGCAAGCTTGAATACATCCTCATTACCTGACTTTGTAGGCTGATACTGCTCTCTCTGAATATATACTGCAACACCGATCATATCCTTAAGATTGCCGAGGTCCTTCTCCTTCATATCAAGACCCTTAGCCTCAAACTTAATATTGCTGAGCTTAGCTGCTATATCACCTACATTAACGATATCTGAACGGAATACCTGTGCATATCCCGGATACATATTGTCAACTGTTATCTGAATCTTGCCGCTTGCATCTGTAACGATCTTTCCGTAAGATTTACCGATATCCTTAGAAAGCTGCTCCTTGTCCTTTAACTCTGCATTGAAATCAACATTGTTGTAGCCCTTTGCTCTTTCCTTGTACTGCTCAACACTGCCCTTTCTTGCTATAGCGTTGTGATCCTGGTCTGCTCTTATGAAGAACTGGTCACCTACATATCCTAAATCGCCTACACCGTCTACTATAGACCAGCCTGCACCGATTCATAGTCTCATCTGCGTACTGTCCGTATAATCCTAAATCTACGAAATTTAACTCCAAAATCACCTGTTGTTGCCTTAGTTGTTACATTAAGTGAATCGGTCCAATATGCATATCCTGTACCTGCCAATACCAATCCCAATGCCATTATTCCACCAACTAAAGTATTTCTTCTTGAACGCTTCATATCTTCCTCCTGAATTATAAAATTATGTTGTTAATCATGATATTCAACTTTAAAACTAATCTTAGTTTTTCCTTATGAGATTATTCTATCTCATTTAATAAATAATTAAAACATACCCGGGTCATAATCCGACTACCACTAAAGTAGTAGGAGGATTACTACTGTTGACCTTCATTTCAAAAATATATACATACTGCTTTGCAAATATATATATTTTTGCCGTCCTTAGGCAGATTATTCTCTCCATCAACATAAAATATCGGCTCTTTTATCTCATCTGAAAGCTCCAATATATCTGCCATACTCTTTATTTTTATAAACGGTCTTTCTTCAAATGCCGGTAAGGTATCAATACATATCATCCTGCTGCCGTATTTTCTCATAAACTGCATAAGTTTTTTAAGCTTTAATTCTTCTCCTGACAGCCTCGGCACTGAAAAACCTCACAAATACCAATATCAAAGCCGATATGATAAGCAAGAATACATATAGTGCATACTCTTTAAATCCTGCCTTTGAACTTACCGTAGTCGTTTCCGTTATATCGCCTTTATCAGTACTTACATCATCCTTTTTTATCTGATAGAACTTATCATTTGAAATAGGAATATCCACCTTATAAGAAAATTCCTTTTCCTCACCGTCTATACTGTACTTACCGCTAAAGAGTATATAAAAGTCCTTGTCGGTTTCACCTCCAAGCTTTCCCTCTATCTCCTGTGCATAATTTTTGTAAGTCATCCTGTCTATATCAAGGCTCTTATCTATCTTAACATCGTCGGTCACATTCTCATCTATCTTACCGTCTAAAAGCGGATATACCTTTTCATATATTATGCTCTTTTCATCGCCCTCACCTGCCTGATAGCCCTGTAATACAGCACTTATAGTGTAGTCTCCTGATAAATTGACGGCATTTGTCAAGATAATTTCAGAGTTAAAATCAATACTTACAGTATCTGTAATCGCACTCGGATAGACTCTGCCCTCTTCCAAAAATCTCCGTCAAAGATATCATTCTTTTGCAGATGCACCTTGTAGGATGCCTGAGTGGTAATGTTATAACTGTTTACACTCGTCTCTTTTGTCTGTGTATGCGGTCTGAGCTTTATAAACAATGCCGCTATACTGGCTACCAAAAGTATCAAACCTGTCGCATACAAAAATATCCTTGCCTCTTTTGTCAGTTTAATACATTGTTTATTTTCAGTGTCGGCTTCTTTGCCTTTTACAACCTTCATTATTTGTCTACAACTCCTTCAGGAATTTTTATTCTGTACTCTTAAAAGCAGCCCCGGTAAGCCCACCTTCGGAATCACCTTTATAACGATACCTCTGACATCGTTAGGCTCCACCTTTCTCTCATCAACTGCATTATTATTGTCTCCTTTAGTCTGAAAGCTTATATTACCCGCCTTATCCTGTAAAACTTTTTCTATCCTGTGAACTATAGTTATATCATCTCTTTTAAAGCAGATAATCTCACCTTCACTAAGCGCATTTATCTCTTCTTCTTTGTCTATCTTTTTTATCAGTACCATATCTCCCGGCATTATAAGCGGCTCCATACTTCCTGTAAGTATAGCTTTGGGATAGATAGGGAATACACCCACACAAAACCATACAAATAATGTGGCAAACAAAAGTGATACCAAACCTTTTATATCCGCTTTCCTGTCTTTACTCTCATACCTGTCTCCTGAAAATACATGGTCCACTACAAACATTGAATATATTATCGGAAATGCAATACCGATAGACCCTTCCAAAAGCCAAGGAAGTTCAGGTAACACCGGAAAACACCTCTGAAAAATCTGTATTATGCTCAAATATATTAAACCCGGTAATACTCCTCCGTAAAATACAAGTAAAGATACCAAAACATTCTTTGTTATTATCGGAAATATCGTCTGTACACTGTATAAAAAAATATCTTTTGTACTCTTTTGCAGCCGTTAAACCGCCAAAAGTTTATCTCTGTCAAACAAAAATATAACCGTTATAATAACTGCTGCCGCTCTTTTGTATTTGCAGGTCTTATATGCCGCAGCAAACGAATATTGCCTTTATCATCTCTCTTGCCGCAATCTGCGGTAATACTGTAATCATATTAAAAAGTATTCCAAGTACCGATATATCATACGGACTTGAGGCAAGCTTTTTCATAAATACCGCAGGCACAAATTGTATAGCTATAAATATTATACCGCCTGAAATCCCGTACCCTGTCAGGTCCTTATCTCCTTTATGTATAATATAAAGACGCGGCAATATAAAAAATATGATACCTGTAAGTACGCACCAATACAGTGACAAGGCTAAAGGCACAGAGCCAAGTCTTCCTTTAATATACGGTAAAGCCGGTATTATAACACATATTAAAAGCAGACTTGCATATATGGCATATCTGTTTTCAGCGCTTAATTTCCTCATTGTTTGTGTCCGCTTCCGCCTTGCTTTCAGTATTATTCTCTGTCTTTGTTATACTTTCTTTTGTTTCTTCAATACTTGGCTTATTTTGTATGCTTTCTTTGGTAGTCTGCTCCTCAGTATTTGCAGTCGATTCTTCCTGTACACTTTCAGAAGCGGATTTTTTAGCCTGATCCGGTCTTATAGTGATATCTCCTTTATCAGCCGGATCAACCTTTTCCTGACCCTTCACATCACCGCTCATCTCTATATCCACATCGTATACAACCGGAATATTTGCCTTTACCTTAAGCTCTGATTTCCAGTATGCAAACGCTGTTATTCCTGATGACATTGCCATAACCGCTACCAAGACGGCTAATACCGTTTTTTTCATATTGCCTCCTATTTTACACTCTTATTTACTTTTGAACCTGCCTGAAATACATCATAAGGAATTTCAAGTGAGTACTTAACCACCACACCGTTTTGTACACCTAAGGTATCATCCCCAAGCTCTTCAAGATTAGATGCATCTATATCAAGCTTTGTCGGCAAATCTTTGATCATATTTGCACTTTCATCACTAAGCTTTAAATAAATCTGACCTATACTCTCATCCTTATCTTCCTTACTCAAAGTCTCATAAACCTCAAACCTAAGCGGCTGTGTATATAGAGATTCATTTTCTCCAAGTGCATAGCTGACTCCGTTATATAAAAAGCGGCACTGTCCGCCTGTAACTCCACATTCTCTCCGTCTTTGATAAATCAAGCTTTGTATAATTTAATTTATTTACACTGCTTCCCTGTGCAGGTGTTATTTGAAAATCCAGTCTCAAAAAGCTTGCCCTCAAGTAATGCATTGACAGGCAACCCTTCATCAAAAGATATTTCAAGTTCCTTATCTGTAGGGATTAAACTGTGCTGAAAACAGGGTGTTTCCACATTGCCGTTTGCATCTGCAATGCTGGCAGAGTACTTCTCATTACTCTTACTAAACTCCACATCCATAGTACCGCTTGTAAGATTAACCTGCGCACTGATACTTGAATTCCAGCTTGCATAGCCTGTACCTGCCACAACCAATCCGATAAATAAAGCCCCGAAAATACAAGACTTTACCCCCAAAAATTTCTTATGCATATCCACTCTTCTCCTAAAATATATTTTAAAATCTCAAGTTTATCACTTAAGAATTTAATATCGTTTGAAATCTTTCCATATGTTTTTCAACAAATACCAAAACTTCAGTTCTGTTATATATCTCCAACTTGCTGAATATATTTGAAATATGCTTCTTTACCGTACCTTCCGATATCGACAAATTATTTGCAATCTTTGCATTGGAATATCCCTCTCGCAAAAGCAATGCCACTTCAAGTTCTCTTCTTGTCAATGTATCAATTCTTTTATCATCTTCAGAAGTGTTTCCGACATTTGCCATCAAATCTGATGAATAGAACTTTCCTCCTCTGTCCACCACTCTTAAGCTGTACATGATATCATCTATAAAAGCGTCCTTAAGTATATATGCATCTATGCCCATATTCTTGGCTTTTACAAAATCACTCTCACTTGAGGATGATGTTATAACAAAGGTTTTTATATTTTTGTTCTGACTCTGTATCCACTCCAAAAAGTCAAATCCGCTTTCATTGTGTAAATTCAAATCCACAAACACACTGTCTATTGATTTTTCCTTAGTCAAATCAATAGCCTCTTTCACCGTGCCGGCTTGCACAGTCTCTTCATCCGGTCTGTGCAGTTTTATTACAGATTCCAATCCCTGTCTTGCAATGGGATGGTCATCCAAAACAAGTACCATATATGCCTCCTTATCTCGGTAAACTAAGTCTTACTCTAACCCCGCTTTTGTCACGCTGTACTATACTCAAAAATCCTTTAAGCAAAACCGCTATACTTCTCATATTTCTCAATCCGTTGCCTTCATGGAAATCTTTATCATCCTTGGAAAAGCCCGATCCGTCGTCTTCAACCGTCAGTTCAACGGAATTGTCGGTTAACTTTAACCTGACATCTATATTCTTTGCCTGCCCATGTTTTATAGCATTATTGACCGCCTCACATATCACTCTGTAAAGTGCTATCTTCTGCGCAATAGCTATGTAATCGGCCTGCTCATCCAAATCAATATCTATATTTACTTCATTTAATCTCTCCACTTCCTCCATATATGCATATGTGGTGTGAATGAAAGTATTCAGATTGTCTTTGAACCTTTTGCCGTAGATACTTTCACGCAACTCAGTCATAGTACTCTCTATGGAAGTCCTGAGTATGTTTATTTCTTCTACATAATTTTCTCTGTTTTTTATCTTACCTTCCAATAAAAGCATTCTGCAGGCAATTCCGAAGAGCTTCTGTATTACGGTATCATGAATCTCATTTGCAATACGATTCTGTTCCTCAACAGAAACGAATCTCTCTATCTGAGAATACATATCCAAGTTGTTGAAAACGGTCTTTATAAGATGTAAATAAAAGTCTTTTACTTCCCCTGACGTATCCGCCACTCTTCTCACCAGTACACCGCTTATATATGCACTCTCGCCGAAGACAGTCACCTCATAGCTGTCTCCTCCCGAATCCATATAGAATATATCTTTGCTATCTTCACTTACCGGCTTGCTTACTTTTTCATTCCAATCTCTTATCTTAACTAAATGTCATCATATGTCCTTTCATCCATACCGTTGCTTTCTATAATTTCAGGCACATCGTCACGCTCAAACTTTATGAGCATAAACTCCGAATACATCTTATTCTTTTTTAATGTCAGAGAAAGCTTTTCCATAATCTTTTTAGGATCCGTCATTGCAAAAAGTCCGAAGCTCTCACTTAACTCAGACAACATGGTAAATGCATAGTTACTTAGTTCTTTTTCTTTTTGCAGCTCTATATTGAGCCTTTCCGACTTTTCCTTCTGCTCATCAATACATTTTATATAAATTCGCACAATATAAAACTCGCACATCAACATCATCACTCCCACAACAATGTTGATCTCCTGATATGCAGAATTTTCTATGCTCTTTCCTCCAAAAGCACAAATCCAACACCATATACAGGCTATAAATGTTATAACCAAGTTTTTGTCAAAGGCTACAAGCAAAAGTATGCAGTTTACCTCATACCAAAGGTACGGGCTGTTGAACCCGCCGCTTAAGAATATGAAGATACCGTATGCGAATACCTCCAAGCCGAACATCACTCTGAAATGTACTATATTTTCACAGACTCTTTTGTACAGCCAACAGCTAAGCGCACAGGATATGGACATACCTAAAAAGATATATCTGTTTATATCCTCCCCGTTGTAGATTGATACTAAAATGTAAAATACCGTAGATACTACAAATGAGACCACTCTCAACAGTACATTTATATTTATATAGGTGGAACTCTCTCTGTCATCAGTCATATAATCCTTATTTCCAAGCATAAAAGTTTTCAGATAGTTAAATAGTCTTTTCTATTATACTCTAAAAATTATTTATAACTTAATCATAATCTCAGGTTATAATATTCTAAACTTTATTATTATTTATCTATACAATAACTTTTTAACTTAATTTTTATTTTGTATATAATAGCTTTATACAAATATGTAATCAATGTGTCCATAGAACCAGTATACTACACTTTATGAAAAATGATTATACTTCTTTAACACTTATCCTAATATGTGTTTACAACTCATGTATCTTTATATATTATTGTATCTCTTATATATGATTTTCCTGCGATAACACACAGGAGGTTATAATGGCAAATCATAATTGACTATATTAAAATGGCGGGATTTGTCTTTTTGATGTCTCCTTTTAATGAACTTGATAATGCGGTTTCTTTATTCTCCTATCTTGACTTAAAAGACTTTGCAGAATGAGATAAATTCAACAGGTGTTGCTCTTTCAGATGCCTGTAAATACCTGATTAATCATAATTACACACTACGAGTTATATGAGTGACTATAGACTACAGATTTTTAAATACCCTCGCAAACTCTCACAAAGATTTGGTAAGGTTATGATCCTTGATTATATAGACCTCTACCATGAGAAAAATATCAATTTTCTCAACCGGATTTATGTGTATAACGACAGCCTGATGTATATTGCATCTAGAGGCACCGATGACAGTGTTGTAGCTTGGAAAGAGGACTTTATGATGAGTTTCAGTTATTCCGCTCAGAAATTTGCACTTGATTTTTAAAAAGGTTATTTCACACGCGAATACTGACTTCATAGTGGGAGGACACTAGTAAGGGAGGCAATCTCTGCAATATATTCCTGTACAGTGTGTGATGAAATTTTCAAAGACAGAATCACTCGCAATCTATAATAACGACGGCCCTGACCTCTGTGATGAGGTGATAACACGATGTAATGAATTCTATCAAAGATAAAATAATCAAGATAGTTCTCGAATTTTGTGTGGTGGAGATGATTTTTAACAATACAAAAGATATAAAGGTTGTAAAAGCCGATATAATGTTGCTGCAGCATCACGTACACTCAACTGGAACTGTATCGGAACAAGTTTTGAATATGTCAATGATGTGAACAAGAATGCAGATAAATTTAACAATATCGTAGACAAAATTCTTGGAAAACACGGACTTGGGAAAACGCAAGGGAGTATGTGAACGCTGCTTTGACAAAATAATAGATGCAGGCACGTACAAGACTGCCTTGGGGGAAGGGTAATCGTAAT
>BNJU01001175.1_pt1 | contig 103711 bp, 151 predicted proteins | sample 8539281 | NCBI WGS metagenome assembly BNJU01 (sample SAMD00202456, study PRJDB9452) | human saliva metagenome | isolation source: human saliva | place: Japan | reverse complement strand
ATGGTTACGTATTGTCAGCAAAGTCTCCCGTCTGATGATAACCTCGATCCAAAACAGAGGGCCTATATAATTGTCATCATCTCGCGACATAGTATCTTGTTCCGGATTTGCTGCATTGCCATCTCGCCCGTGCGCACGACGTATTCGGCTGGTCAAATTTCCCTCGAACAAGAACCTGGCTTTTCGAGTAGTGCACCTGTCGTCAATTTTCCATCCTCTCTTGTCAAATCGCGGATATTGTTATATTTATCAGCCTCCACTCGTCATTCTCTCGTGGGGCTGGTCCACAAAGATACGATCATCTCAGACCATCGAACCTGACACCCGAACCGGTATGTCGCTCACGAGACGGGTGGCGGGGTTGCTGCGCCGTCTCTCCATGACGAAGGCGGTAAGCCCTGCGGTGTCGGGCTTCGGGTTCTGTCTGTTGTTCGCATCGTTCGGTGGCGCAGCGCCGTGAACATCGGCGGCGAGGCTGCCAGCAGCGCAGGATGCCCGCTCTCTTTCATTGTCTTGTTGTTTTCGTTCGTTACCAGTTAAGCTGTCTTCCGGAGCGACTTCCGTCGTCCTTCTGCGTCTTCCCAGCCGAAAGAGTCGATGCGCGGCATGCAGCGGCTGCCGTCGTCGGGCGTCCTTGTGGTCGCCGGAGAAAGGCAGGCTATCTGAAGAAGCTCCTGCCCGTACGGACGCACTCTACGCTCTCGGAGAGACAGTGTCCTGTTTTCCTTCTGTTTGCATATATTTCTCGTTTTGGCGAGTTGATTGCACGCTTCCCTCCGCCCGACGTGTACAGATATGACACGCGCGACAAAGCGAACTCAGCGCAGCTCCTCGCCCGCCGGGATCGTGGCACGCCATGCGCGCGCGTATGCGAAACGCTAGAGGGAGGTCATGACGGTGCGCCTGTGTGTGTGTGTGTGTGTGTGTGTGTGTGTGTGTGTGTGTGTGTGTGTGTGTATAGCGAAAACATCCGGGACCGCCAAATATAAAGGTTAAAAGTTGCAAGGAAACCCTCTGTTTCCCGCAGGCCCTTGTTGCCGCCAAGTTGATATTTTCCTCGCCGTCATATTCACACACAGTCAACCGTAGTCTCCAGACAAGGGACCATTGATTTCGCAAAAGTTAGAAAAATCTGCTGAAGATGCAAATATTTTACATAGAGAAATTCCGCAGGCCGATAGCGCGCGCGCGTTGCTGCGCGGCGCGCGCGCAGGCTGCCCATAATAATACTGTTGCCATTTTAGAAGGAGACAGATTGCTCCGTATTCTTATTCCAACCGACGTATAATTGGAGAGAGACGTATATTTGCAGAAACAAACAGAGACCTTAAACGCTTGCTAGGAGATTGCATGAACTCGCAGCACTGATTTCGAGACGGCCACTTTCGAGCGTGCAGCAGGTTCGCTCAGGGAGTCGTAATCGTGGCAAGCGGAGAGGTTGCAGACATTCTATTTCTCTCGTCCAACTGAACCGAATCCATTACCAGCTGGCGGTGTACACAGGTTCACGGGCTGACGCGCGAAGATACCGACGATGCTCGCCTTCAGGCAAGGTATGGGCAAGGAGGGGAACTGCTCATCGAGGGACTTCCGCCAGTGGCACACAATGCTCCGTTCGACAAGGGATGCCTGCGCGCGCAAGCTTCAAACCCATTGGATGGACTATCTCTGACTAGCGAGTTCCTTTGACACGCTACAGAGCAGCACGCCGGCGTGTCTTTCTCCTCACCTTTCCAACCACCAGCTGCACACTCGTCTCAGCAGCCTGCAGTACATGATCTCGGCACCACCATGCCTCGCCGATGCTGGAAGCCTCCGCATGGATAGCAAGAGAGATTCTATAGCATGCTGGACCGAAGACCGGTCTTCCAGTCTGTCTTCTCCGGCAGTATCGGTAATCAATCGGTATTTCCCAGCCGCCCGACACAGTTCTCACCGTTAGAACGATATTTCAGGCCGCCAACCGTGCCAGCGGCCGGGAATTCTGCGCAAGCCGGCCCAGAGGCCCCTCATACTACCAACAACACATATAATCACATGAACACTGCGTCAGCACGGCACCTTCCCATCTCTCAATCCTGTACCTGGTAAAGAGAAGAGCCACAGAAGCTATCACAGAGACCACCAGCATGGACAGGTCGGTCATGGTGGCGAGTCATAGTTACTCGTCCCGGTAACACCGAGGATGGCAAGGATATTGGAACATATTGATCCGGAGGACATTTCCGACAGCTATGCTGCTGTTTCTTGCGGGCTGAGACGACACTCGTCGCCGTTCCGGAAAGAGACGTACCACCGGCAACGATTGTCAGACCGATAACAGCCTCCGAAACACCCAGACTTGCAGCCACCCCTCGCTCCTTCACCAAAAGATTGCTGCCGCCTATCAGGCACGCCAGGCCGACGACAATCCACACTGTCGAAAGCCATGCTGCCTGCGGCTTCTTCGTCGCTGTCACCCCCGGCCTCCGTTCCGGGCTTCCTTGAGCGTCGTGTACATAAAGGTGAGAAAGAGCACAAACAGAACAGCGGGCATCACCCTGCCGATTTCTCCGTCAAGACACATGATCAGCAATACGGCTGATGCAACAAGGGAGGAATGTCCTTCCCTGACAGTAGTCTTCAGGATGGCCATCGGCGTCAGTGCCGACACACCTCACGATGAGCAAAGTGTTGAAGATGTCAGACCCGACGATGTTACCCACCGCCAGGTCGGGAGTTCCTTTTCAATGCCGAAACAAGGCTCACAGAACTCGGCATACTGTCCCTCGATCGCCACGACGGTCAGTCTGATGACAATCTGCACCCGCACTGCTCTGCCACAGCCACCGCACCGTCCGTCAGGCGGTCAGCTCCCCATAACACAAGGGGCTATACATTTCCACGAATCACATAAACATTCAGTGTCATTTTCCCGAACAGTAAAACGTCTCCGGTACGACCGTCATGGCCGTTCAAATACAAACCGATTCCATAAATCACTCTATTGGATTTCGCTTCAGACAAGCCAGTCCTTTATCTTTCCTGAAAGCGACGGCAGACCATGCATCTATTGACAGCTATACGGTCGAGAATCTTGATGTTCTTCCCTTGATTTCTATGACACCTCTTTCTCCAGATCGGACAGGACTCTGAGAAGGAGAACTTGAATGCCGAACGAGTCGGCTATCTCCTGCCGACCGTTCAAGATGGATCCGTCGCTGCCCTGTCTCTGCTCTTCAAGAAGGAGGTAGACTTTCTCCCGTACCGTGAAAAAGACTGAGTATCTCTCATCTTATGCGTCAGGAAGACATCGATATTCGACAGGATACGATGAAAATTCATACGGATGGTCCTGATCCGTGTCCATCAGCACTTTCAGTGCCCCAGGGCTGCATACGGAACAGGTCGACCTTCCCGTCTGTCTCCACACTCACCGGCAGGCTGCGGTCCTTGAAAAACGAAAGCCGGTGCAACAAGACTGCTGCTGCGCAGACGGCTCACCTCAACCTGCTTCCCGAAAGGGCCGCCATACGGGCAGACTCGTGAAGCCGCCACCACACATCAACATGGCGGCAAGGCATGCCTGCCAGTGCATAGACCCCATGGCGGCAGCGAGACCAGCTGGTGGGGCACATTGTCCAGGGTCGTCTTCTATCTCAACATCGCTCATCCCTGGCAAAGAGCGGACAGGTCCGGAGCGACTTACAACTTTATCTTTCCATGGTGCAAAGTTAGCATTTTTCCCTGTAATACTCATGTTTTAACCAACTTAATCTCACGGACACAAATGTTACCATCAATACAGATAATCCACATACCTTTTGCAGAAAAACCAAACGATATGTCAGGAAACATCATTGTAAGCCTGCAATTCCTTTGAGACATGGGGACCTCGACCTGTTTGTCGATCTATGTTCTGAAGTTCCATCACCGAACACACGTAGGCATGGGAACGAGCTGCTGGGCAGACTGACGCACTTGCTGCCACACACCCGGAACTGGACCGTGGCAGACATCACTTCCGCAACAGCGTTGCCGACCTCGACGTACACTGTCAGAAAGAAGAACGTACTCTTCCTTTTCATCATCGACCTCTTCCACGCTTCGAGCCGGACAGGAGCACTGCTGTTCCATTGCGGCACGATCCAGTACCCCATCGATGCGATGATGGTAAAGACCATAGCGACGAGATTGAATGCCACGGGGCGAATTGCCGTACTACAAACAACTACACCGTGCCTGCGGATGCCGAGCCGGAATACGGAAGGTGCTCGCCGACCTGCGCCGGTCTCCGTGGACTATCTTCTCGAAACACGTCTGCGTGTAGAGAATATGACTCGCCTTTCCAAGAGCACTCAAACTGGAAATAAGACACGAAAATCAAACGCTGCTGCACGCACCGGCGTGTGGAAGAATCCGACGGCTATCGTATCCTCGTCGACCGGTTGTGGCTGCAAGCATCAGTAGAAAAGCGCAGATCGACCTCTGGCTGAAGTCGCGCGCGCCGAGCAATGAACTGCGCGGGCGGTTCGGACACGACCCGGAGAAGTTCCCGGAGTTCGAGCAGCGGTATCGTGCAGAGCCGTGGCCGAGCGGAGCCTGATCGAGCCCTGGGCTCGATCTCAGGGACATCCTGACGCTACGCCGTCTCTTTGCCGCTCACGACGAAGATCACAACAATGCCGTCGTACTGAAAGATATTCATTGGCTGAATAAGGATTCAAGAACAGGGAACAAGACAAATTGTCATACAAAGCAGACACAGAACAAGCCGAACAACGCTGGTAATGCTCCTTGCAGAACAGTCAGTACACATGACACAAACAAATCGTGCGTAAAGCGAGATTAAGATATGTATATAGAAATTCATGGTTACCAGAAGTTTTCAATCGACTGAACACGTACTAATATGCCTCAAGGCAAATGCGCAGACATGCACCAGCCATCAACGTACAGGAGTCTGACAAGGATTACACCGTAGAGCTTGCAGCACCGTTGAGTAAGGACGATTTGATGTGAACATCAACAGCAGATGCGGTGATCCGACCATCAAAAGGAAAAGAAAGCCGAAGAGAGAGAAGAAAGAAAGGACACCACCTATGGCGTGAGTTTGCTTACAGCAGCAAGTGACGCAGACCCTGACTTAAGTCGGATGATGTCCAGAAAGAGGGGACGGCCGCGTCGTCGTAGATCGGTGTGCTGGACCGTCGTCCCGCCCAAGATCAAGGTCCAGGACAGACGTCGTGCACCAGATTACGAGACCAGCCGTATGCTCGCCTCTGATGGAGGGACACCGCCTCCTCGATGAGAAACGAAGGCAGGAAATGTGAGACTGATATCCGTTAGAATGACTTGCCCCGGACGTGTCCGCGTCCGCTTGCATGCGGAATCCTGCATACAGTTGCATGCAGAGCGTCTGTTATGAGGGTTATCCGTCGTCTTTTGCAGAGCTGTTCGCAACCGTCTCCAGGAAGATCCCTAAGACTACCTTTTGACGGAGATTTTCAACAACGTCAGCTTCGACTGGTCAGAGATGTATATGTATAGCAGATGAAGACTCATAACACTCAGCATACAAAGAACGATGAGAACGATACTCACATCTCCGCAATACTGACCGTGCATTCCTGCTCTCCCTGCACAGGACAGACCACGACAGCCACGACAGAACGGTCCGGAAACCTTTTGGACGAACAGTCTCGAAAAGAGAAACCGCAACGACTGGCACCACCCCACGGTTACAAAAAGGTGAAACTTCCGGAGGGTTCTTCGCCTCATTCCTGCGCCATTTCCCCTAAAGAAAGCCGCAGCGACCTGCATATTAGTAATGGCAGCGTCAAGCAGCACAGCCATGACGGAGCGGCAGTTGATGTCGACTTTGGCCATGGGGCTGCAGACCAGTGTGCAGATGGTCATTCATCTGAGAGCCGTATGGCTCTGGTGGACAAAGCATGACAAGATACACTTCAACTCACCAACGGATTCCGGGCAGACTATGTCGTGGGCAAAGGCGAATCGAATCCACATTGACAAGCATACGTGGAAGTGCCGGTACAGCAAAGACACTGGAACAGATTATTCTCTACAAGACGTTCCGCAAGTATCTGAATATCGTTCACCCATGCCGGAACGGCATCGCTGGAAAAGGAACTGTCCGCCGTCACCGGCAAGGAGCCGCAGGTTGGCGATGTGATCATCACGGCGGTCATCCCGGACATGTCGGTCGTCGTAGACAAGGCCATCAACAAGGCAGGAGAAGCTGGTTCACCTGCTTGCACAGGATATACAGCGCAGGAAATTGACATTTTCATCCAGCGCGGTTCTGCATCAATCCGCAGGCAGAAATACCTTGAGACTCCAGGCTGGTACGTGTGAAACTAGTGCGAAACGCTTTCCGGTAAGCATAAAAGGTAATCTCGAGATTTGTTTCAAAATCGGCCCACCAGAACTCGGCAGAAAAAGCCTGTAGCTGGTACTAAAACAGAAGAACCTATACCACTTATCCGGAGTCCAGGCTCGTCTGCGCTCACGTGGAAAACTGCAGGTAAGAAAAGCAGCAGTGAACGGGTTCACGGTGCTTTTGACGGTCTTTACCTTCGCCTGAAAGCGTTTTTACCTTTGTCGTCGACGTTATCCCCTTCTGTCGGTTTCATCTCTTCCTCGAAGTTGCGAGGCTGGCTTTGACGAGAATCTCTCATACCATTGAAGGAGAGTTTTCTTGACGTCACTGGAACGCGTGCATCGGTCACGACGAAGTCACAGGACCTCAGCAAAGTGCAGTCCTGGCAACTCTCGCAGAAGCCTTGCGCCAGCTGAGCGAAAGCGACCTGCCTTCCTGTGTCACGTACCTGCCAGCACATCGCCTCCAGAGGAATGTCCTCATGATCGGTGAACATGGCAATATCTGCCGCTGACTCCGTCAGCACGGTCAGTGGCGGAAGCGCAGGTTGGCGCTAGGTGTCATGCAAGCTCTAACGATAAGATCTATTTTACCACGGCTTTCACCAGCTTATAAAGACCCGGATCGCCCTGCACTGAAAGAATTGTCTGTAACATGATATAATCTGTCGGTGACGATTATCGGAAATGAAAGACAGCAACCGGTCCACCTGCGAGCAAGGACACGCGCGCGTCCGTTGACGATTTCCCGTGATCGCAGCGGCGGAGAACATCCGTCTGCGGAAGCGAGCCGTGCCATCCACCTCGAGGGCTTTCTCCGCTGATCTCGCCGCGCTCCATCACCCTTCGACGCGAACTCTGCACAGCCGTCACGCATACCCACCCTTGTCTATATAAGTACGGCGGTCGAGAAACCGCTGTCAGCGAGAATGGCACTGCTTCAAGCTATCGGCGACAACTGCATCAAGTCGCGCGCGGCTGCATGTGATCAACGGCATTGACAGCTCTGCACATGGCGGAACAAGCTGCAGAGGAGAAACGCAAAGTGACCGATTTCAGAATACCGTTACGGAAACACGCTGTCACCGACAAGTTCGTTTCAGCGTTGCCGAAGGAGAGACGTGCGCATCGATCTTGGCATGGGCACGCAGTCGAGACCGCACGCCACTGCCCGGCCAGAAGCTGACAGACAGATTTCGCCGCCCATTCCTCCCGATCAATGCAACAATCATCGCTGTTCGGCGAGAGAGACCAACCGTAGTGAGCGCCGACGCGTACATTGCGCACGACCGTTGGGAAACAAGACATAGACATGACACTTGTCTCGCAGGATGTTCTTCGACCTCTTATAGCTGACGACGACCCGGAAGCCCGTCGGCAGCAGTTCCCTTGTGCCCGGCATTCTTCGGCATTGGTACGCAGCCGGTAGGCGCCGACGACGAGTTCACGTACCTTTCTCCGGAAAGGCGTTCGCAGGTCCTTGTCCGCCGGCAGTATTGATAGCACAGGCACTCACGCTCTCTTCGGTGAGCACATCGATAGAGAGCCTCATCTTCACCCTCTGGCAGGAATGCACTCTGGCATCGGCGGACTGATGACGTTCACCGTCAGTTCCTTTGATGTCAGTGCAAATCAGTCGACGTGTTGCCGCCTGTGGCGAACCGCCCGGATACGCCCAGGCACACCACGCGCAGCATATACCCGGCACACTGTCGGGACAAACTCAACGTTGAGCAAGATAATAGTTGTTTCCGTGCGTGATTGGGTCCCCAACAGTCGGACGCACTTTCTTGTGTCGGCCGAAATTGAAAGAGAGAGACTTGCCGTTCTTGGACCGAAGTGACTCGAACTTTTAGACAGCTGAGAGAATCGGAGCTGCGGCGTGTCGGCCGGAGAAAGTTTCTCCTTCCTCGTCCGTCAGTGCATAGATCCGGTAACCAGCGAAGACAGGTCGGAAAGCATCTTCGCCTCCATAAGCGGCACAGACACCTTTGTCACGGACGGTGCAAGCGGGACAACAGAGTCCGGACTGCTGGTACGACCTGTAATACGAGGCACGTCACATACGAGCGGATGCTGAATCTCTGCCTGTACGTCTCCGTTCAATGTCATAACCAGCCGTGAACGCACCGCTCAACACCAGGAAATAAAAACTCAGAAACTCCTTGCCACGACTCTCTCTCGACAAGCAGTTTGAAGATGCTGGAATGTCTGAAACGGCCTTCCTTTTCCTCATCAAATGCCTTGCTCCTTTTACTTCTGTCTACACAGACTTACTGCTGATCTCTAATGGTTGAGGTAGCCTGCGGTCGCTGCAAAGACGTAACTTCGGTCAACAGTGATGACAACACGTGCAATCTCGACATGCTACACGGTTGGTAGTCATATCGATGTGCTTTACCGTTCCATAGATACCGCCTCCGGTCACGACAGTGTCGCTTCGGCAGAAAGGGCATTCTTGGAATGCACGGATTTCCTCTGCTTCTTCTGTTGCGGACGGATCGCGAGAAACCACATGATGGCGTGAAGATTGCAACCATCATGATCATCAGGCATCGATCAGGTTTTGACCCGCAGCCTGAGCGCGAGGATCAGAGCTGTATTCATTGTTTATCAGTTATTGCGTTTCTTTCGGTGAGGGGCGCAGACGAGAGACCATAGGTGATTGCGCGATTATAAGCTGAAAATCATCACACTCTATTCCACCTCGATCATTATTGCCGGCATCCTCTGTCTGCCCACGGGCGGCGACACGCTGGGCAGAAGTCTGCGCAATCGGTATGGCGGCGTCCTCGTCGGCGCGGAGTCCTTGTCGGCCTGTCGGTCGTTACATCGGACGGCGCGACGAGGCTCGGCATGGGTTCTTCATCATCTTACCGGAACTGGATAAGCTGACGGCGTTACGGTATCGAGCATACTGTTGATATATCTCAGAAGCGCGGCGTACCGTGCCAGTCTCGCGAGGTCAGATATACCTCGTTGACAGTAACTGTCACCGAAGTTAGAACGTGGAGTATCTCGGCAATGGCAATCTGCATGATGATGACATCCATATAGGCCAGACGGGAGAAATCCTCAGTTACGGCTCGACTGTCTCACAGAGTGCTGATAGTCGTCAGCATTGAGAACTCGTGAGCCTTGGAAGAGCTTGACAGCAAAATCACGGTCTTCCCTCGTCACGGCATATTCTCGGGCAGTTCCTAATGCCTCCTTTGTTGGCAGGATCGAAACGTTTGATGGTCTGATGACGAGTGTCAACCACCTCCTATGTCGTCATTCCAGTAGAGACTCTTCTTCTTTCAGAACGCATCGTATCCGCCGATTCTCCGGATCAGGAGTACGACAAATCTTTGCGCCACACTTCACGATCCGGCTTTGCAGGAATCTTCGCTACGCTCCATATACTCCTGGCAAATGGTGCTCTGCCTCGATCTCGATCAGCAGAGTTTACGTACCCGCCTCCATATCATCTTCTCCAGCGACGCTTTCTCGGCCCGTGAAGAGGCATGAGCTGCTTATTCTCTCCAGCCGTACGGCGAACCTGGTTGTTGGCGAAGCGTGATGAAGGGAGCCTCCGTTCCTTCACGTGCACAGCACGACTGGCGGCAATCCATCACGATGGCGTTTCTCCGTGTGACAGACACGATTAGTGTCAGAAGGTAATTTATAAAGGTCGTACGTTTCTCGCCAAGCTGACAAAGAAGCTCCTTCTCAGCATTGTCCATATTCCAAGTGCCGGTCTGATAGTATGCGAAGTCACTGCACAATTCCATTTGGCGAATAATTCGCATTGATCATTGGTCTCGTTCTAAAGATTGTCTCGTATTGAATACTTTACTGCAAATGCGGTGTACGACTTTCTCTGCACGTGGCAAACACACACTGTCTTTTTCATGTTTTAAGACAACATGCTGTCAATCCAGAGCGAAAGAGGTAACTCTTGCAGCGCTTTTGTAAATTGAGGATTTGAGGACTGTGACACGTCCGGATTTCCAATTTCTCTGATCTACAGTGTGTGATCGCGAATTGAAAGTTCATGTTAATTTAGAGTAACACAAATTATGAGCGAAATTAAAGTAGCAGGTCAGCGAAGGCAGACCTTGGAAAGAAAGCTCCAAAGCTGGTCCGCAAAGAGGGTCTTTGTTCCTCGTAAACCTCTATGGCGAGGCACGCAAGGACGGCGGCGCATTGTCATTCACTGCTTCCATGGCAGAACTGGCGCAAACTGGTTTACACACCGCACATCTACGTCAGTAGCTGGTCATCGACGGCGACTCCCACACGGCGTCCCCGCGAGCCCAGTTCCATCCGGTAACAGACGCATCGCGCGCGGTAGACTTTCACGAGGTCAACGACCAGAAGCTCATCACCATCGGCGTTCCTGCAGCTTCGCTCGGCCTGGCACAGGGTGTCCGCGACGGTGGCCGTACGACTATGTCCATCCGCAAGATCAATGGCAAGGCTCAACTAGCAGATTCCGGAGCACCTCGACATCAACGTGACGTGATCTCCGCCCCGGCAAGAGCATCAAGGTGGGCGAACTGAGCTTCGAGGGTCTCGAGCTGGTTACACCCTGAAAGAGGCTGTCGCGTGCTCGCATCAAGGCAACACGTAACCTCATCCAGGCTGCTGGCAGCCGCCGGAGGAAGAACCCGCAGCCGCAGCCGAGCAATCAGCCCTGAAACCCACAACAACAGATCACTGGACAAGCATCTCGATCTGTGGACTCGGGCAACCCTGGACAAACGCAATAGAGAACCCGCAGCAACACAGATAGGCAGGGCTGACGCTTTTGGCAGAAAGCGTCCAATATTGTTTTTGAGGACAAACGGCATGGATCTGCAGAGCCGAGAATAAATCAACCGTGCAAGGACAGGGCACACTCTGAAGCCCACCACCTTCTATGAATCTTTTCGAATGCCGTGCGCCGCTGGCTCAACAAGCGAACATATCGACCAGAGCCGGCTGCTGGTCGTATCGACGACGTGGTACCTCCGCTGCGCTTCCGCCCGAAGGGAAGCGGTCAAACCGGCGGGACACAACGGGCGGCACATCCAGCAGCTCATCGGACAGGACGCGCCCGCCTGCGGACGGGAGTCGGCAATAACGATCCACGGGGCGGACAGGTCAGACTCGGGTATTGCATTACCTGACGAGGAAACGAGTACCCAGCCGTCCATCTCGACCTGAGCATAGACATCATCAAGAGCTTTGTGCTCGCCATGGCATCGACATCACGATGAACCAGTTTAACAAACCTGCAAAGAAATAACACCCGGCATTCTTACAAAAACAGGACGGAAACGATGAAATGACATTGCAAGAATAGACAAATGGCTCAGGGCAGCCCGCACCACACACGCCCCATCGCAGCGGATGCCTGTAAGAACGGACGCCCACCAAAAGTTATGTGAATGTAAAGCTCTCACACGATAAAGGTGGGCGAGCGGTGGATGCAAAGAAACCGCCCGTTACCTAGCTTCCTCGTAAAGTGCTGAAGACAATCGAGCAAAGGGCGGGTGCCACTCATCCCGAAGTCTATGAGAACGCACGAGGCCAAGCTAGACGAGCTGCTGGAGATGAGCCGTAATTACAGCGGCTTCGCCGACAGAGCATCGTGGAACAGGACGCCCAACCAAGAAGGACTGCCGTCAGATGGATGCCTCTCGTCGACCCTGCCCCTATCGGTTTTGATGAGGACGATGACGAGGATGAAACATTCTCAAAATCGTTATCTTGATAGGTTTAAACAAATCCGATAGACAGCATAACAAAGGCTATATCCCACTGGACATTGCAAACAAAGGTTATTGTAAATAGGAGTGCATCGACTCCTACCCACATACAATAATTATAAACGGATGTAAGAGTCGTGCATTCTCATATAAGAACAGCCTCATTATTCTGACTGAAACCCAAATCGGTCATCTATTCACACAAAGCCTGCGAAATATTATTATGCAAAGCTCATATGTCACGCTGTCTAAAAGGGCAGAAAGCACCTCTTTTCACACACATCTATAACATATCAACAAATCAACGATTACAAACACCAATGTAAAAGGTGCCTAATTGCTCAAAAGGGCGTGTTAGTAAGACCTCTGCAAGGGCACCTTTTGGTAAGCTAAAGAGACGTCTTTTAGAAGCCAATTGAGCATCAACATAGGGATGAAATATTACAAAACACACGAATATAAACATCTAATCCGACCTCCTTTACATCTAAAAACATCACAACGACACATACTTATCCCATTTCTATAAAACTAATAAACTGTTTTTGTTGCTTTGTTTGTATACCTTCGTAACAAATAATCATATATAAATAAAAGAATGAAGAAATTAGCTAATTTTTCGCACTCATTCCTCGGCTTTACAACTGTGGCTATAGCACAGGAATCTAGTGATTAGAAAAGGACAGTTGCTTTACTTGGAGCTATTGTCATCAAACCTGCAGGTATCAAACCAGATACGTTTCAACGACCACACACGCTTTTGGATGGAGAGCTGGATTGAGCTTCAAGTTATGGTCATAATTCCAGCATATTCTGGGAAGGTTCTAGACGTACGTAATATGCTGTACCATTGAAGTTAACTATCTCTATGCACAAAAGAACAACCTTGAGGTTGGTGAGGTACAAGTGTGGGTATATACAACATACACGGTATCTTTGTGGAGTCTGTAGATGGTCCGAGTCTCTTGCTGTCACGACCAACAGAAGCATGCTGTGGGAGATACACTCAGAAGGATATAAAGACCTGATCATTTACAATGAGAGTCGAACAACATTGCTACTATCTTTGGAAACATCGGCTATCGTCACGTATCTAACAAGGGTTTCTGTTCCGTGCAGGTTTCAGTCCTTCTTTTACTATTGGGGAGCAAGAACGCAGTTAAGAAAGCGTTCTTCTATCCATACCTCGGCTTTGGTTGGGCTTTCTAATTAAGAACAGATATATCAAAAGCAGGGACGTACGTATCAGTGCGCTCCCTGCTTTGTGTTCTACAAACACTGAGAAATTAGTGAATCACCTTATCTATCATATACTCATAATCGTAATCTTTCTTTCACCTGAACGCTTCTTCAACTCAACACGTATTGAATCAAAAGGCTGGTATTATCGTATGAAGTAGAGAATCTAACTAGACATCCAACCCTTCATGTTCAGCTTTCTAGAACTACTTTCATATTCTTTTCGAGCAAGCACCTTTGCAGGAAAGACAATCTGTGTCCCTCCCTTTGTCAGCTGTTCCACAAACGCAGGAGAGCCATAGATCTCGGGCAAGTTTCAATAGTGAAGCCTTATCTACTAGGTTTCTGCTGACACTCGTGGATGTATCTTACGTAAAAAATCTGTTACCATGTCTGACTCGTCCCACGCCATAGAACAGGATAAACCTTTACTACTTCCATCTTTAGACAACGCTAACAAGAAGGTAAAAACCATCATCCGTTTCGGATACAGATAGAAACTGGCAAATAAACAGAAGTGTTAGTTATGTCGGAAACTAAAGCAGTATAAACCTGAAATTCCTCATCCGCACCTTTTCCAAATGTCTTCTCGTGTAAAAACTTTCCTATCAAACAAGACTTTACACCTTTTGAAATACTAACAAGTAGCTTTTTCACTAAACTCGTCAGAATTCTTCACCTTAGTCTTTACTATCAACTGTGTCAATCCGAACATGCCAGTCTCCATAGACTGTATCCATCATCACATTCTCGTTAGCGTAATCTTCTGTCTTCATTGTTTTATCCTCTGAACAGCAGACGTATCTCTCAACCTGAGAGGTGTTGTGCTTCCGAACCCTCGAAGCTGAACAAGCGTAAGAATACCTATACCACAAAGGTGAATAATATATAAAAACCTTATTTCATATTTTTCATCATTTTCCTTGTATATAATTAGTAAAAAACTGATATAGAATTTCGCTGCACAAAAAGTAGTTTAAATTTGCAAGTTTATGCCTTAAAAATATAATAAAGAACTACTTCCCATCTTCATATAGAAAGACGGGAGCAGTTCTATTATCTATTCTTTTTATTTTACTTTTTATCCAGCTGCACTATCACAGTCTCAGTAGTTTACTTCAGGAATTTCTAAAGTCTGAACGAGAAAGTGAAAGGCTCAACAGCGGGTTATCTCAAGACGTTCCTTCGCTGTATGCGGGCTGCGGAGTGTAGACGAGACTTACGACATCCATGCTGGGTACTGCCGAGAATGACTGAACACTCGAGGCCGGGCGTGGTCTACCTGCTACAATACCCTTCACCGTTCTGCTCTTTGTAGACTTTCTTCGGAAGGCTGAGTATTCGCTCTCCGGGTTCGTCCCAGCCGCCTATCTGTCCGCTGAAGACCGTCTTCATACCTGCCATGTTGAAACAGCTCAGCTGGGCAGAGATATAGTCGCATATCCTCCCCGGGCTCGAGCGTCAGGATCTGATGGCGGCCTGGCGGGTCGATGGCGATGATGGCGAGGTTCGAGAGGTCTCTGACCATATCTGGATAAGACGGGATCATACGCTAACACTCCATTGTGACAGTACAGATGGCATCGATGAGGTTGTCCCGATTTCCACTGGAAGAAGGCTTCCGGGCTTTTCAGTCTCCTCGACAAAAATTCCACGTTCGGCTCGATACCCTTTGAACTCGTCCTCGACGAGCGCCTTCTGGCAGGCGACCATTTTTCAAAGCCGCGACATTGTCTGCGGTAAGGCAAGAACGACTCTCGCTCTTGAACGGAATGGCATGCATATTGCCTCCTTCCCAGCGTGCCAGCCGGGCATCCAGTTCGGTGACAGCCTTGCGTACCAGGCGTACCATTTCTTTGTTGGCATTAGCACGTCCCTCGTTGATTTCAAGGCCTGAGTGTCCGCCGCGCAGCTCTTTCAGGGTAACCCTGACAGCTGCCTCCTGGTCGTTGACAACCTCCTGTACCTCAAGGTCGATGTAATGTCGACACCGCCGGCAGAACTGATGACGAACTTCCCACTGTTTCCGAATCGAGATCCGCGAGGATGTCGCTGTGCAGTCTCGCCTCCGGGCATTTTCGTTGACACCGAACATACCCGTTCCCTCGTCACGTGATCAGTGCCTCTACAGCTCCATGCTTCAGGCTCTTGTCCTCCATGACCGCCATGATGGCCGCAACGCCTACACCGTCGTCAGCACCAAGCGTCGTATTGTCGGTATATACCCATCCGTCCACGATATGGGCCGGATCGGGTCGGTCTCGAAGTTATGATTGCTAGTCGGGAGCTTTCGCGGCACCATGTCCATGTGCGCCTGCACATAGACAGTCTTATGGTCTCATATCCTGTGTGGCAGGCTTTTACGCATGACGATATTGCCGGCATCCACGTATGCCTGACATCGACTCTGCAGCAAAAGTCCAGCAAGAACTTGCACCTTCTCTGGATGTCCTGACGGACGCGGAAACCGTGCCAGATCATCAAAGTTTCTCCAAACACCTTCCGGCTTAAGATTTCTGATTTCACCTATAATGTTGATTTTTAAAAAGGTTATTAAGTTATGATTGTTTATCTGTTCTGTTCTCTTTCTTTATTGTTCTGATATTTTATTCTTCTACGGCCGGGTAAGTTTGTCGGTCTCACCAGTGAGACGGGCGTGGCGGGTAGCTCAATGCAATCCACGCATATACGCCCAGAAAGACAACCAGCAACGTCTGGAGAGTATGCATCGATCAGACAAAATACAATGCCTGGTTGTCCGCCACGCCATAGAGGATGAGCATCGTCTTGACGGCAAAATGCTACGGTCCTGCTCTGTTCGGTGTCGGCACGATGACGAGAACCCACCACAAAGCTGACCAGCGCACAGGAAAGGCTGAGAGCTGTCGCATCGAAGCAGAAGAAAGTCAGGTAATAATGCGGGAAAGAGCTCCCCATATCGCAAGACTGTAGAAAAGGAACAGGGATATTCCTCATTTTCCGCAGCGAACTGGATGCTCTTGCCATATACCCGTCAGCATCTCCTTCACCTATTACAAGGCGCACGACGAAGCACATAATAGAAGAGGACGACAGAGGCTATGCCGCAGACAGCCGTCACCAGCCAGCCTGTTGTCGAGAACATCCCCGAAGACGTCGTCGATGCGCATGCCGGTCCTGAGAAGAATTGGAAAAACACTGCCAGCTGCATGAAGAAGGCGAGCAGTGATGAGCAGAACGATGAGCGTATCGACAGCCTGCCCGTTACCACCGTACCGATTAAGCTGGAAAAGCACCTGTCGTACCGGTTCAAGACACCGCAACGAGCAAACCGCTGATACGAGGAATCAGTAGGTTGACGGCGTAAGACGAAGACCCGCATTGACGCAGACCGATGTACGGGGGTGCTTCACCGATGGGCTCGAGGCTCTGTTTCCATTCCATCCACGGAAAGCCTCTGCCAGAACGCCAGGAGAGAAAGAATCATCCATCGTCCAGTCCATCTCATGAAAGAGGACATGACGGATGCTGGAGAAGTCGAAACCCCATATATCCAATAAAGGATTGTACTCCAAGCAGTAACGGCAATGCACTTCACAGTATTGTTGGAACAGTTCTTCGTCTTCATATAATGGAGCAAAAGATAAGGAAAATGCTTTTAAATGCAAAATAAAATGTATATCTTTGTAGGCGAATAAAGAAAATTATGAAATTGTCAAACCAAAGAAGAATCTGGGTCAGCACTTCTTATCGATTTAAGATTGCACACCGGATTGTTGACACCGTCTGATGCCCGTCCCGACATACCTGTACTGAAATCGGACCGGCATGGAGTCCTCACACAGTATCTCGTCGAGAAGCTCCGTGAAGTGAAAGCGGTGGAGATAGATGCGAAAGCGTTGCTTATCTCATGAGAAATTCCTCAGGCTGCGTGGAGAACATTATCGGTGAAGACTTCTTCGTATGGATCTCTCAGATTTTCGATGGCAGGCAGTTCGTTCTACAGGCAATTATCCTACGACATCTCCTCGCAGATATTCTTCAAGATGCCTGACTCACAAGGATCTTATCCTCTGCTGTACAGGGATGATCCAGCGGGAAGTGGCCCCAGGATGGCTGCCGCACCAGGTTCTGAGCATACGGAATACCGTCTGTCCTGATGCAGGCGGGTATGACGGGAGTATCTCTTCACAGTGGATGAAAACGTATTCAACCCGCCGCCAAGGTGAAGAGTGCCGTATCCGCATGACACGGAACGACGTGACAGACTTTAGGCTGTGACGAACGATTCGTTCAAACGGCTGGTAAAAGCCGTATTCAACCAGCGCCGCAAGATGCTGCGCGTCGTCTGCGCCAGCCGTTCAACACAGGCAAGCCAGCCGACGGCTTCTGGTGAGCAGGACATCATGACCAAGCGTCCCGAGCAGCGTCCATACCGCAGCTTGTCGGATCTGACGAACATGGTTGCCTGAAACAACTGGAACTCGCTTTTGCAGGAATGGAGGAAGAGAGAGGTCAGGATGAGGAGTTAAGGAAACTTTCAGGATTTAGGCCAAATACCTCGTGGAACAATACCTTTCAGAACTGTCGGTTCGACCTTTAACTCCTGACACCTTTCAACACCTTTAACTCCCTAAACTTCTTCAATTCTCCCTAATCGCTTTAGCTCTTTAACCTCCAAACATGACCAGAAAAGAACAATGAGCAGCTGCTACCGCAGATTGCCGCACTTATCATGGCGAGAAAAACCGTAGCATATTGCCAACGTGTCAGCGGCCCCTGCACGACACCTTCCCCGGAACGGTTCTTCTGGGTCGGGTTCTATCTTCACCAGGATGAAAGACATCTCCGGCTGGGTCCCTTCCAGGGCTCCGTCGCCTCGCTATGCCATCCCATACGGAAAAGGGTGTCTGCTGGCAAGGCATGGGAAGAAGGGCGAACGCTCATCGTCCCGACGTAGTTTCCCTGACACATACGCCTGCAGCAGTCTTTCACGTGAGTGAGATTGTCATCCGATGTACGATTCCTCTACACACCTTCCGCGGCGTTCTCGACATCGACAGCACCTCGTCCCGACAGACTTCAACAACGATGACAAGCAAGGATTGAGCGCATTGCTGCCCCTGCTGATGGAGGAAAACAGAAGGCCCTTTGTGGAAAAATAAAGCAAAATCTTGTACATATCCGAATTAATTCTATTTTTGGTAATATAGAATAATACATCAATTATATGCTGACGTAAAGCAGACATTAAATGATGCCGGCGAACGCATGAAATGGCAGCGATGTATCCGGTGACGAGTTGCAGCGCATCCGTGCCGGCAGGGCAACGTAGCTCATTCTCGATGGTGTACGAGTTGATTCTCACGGTTCAAAGGTACCTTTGAACCAGGTAGCTACGGTCATGGTACCCGATGCACGCACCATTGCCATCAAGCCTCTGGGACAGGAAAAGCCATCAAGGACATTGAAAAAGGCCATCAGTGGATTCAGATGGGCATCACACCGGAAAACAACGGCGAGATGATCCGCCTGAACCTTCCCCTCAACTGACAGAGGAACGCCGCTGAACTGGCAGAAAGCAGAAATAAAATCGGCGAGCGCACAAAGGTGGAAAACTGTAATGTGGCGTTCAGACATCAAGGACAAACTGAAGAAGGCTATCATGACGGGCCTTCAGGAAGACAATGAGAAAGATGCAGAAAAACGACCTCAGAAGCTCCACGACAAGTATATCAAACAGGTGGATGCCTGCTGGAGGAGAAACAGAAAGAGATCAAGGACTGTTTAGACAACGGTAAAAAGGAAAAAGGAAAAAGGGTAAAGGAAGGAAAGGGAAAAAGGAAGGAAGAAAGAAAGAATAGCGGTTTGAAATGAAGGGTACTCATGCCAAAACTGTCTGTCAGACCTCTTCCTCGCTCCCTTCTACCTGAATATCTTTTTACTTTTTACACTTCTTACTTTTTACTTTTCAGCATTTACTCACTTAGCTTCTACCTTTTACTTTTCAATAGTGCGGCTTAGTAATAAAGAACACAGGTAGCTGCGGGCTACACGGTAAAGACAGAAAGACGGCAAAACGATAGACAGCAAGATAAAAAGGCAACTCTCCGACTGAAAGGAATTGCGTCTACTCAACTTGTAGCTGTCGGCGATCACGTCGTCATCACGCCCAACCAGGAGGAACGGCTTTCATTACAGAGATAGAAGACCGTCGGAACTACATTATCCGGAAATCGCCCAACCTCTCAAAGCAGAGCCATATCATCGCAGCCAACATCGACCAGGCGTCTTTATTGTCACCGTGAACTATCCTGAGACATCCACCACCTTCATCGACCGTTTCTCGCCGGTGCAGAGGCCTCATCGCATCCCAGCGACATTGGTGTTCGATCAAGCGCGACCTGGCTTTCCGATGAGTGAGTTGCGTTATCAGCATGCCGTGATGAATTTCTACGAAACAATCGGATATCAGTGCGTAGAGTACAGGGCGCAGAACCTGCTGATGAGTTCAGTGGAGATACTGAAACCGCGCTGGCTGAAAAATAACGCTGTTGAGCGGAAACAGCGGTGTGGGGAAATCGACGATCATCACTGCTCTCCTGCCCTCATGCAAACCTTTCGCACGGCAGACATCTCCGATGCGCATAACACAGGTATGTACACAACGACGTTCAGCGAGATGCTGAACTGCCAATGGAGGGATATATCATTGATACGCCGGGTATCAAAGGTTTCGCACTTTTGACATCGAACGGGAAGAACTGACAAGCTACTTCCGCGAAATATTCAAGTTCTCCAAGGACTGCCGCTTCTCCAACTGCACACATACACATGAACCCGGCTGTGCCGTCCGCAAGGCTGTGGAAGAACATTACATCGCCGAAAGCCGATATAACAGTTACCTCTCAATGCTTGAAGACAAAGAAGAGAACAAATATCGTGAGGCTTTTTTAGCTTTACGATGTTTTTGTTTTCATCGAATTATTTACGTGAGAAGAAAGAATTATTTACGTGGAGAGAAATATTTCTTTTTCATGAAGATAAATACTTTCTTCACGTAAATAAATCAGAAAGAAGCCTTTCCTTGTGTCTCTATCTCATTAAAAACGGATATATAGAAGACCATCAGGGTAAAGCCGGAAAGATGCTGATCAGCACTTTGAAAAACCATTCAAGATACGCTCCCAGTTATCAGCAAACCTGCGGATGGTGGGAAAAAGGATATCAGCGCCTTCATCCAGTACGGAATCAGCCAGCGGGCCACTGTTGACAGCCACCGATAGCAACCTGCTGCCACTCCGGCACGTACACCCAGTGGCGCATTCTCGACGACAATACCTTCTGCAGGCGCATAATCACCGGCTTTCTGCAGTCCCATCAGGTAAGGATCGGGGGCGGGCTTGCCACGCTTTACGTCAAAGGCAGTTGTAATCTGATCACGCGAAACGAATTCTCCGAAAATCACGACTCAAACGTTCAATGAGCGGACGCTCGCACTCCGGTCACGATACCTATCTTCAATCCGCTACGCCTTATCTTCTGCATGAGGTCTGTCACGCCGTCGAAGATCTTTGCTTCCGCATCTCGTGGAAATAACGTGCCTTTACATCGTACATCCGCTGCGCTTCTGCCTCAGTCAGTCTCCTTGCCGAGCTGCACCTTTAGCATACCTGCGGATGGTATCAACCCCACGTGCCCCTTCCGTTGCATAAGCGTCTTCAAACGTGAAATGGATACTGAACTCCTTCATGGCACGCTGCCATGCAACGCCGTGGTTGGGCATTGAGTCATAAAGAACGCCGTCCATGTCAAAGAGGACGACCTTGAAACCTTCCCCGAACCCCTCCGATGGAGGGGTATCTTCTGCCTGTGGGATAACTATCATTATCCTTTTTATATCATTATCTATCATCACCCAATATATTCCCTCATTCAGAAGGGTTTTGGGAAGGTTTTTCTTACCTTTCATCACTCACACTATCCCTCCTTCGGAGGGTGGGGAGACATCTACTTCTCTTTGGTCAGTCTTTCCTGAATAGCCTTGCTTTTCAGCCTCATAGCCAGGCTTGTTGAGAAGAGCGAACATATTCTTCTTATAGCCTCAACACCCGGCTGGCTGAAAGGATTCACCTCCTGGACAAGACCGCTGATACCGCAGGCCTTCTCGAAGAAGTAGATAAGCTGACCGAGATAATACTCGTTCAATGCCGGAACACTGATACGGATATTCGGTACGCCACCGTCAACGTGTGCCAGGCGGGTACCCAGTTCCGCCATTTTTGTTCACCTCGTCAACACGCTTCCCTTCAAGGAAGTTCAGTCCGTCAAGATTCTCATCATCATGCGGGAAGAGGAGCTTGGCATTAGGGCCGCTCCACGGAGATTACCGTCTCGAAGATGGAACGTTCGCCCTGCTGAATCCACTGACCCATCGAGTGCAGGTCGGTCGAAGTCGCAGGCTGCAGGGAAGATGCCCTTTGTGGTCCTTGCCCTCGCTCGCCGTAGAGCTGCTTCCACCACTCTGCAAAGAAGTGGAGCTTGAGCTGGAAAGTTGGCAACAATCTCAATCTTCTTGCCTGCCTGAGAATAGAGACCCTGACGGACTGCAGCGTATCGGGCAGCGATATTGCTTTGCAAAAAGGAACGTCGTTTGCAGTCTCTTTTTCTCCATCTGCTGCGCACCTCAACGAGTTTCTTCACATCGAAACCGGCTACGGCAATCGGCAGCAGACCCACCGGGAGTGAGGACGGAGAAGCGGCTGCCGACATTGTCAGGAATAATGAAGGTCTTGTAACCTTCCTTGGTTGCAGCGGCACGCGCAGCCCCTTTGTGCTCGTCGGTGATGGGCCACGATGACATCCCGGGCAGCTTCCTTGTCCCAGCTGGTCCTCACACCGTTTCTTCAAGAGACGGAAAGCAAGTGGCGGTCTCTGTCGTCGTTCCCTGACTTGGAGATATTGATGACACTCGAACTTCTTTCCTTTCAGGTAAGCTGTCAGCTCAGCAAGATAATCCTCACCGATATTGTTTCCTGCAAAGAGGATAGTAGGATTCTTCTTGTCGCTGATAAGCCATGCGAAGTTGTTCCCTCAAGGCCTCGATGACGGCACGGGCACCGAGGTAAGAACCGCCGATACCTGCAACGACAACCACCTCACACTTCTCACGAAGTGTATCTGCTACCGCCTGAATCTGACCGAGGAACTCCGGCGTGATGCTCGACGGCAGATGCAGCCATCCGAGGAAGTCATTGCCAGGGCAAGTAGCCTTTCCAGTGCTTCCTCGTGCGGCAGCTACATGAGGAGCATAAGCCTCTATTGCGCCCGGATTCAAGAACTGGGCGGCTTTTTGAAATGTCTAACTTAATACTTTCCATTTGCGTTTATCTAAATGAGTCTGTTAATAATTTTATTTCAATCTGCGGGCTGATACGCTCAGGTAGAGGATATTGTAGACGGCATCGAGAATGGGCATATTGACGTGCAGCCGCCGGTTGATTTCTTCATGCACTTCGTTCCCGAAGTACCCTTCGGCGATCATCTCCATCTCAATCTGCGCCGACTTGACGCTGTATCCCTGCCGATCATCGTACCGAAAGTATGGTTGCGTGAAAACTTACTATATCCCGTCACCAGCTGGTCACCGAGATATACACTGTCGATGATGGACCGCCGGATGGGATTGATCGTGTTGAGGAAACGGTCCATTTCCCTGCATGGCGTTCGACATGAGTACCGCCTGAAGTTGTCACCATACTTCAAACCCGAACAGATACCGGCCGCTATGGCATAAACATTCTTCAGGACGGAAGCATATTCTATGCCCAGGACATCCGGCGAGGTCTTGGTCTTGACATAGGCGGAAGCCAGCACCTCCGTGAAAGCACGTGCCTTGTCGAGGTCTGCACAGCCCACGGTAAGATACGTGAGCCGTTCCATCGCCACTCTCGGCGTGCGAAGGACCTCCGATGACAGCGAGATTGTCGTACGGAACACCGTAAGCCTCGTGGAAATACTCAGAGCAGACGAGGTTTTCGTCAGGTACGATTCCCTTTGATAGCCGTCACGACCAGTTTTCGTATTTAGCTTTGTCTTCAGTTTCTTCAGCAATGCTTTCAGGTAGGGAGAAGGCGTGACGAACACCAGTGTGTCGTATTCCTGCGCAATCCAGTTGATGTCCGAGAGAAGACAATCTCGTCCAAATTGAACCGCACGGCAGTAAGGTAAGCCGGTTATGACCTTCCGGCGGAACTCCTCTATCCTGTCGTCACGTCGGAAATACCAGCCGATATGATGCGTATGTTCCACGACGATCTTGGCGATAGCTGCTGCCCAGCTGACCGCTTCCAATGATTGCTATTTTACCGAGGTCGAACATAACTTTCAAAAGTAAAAAGGTAAAAGGTGAAAAGATAAAGTGAAAGTAAAAGAGCAAAAGTAAACGGGCAATATATCATGACCTGACATTTTCACAAAGTCCTGCTTTCTGCCTTCCTTGTTACCTCTTAGCTTATTCTTCCCTTTCATCATCTTTCCATCCTTTCTACTTTCACTTTTTCACCTTTTTCACTTTCTTACTTTTCACCCTTTTTACTTTTTACCCTTTTTACTTTTCTTTTTGCTCTTTCAATCCACTGCTGAATCTCGTCGACAGAAGGCTTCGTCACCCTGAGCTTGTACTTCTTGTTGATTTCACCGAGTTTCTGCTGCAGGCCCTATGCCTCTCATCCTTGATGTCGGAGATGAGGTTGAAGCCGGCCTTGCGCAGTACATACACCCATGGTTCTGCCACAAGCTCTGCCCACTCCTTGACAGACGACTGCGGGAATCTTCGGTTCCGGCTTCATCTGCGGAAGAGCAATACCTCCTGGATGTACTCCTTACCGGTCATCAGCATTACCAGACGGTCGATACCGATGCCGATACCGGAGGTCGGCGGCATGCCATACTGCAGCGCACGGAGGAAATCCTGGTCGATGATCATCGCCTCGTCGTCTCCCTTGTCGGCCAGGTGCATCTGGTCGAGGAAACGCTCCTCCTGATCGATCGGGTCGTTCAGCTCGGAATAAGCATTCGCCAGTTCCTTGCCGTTTACCATCAGCTCGAAACGTTCTGTCAGTCCCGGCTTGAGCGGTGCATCTTCGTCACGGCGACATCTCGACAGGATAATCGGTGATGAAGGTCGGCTGGATGAACGTCCCCTCACAGAACTCGCCGAAGATTTCGTCAATCAGTTTCCCTTTCCGAAACCTCGTCAATACCTTCCAGTTTTCAGTTCGTCCACGGCGATGTGGCGGATTTCTCCTCCGACTTGCCGGCGAGATCGAAGCCCGTCTTCTCCTGATGGCGTCGAGGATAGGCAGCCGGCGGAAAGGAGCCTTGAAACTGATGGTCTTGTCACCCATCTGCACCCCTCCGGTTTTCCGTTCACTTCCGTACAGATCTTCTCCAGCAGCTGCTCGGTGAACGACATCATCCAGTTGTAGTCCTTGTACTGCACATAGTTCCATGCAGGTGAACTCCGGGCTGTGGAGCGGTCCATACCCTCGTTGCGGAAGTTCTTTCCCGATTTCATAGACACCTTCAAATCCTCCGACAATCAGCCGCTTCAGGTAAAGCTCCGTGGCGATACGCATATACATATCGATGTTGAGCGCATTGAAAATGGGTGATGAACGGACGCGCTCGCACCGCCGGGAATGCTCTGCAGCGTCGGTGTCTCCACCTTCGTATATCCCGCCTCGTCGAAGAAAGCGGCGCATCGTGCGCAGGACGGCTGGCACGCTTGAGGAAAGTATCCTTCACGCCGTCGTTTACGACCAGGTCTACATAACGCTGGCGGTAACGCTGCTCGGGATCTTCAACTTGTCGTATGCCTCGCCGTCCTTGTACCTGACGACCGGCAGCGGCTTCAGACTCTTCGACAGCAGCGTGATTTCCTTTTGGCATGAACAGAAATCTCAGCCCATCTGTGTCTTGGAAGACGAAACCCTTGATGCCGATGGTCGCCGATGTCGAGCAGCTTCTTGAACACCTTGTTGTATAAGTCTTTGTCTCACCCGGACAGATGTCGTCACGGGTGATGTAAACCCTGGATTCTGCCCTTGCTGTCCTGTATCTCTCGCGAAGGAGGCCTTGCTCATGACACGGCGCCCCATCATACGGCCGGCGATGACGACCTCACGCTGCTCGCCCTCCTTGAACTGCGCCTTGATGTCAGTAGAGTAAGCATTGGTGGGGAACTCTGCTGCCGGATAGGGATTGATGCCCATCGCACGCAATTCCTGCAGGCTCTGACGACAGCCGATTTCCTGCTCAGATAATTCTAAAACGTTCATATTTACAATTAAACCGAATATTCTTACTGTTTGCAAATTTATCTAAATTATTCGCAAACCAGAGCTGCTTTTGCGTTTTTATGGCAGAGAAAAAGCCTTTTGGGCACACGACAAAGGAATGTTCCCGACCGACTGGGAATAGCAGTTCCCATTGGTCGGGAATATTATTCCAACGCCCGGGAATGCTGTTTCCCGTCCGGTTGGGAATAACAGGGAAATGCTTTTTGATTTTGCCATCTGACCAACTTTTACTACCTTTTGCATAGCATTGCTGATCTGATTATGAACATAGACAATCTCTGGAACAGTATCCACCAGGAAGACGGACTGAGCCGCACACTCGGCATGGGTTCATTTCACGCCCGAAGACGACACGCTGAAGGCACGGATGGCCGTCGACGACCGCAACAAACAGCCGTTCGGCTTCCTCTCCGGCGGAGCTCGCGCACTTGCCGAGAACCTTGCCGGCGTCGGTTCCATGGCTTTATGTCCCGGAAGATGGCTCTGGGCATCAACGTCCACGGCAACCACGTGAAGGCAATGCCCTACGGCGGTACCGTTACGGCTTATGGAAGGCTGATTCACAAGGGGCATACGCTGCACGTAGTGGAACATCGACATCAAAAACGACGAGGGCGAACTCATCTCCAGTGTCCAGGGTCACCAACTACGTCATAGCCCCCCAGCAGAAATAAATGGAGTCGTCTTCATGCTACCGGGAGCCGTTCGACAGGACACTCCACTGCTATACACAACAGGAAAGGCCGGTACTGTTCCGTTCGCTTCCAGAACTTGACGGACACGAAGGATTCGTCATTGCACCTTTTCAGCTGTGATGCAGAACACCTATCTGTCTTCTGAACGGAGAGAGCGGATGCGCTCGTGACCTGCCTTTAGACCGTGAAGCCAGCTGAAGCGGTTCCCGACTGGCAGACCGGCGGCATGGCGAGTACATCTCCGGCCATACCCGGGCGGACTATCACGCCGACTTCATCCGCTTCCACGGAGAACTGGAAGACGAATGTTCCGCAAACTCGTGCTGGCAAGGTCTGCCGTGGAGTACAAAAGACGAGAAACTGACACCCGCAGTGTTTCATAAAGGCCTGCAAGAGCTGTCCACGGTCGCACATTGCCGCTTTTTCTATACCGAGGAGACAGGAATGTGGCTCATTGCAAGTCCTGAAATCCTGCCCGTGGCAGTGCCGACGTACTATCAGACAATGGCACTAGCGGGGCACTGATAGTACGAGGAGGAAGGCATGAGTGGTCTGCCAAGAACCGGAGGAGCAACAGCTCGTTGCCGAATACATCCGTACCGGTCTCGCGGCCTTTCGCCGCTGAGATTGCAGAGAGCACATCTTATACAGCCCGTGCAGCCCATCTGGCGCACCTCCGTACCGATTTCACTCTTTCCATCTCAGGGACAGGAAGCGACTGGGGAAGTTTCCTGTCGGTGTTCCATCCCACCCCTGCCGTGTGCGGTATGCCCAAGGAAGCAGCGCGGCAGTTCATCCTCCGAACGAGCATCTGCAGCGCAGTTATTACAGCGGTTTCAGCGGTCCGATCGGCCGCAGCGGCCAAGCCAGGCTCTACGTAACCCTCCGCTGTATGCAGCTCTCACGCACCGTATGCCGGCTGTATGCCGGCGGCGGGATTCTGAAGAGAGCAACGAAGAGAACGAATGGCAGGAAACAGAAGCCAAACTCGACACGATGCGCCAGCTGCTCCGTCCGATTAGCCTCATCCCCACCATCCTCCCATCACCACTTATCACCGCCCATTATCACTGCTCATCATCATCGTCTATCGCCTATGTACAGTTCCAAAGAAAACGTAAACATCCTCACCGCCCTGCTCGTAAAGGAAGGTATTACGAAAGCCGTAGTCTGCCCCGGATCCGCAACTCGCCCATCGTACACAACCCATGCGCCTGCCCGGATATTACGTGCTATCCCGTGACCGACGAGCGATCGGCCGGCTTCGTGGCTCTGGGGATGACGCTGGCCGACAATGAGCCTGTCGCCGTCTGTGTCACCTCCAGGGTCAGCACTGCTCAACATCGCTCCAGCTGCTGCCGAAGCCTATTACACAGAACCGTCCGCTGATTATCATTTCAGCCGACAGACCGGTGCAGTGGATTGACCAGCAGGGACGGGCAGACTATCCACCAGCAGAATGCCTTGTCCCCAACGTCCGCAAGAGTGTCACTGCCGGAGCCATGACGACGAGGAACGCTGGTACTGCAACCGACTGGTCAACGAGGCTCTGAACGCCAGTACGATAGACGGCGGCGGTCCGGTACATCAATGTACCCATCGGCGAGCCTCTGTTCGACTACAGGGTTTTGCAACTTCCCTGACGAACGCCGCACCATCCCGCATCGTGCAGTAACCGACGCTGCAGGGTCTGCGCAAGTAGCTGCTGATTTCTTCTGCGGAGAGAAACCGATGATTGTGCTGGGCAGATGCTCCCCGAGGTTGTGGGCAATTCGCTGGGAAGCTATCGAGGCTTTGAAACGCGTCACTGTCGTCATTCAGGAGAAACTGGCTGATGATGACATCTGCCCTCGCAGCCTATTGATGAGGTCCTGAAGAGAATAGGCGACGATGTGTCCTACCGTCCCGACCACCTTATATATATGGGAGGGACCGTGGTGAGCAAACAGCTCCGGCAATTCCTGCGCCAATGTCCGTGTGAAGATTTCTGTCGTTGTGAACGAGCGTGGCGACTCACGACACGTTCTTGCACGACTGATATTATCCAGGGACACCGGAGGATGTCCTCGGCATCCCTGCCAATGAGACGGAAAAGCGTAGGAGAGAAAGATTTTGTAGAGAAATGGAACAAGGTTTTCTGGCGAAGCCAAAGCCATCCGGCGGAAGGCAAGGCCACGTTATTCCCAGCTGTCTGTCGTCAAGGCTTTCCACGAGAAGATGCGGGAGCATGACATTGACGGCGAACTGTTCTATGGGAACAGCTCGGCCGTGCGGCTCGGCAACATCTTCTCCGACCAGTACATCTATGTCAACCGTGGGGTAAACGGAATCGAAGGGTCGTTGTCAACGGCAGTCGGCTATGCCCTCGCCCACCAGGACGAGGAGGATGTCTACTGTGTCATCGGCGACCTGAGCTTCTTTCTACGACCAGAATGCACTGTGGAACGAGAAGCTGCCGCCCAACCTCTCCATCCTGCTGCTCAACAACGGCGGCGGCGGCATCTTCCACCAGCTGCCGGGACTGGAGCATTCACCATTCAGGGACAGTGCCATAGCGGGCCGGCATACGGTTTCTGCCAAGGGGATCTGTCTGGCACACGATCTCGTCTATCTCTCTGCACATAACGAGAAAGAACTTGCCAAGAACCTTGGACCGGTTCTTTCAATGCAGAGGAAGGCCCGATTCTTCTGGAGGTATTCACCCTATTCGAGGACGACGCACGAGGCCCTGAAGATTACTACCAGGCCTTTTAACCGTCACTGCCAGTCCCCTATTGCCACCGACCCCTTCCGCTCGTCACCGTTTATCATCGTCTATCATCATTTTCAATAAAACCCTATGGAGAAAAGAGAATGGAAGCCATAGCAGGCTTCAACTTCGAGGAAATCCTCTTTGAAGAGTACAATCACATCGCAAAAAGTAACCATCAACCGGCCCGTTACCGCAATGCCTTCACACCCCGTACCGTGGGAGATGTCGCAGGCATTCAGCTACTGCTGGAAGCACTCGACATACGGGTCGTCATTCTGACAGGTGCGGGCGACAAAGGCATTCTGCTCGGGCGGCGATATGCACGTGAAAGGACGCGGTGGATACGTCGGCGGCGACGGCGTTCCACGCCTCAATGTCCTGGACTTGCAGATGCAGATCCGCCGGCTTCCGAAGCCCTGTCATCGCCATGGTGAACGGCTATGCCATCGGCGGCGGACACGTGCTTCACGTGGTATGCGACCTCACTGTCGCTTCGGACAATGCCATCTTCGGACAGACCGGACCGAAGGTCGGTTCTCGACGCCGGTTTCGGGGCTTCTTTATCCGCCCGCATTGTCGGACAGAAGAAGGCGCGTGAGATATGGTTCCTGTGCCGGCAGCATCTCTGCCGTCGAGGCGGAACGCATGGGACTGGTCAACAAGGTTGTTCCCTTCGACCGCCTTGAAGACGAATGCGTAGACTGGGCAGAGACGATGATGGAACGTTCCCTCGCTCGCTCTCCGCATGATGAAAGCCGGCTTCAATGCCGAACTCGACGGGCAGGCCGGCATCCAGGAGCTTGCAGGAGATGCCACCATGCTCTATTACACACTCGATGAAGCACAGGAAGGCGGCAGGGCTTTCCTCGAGAAACGCAAGCCCGACTTCGACAAGTATCCGCAGTTCCCTAACTGCTTACGGGACGAAAGGATGACCTGCAACTTCCGTCGCAAGTCATCCCTTTCTTTTGTGCGACAGAATCTCTATGCGAATCCATACACATAGTTCATACGGCAATTGGCCTCTTTCCCAAATGGAAAAAGTAAAATGCTTTACTGTTTATCCGCCGTGGTCGTGGGGCAGGCTCTTCTCTCAATAGCCCGAAGCACAGTTACACCTTCCTCCACGCTCTTCACGTCGTCGACCACCATCGATCGCTTTCCCGTTCTTCTCTCTCGATTGCAACGGCGCGGATGAAAGCCAATGTAACTGAGCACCTTATCGAAGGCCGCACTCTGATAATACATGCTGTTGGGTTGGAAACGAACTGCATCTGCATACGTCCCTGCTTGAGGATAATCTCTGCAGCCCAGCCGTTTGCCTACACGACGGAGTGCAACGACCCGCATCAGTTCCTCACCCTGGCGGGGAACAGGACCGAGCGGTCCTGCAGCCGCTGCCGGTAAGCCTCGAGGTCGCCGTCGGTCAATATTGTCCAGCTCACGATAGAGCAGCACTGCCGTTCTGAACTGCCGGGCACATAATTGTCCGGGAAGTACGATTTCAGGTCGCTCTCTACGGCACAGTCGTCGATGAAGTCGTCGCCCGTTATCCTGTTTTTCCCTCGCTCATCTCTTCTGCATAAAGATCCTGAAACTCATCGTTCTTCGGTTCCATCACCGCCTGGTTGAGGATTTTCTGATAGGTCTCATAGCCCAAGTCCTCCATAAAAGCCGCTCTGCTCAGAACCTAAGAGGTTGCCTGCACCACGGATGTCAAGGTCCTGCATGGCGAGATTGAAGCCACTGCCAAGTCGGAGAAGGTCTCCAGTGCTTCCAGCCGGCGTGCCTCGGTGTTCAGTGCAGCCAGGGGCGGCGCAAGGAGATAACGAAAGGCCTTCTTGTTGGAACGTCCCACACGTCCGCGCATCTGATGCAGGTCGGAGTCCGAAACGGTGGGCATCGTTGATGATGATGGTATTGGCGTTGGAGATGTCTGTTCCGTTCTCGACTATCGTCGTCGAAAGCAGTACATCGTAATCATAGTTCATGAATCCATCGACGTTTTCTCCGGATTCCTCGGGCTTTCATCTGTCCATGTCCGATGGCGACACGGCAGTCGAACGTACTTCCTGATGAGGTTTGCGATTTCCTGCAGGTTGCTGATACGGTCGTTGACAAAGTAGAGCCTGCCGTTGCGACTCATTTCGAAGTTGATGGCATCGGCAATCACTTCATGCGAGAAGGTGGCGATCTCGGTCTGGATGGGATAACGGTTGGGAGGCGGTGCGCGCATGATGCCATGTCGCGTGCGCCATCAGCGAGAACTGGAGCGTCCGTCGAATCGGGGATAGCTGACATGGCTGAGCGTGTCAACGTTCGTCTTCAGCTGCCGGAGTTTCTCCTTTGTCGATACGCCAACTTTCTGTTCTTCATCGATGATAGAGCGGTCCGAGGTCGTTCCACTTCACTGACTTGCCCTATCAGCTTGTGCGTACCGACAAGAATGTTTATCTCCCTCCGCCAGGTCGGCCAGCACCTGCCTGGTCTGCCTGGCACTGCGGGCACGCGACAGATAGTCGACACGCACAGGCGTATCCTTCAATCGCTTGCCCGAACGTCTGGTAATGCTGGAAGGCCAGCACAGTCAGTCGAGACACCAGTAGCCCACCTGCTTGTTGTCTGCAGCAGCCTTTGAAAGGCGGCACGGATAGCGACCTCCGTCTTGCCGAAGCCCACGTCACGGACAGACCAGCCGGTCCATCGGGCGTGCGCTTTCCATATCCTGCTTCAACTCCTGCGTGGCTTTCAGCTGGTCGGGGTATCCTCGTGAGAGGAACGAAGCCTCAGTTCGTGCTGCATGAATGAGATCGGGCGAAAAGAGCCGAATCCTTTCTCCGCCGCCGCTTGGCATAGAGCTTGATGAGGTCGCGTGCAATGTCCCTGATGCGCTTCTTTGCCCTCCTTCAGTCTGTCCCATGCACCAGAACCGAGAACAGACTAGCCGGAGGCTCGCCGGTATCACTCCGGCGATGACTTGCTGATTTTGTAAAGCAAATGGATAGACACGTCCACAATGTCGTTGTGCTGATAGACGAGGCGTATCATCTCTCCTGATAGAGGTCGCCGGCAGGGACGGACAAGCCCGGCGAACTTGCCGATACCGAAGTCAACATGAACAAGGAAGTCGCCAGGTTCCATCTCCTGCAGCTCTTTCATTGTCAATGCCATCTTCTGCCAGGCCTTGTCCGCGACGCAGGTTGTACCCATGGAAAGCGGTCGAAGATCTGATGGTCGGTGAAGAAGCAGACTTTCAGCGTACTGTCAACAAAGCCTTCATGCAGTGTCCGGTTGACCGGAGTGAGGGATAAAGCCTTTCCATCCTCACCGGAAGGAAAGCAGCTCCGTCTGCTATGGACGAATTCTCGAGTCTGCGCTGGTGCCAGTGGACGAGGGAATCGAAAATATCTCTCAGACGTGCCGTCATAGCTTCTCGCTGTCAGCAAAGATAGAGCTTGTAACCTTGGAGAAAGATAGTCGCGGAGGGTCCTGGACAGAGTTCAAAGTTCTTGTGGAAAAAGCGGCTGCGGGGAGATATTGAAGCGACCGTCGCCCGGGTGCCATCGTTCTTCCCTGTCTGTTCTGAGGCAGAATGGCTGACACCGAACTCCACACGACGGAAGTCAGGCATCGTCCATCCAGCGTGACACCGGGATGAGCTGCCCCTCCTTGCAAGCCTGTTCCACCTCCTGCTGTTCCATCTCGTCTTTCCTTCCAGCTTTTCAGTCATTGCCTGCAGGTGAATCCTTCCTGATAAATCCGGTCTATGGCATCACGCACATAGAGAAAAATCCTTGAAGGCCAGCACGGCATCTTTCGGACGGGAAATGCAGGAAAGGAACTTTCTCTTCCGACAGTGATATCAGTTCCGGGAACGATCTCCACTGTTTCAGCTTCTCATCCGAAAAGCTGTGTCTCCACCTCAACGTGCGGATAGTCTCGATGTCGTCGCCGAGAGAGTCGATACGGAACGGCAGCTCATTCAGTAGGAATAGACATCTACGATGCTGCCGCGCGGCTAACTGTCCCGGTTCGTAGACGTAGGTCGGTCTCAGTGAACCCGAACGACCTGCAGGGTCTTTTCCCACCTCGATGATGTCGATGTGCTGTCCGACCGACAGCGTCAGCCGCCGTTCGTCCAGCTGCTTTTCGAGACGACGAGTTCAGAAAGAGCAGAAGGATCGGTCACGATATAGAGCGGCCGTGTGCCGTCTTTCTCTCGAAGCAAGCGCAGAGACGGAGTCAGCACCCGTACGCAGAGTTTCCGTTACCGGCATCCCGCTGGCCGTACTTTTACGGCACGGCGATAGGACGAGGGAAGAACAGCATCTGCCACCCTGTCTCACCTCTTGAGGCATGGCGACCCCGTCTTGAGATCGTTGTAGAAAATAGCCGGCCTCGTCATTGTCGTTCAGCACGAAGACGGTCGTCGTCTCACCGTTCAGCTATCGATGCAAAGAACACCGCAGCCGATGCCACGAGTCCCCTACAGGAAAACCGTCTTCACCACGTCTTCCTGTCTTCTGTATCGCTCCTGCCTGCGGCAGCATGGCGTATAGTTTCCGTATATCCTGTATCTTCATCGCAGATGCGTTGTGCCTCAAAGTTACAACAAAATTCAGACAGAGAGAACAAAACAGGGACAGCTTTACAGATGAGAAAGCGAAAAACAAAGCTGAGGAGAGACAGGTCCCAGCCTCCTGCGCATCTATTTTTGAGCAGGATACAGACATGATTGCCTTTCATTTCTTACCTTTGCAGTCTTAAAAGCACTAAGGAATGGTACAACATAGAAAGTATCCTCAGAACGCTTCACTTCTCCATCCGGCAGGAACATCACGTGGTGTCTATGCGACGAGGAAGAGCTTTTATCTCACCCTCTCCGACAGCGAACGGCCCGGAACGGCAGCACAGGAGAATGCGCCACAGCCCGGACCTGTCATGCGATGCCATGCCCGACAGGCAATATGAACAGAAACTGCGCACTTTTCCGGCGGCTTCTGCCGGACGGGACGCATCGACACCGATGCACCGTGCGTCTATCCTCCATGCTCTTCGGACTGGAGACGGCAAAAGCACAGCTGGAAGCGAGGGAAGCATCAATTTCTTCCAATACGCCGTTCGGACGTGGCGAGGAAGGCATCACATCCAGCGGACTGGTCTGGATGGGGACTTTCGACGGAGATGTACCGACGGCTGGAGGAGAAACTCGGGCGGGATTCCGCTGTGTAAACTGGAAAATCGGAGCCATCGACTTTGGAAAAAGAGCTCGACCATCCGTCACATCCGCCAGGTCCTTCACCCGCAAGCAGGTGGAACTGCGTGGATGCCAACGGCAGCTTCACCCCGGAGGAAGCACTGCAACGGCTGGAACAACTGGCACAATACGGCATCCACTCCATCGAACAGCCCATCCGACAGCACCAGTGGACGGAGATGGCACGCCTGTGCCGGCAGCCCACTCGATAGCCCCTCGACGAGGAAACTCATCGGGGTAAAGCAATCCCATGGAAAAGAACAAGACTGCTCGACACCATCCGTCCACAGTGCATCGTCCTGACCGAGCCTCACGGCGGCATGGCGGGCACGAGAAGAATGGATAAGGCTTGCCCGGGCGCATGTATCGGTCTGCTGGATCACCTCCGCACTGGAAAGCAACATCGGACTGAACGCCATTGCCCAGCTCACGGCGATGTCTCCGGGCCGCATATCAGTCTGCCGCAGGGGCTGGGAACAGGGCAGCTCTTTGCAGACAGCATTCCCATGCCCTGAGCACAGGGCGACCAGTTATGGATAAGCCATCGGGCAAAAGGCTGTTAGGCTGACGTGCGAGTAAAATCAAACGACAATGACACTACAGGACTTCCTTTTCAGAATGGCGAGACGACAATCTCACCTTCGTCCACACCAGCGGATCAACAGGAGCCGAAACCGCTTTGGGTGGGAAAAGAACGTATGCTCAATTCCGCCCGGATAACCTGCTGACTTCCTCGAGCGCACTGGCTGACTGACTACCGCCACTCGCCAAGCGCCGACTATATTGCAGAAAGATGGTTGTGGTAAGCTCGAACTGCAGGATGCATCTGCTTAGCGTAACGCCCTCCGGACATCCGCTTTCCGACGCATCACTGTCCCAACAGCAGCCCGTCGAAGAAATCACCTTTTGCCGCCATGGTGCCGCTGCAGGTTTACAATTCCTGCAAGTACCCGAAGAACACGAACGGCTGCGCCGCATCCCGCCATCTGATCATAGGCGGCGGGCATAGACGAGAGGCTGGCGGAAGCCGACGACTTTCCCCACGCCGTATGGGCACTACGGCATGACGAGCAACGCTCGCACATCGCCCTCAGACGGCTGAACGGTTTGTTGCTAGACGACGGGTACCGGCCTTTCGACGGGTGAAACACGACTCAACAGCGACGGATGCCTTGTCATCGATGCTCCGGCAGTATGCTTGGCACTCTCGCTGATGACAACGACAGAGCCGAGCTTCGGTCCTACGGCCGGCAGGACAATGCAACAGCCTCCTGCTTCCGCATACTCGGACGGAAAAGACAATGATTGATTCCGGCGGCATCGAATTCAGATCGAGGAAGTGGAAAACCGGCTGCGACCCATCCTCACAGGCGGATTCGCCATCACAAGCTGCCCGGACGAACAGTTCGGTAGCAGTCGTCCTGCTCACCACAGGACCGACACCTGCGCGTCAAGGCTCTCTGCCGACAGTGTCTGCCCAAATACTGGCAACTGCACATCTTCCACCGCTACCATTCCACGACAGATACCGGAAAGCCGGCGAGAGCCGAGATAAAGAGTCTCCCTCCGACTGTATAGAAACACAGCGGCGAAGCTGCAGGCCTATAGACGGACGGACGCAGATTAGCCGGACGGTATGAAATTCTACTTGTATCTGACCATCCGGCAGACTTGCAGAAAGACTGTCTACAGGTTCAGACAACAAAAGCAGGAAAGCATCAAAAGAACCAGGAAAAGACAATGCTCTTTGCTATACAGTCCGCAATTCCCAACTCGGCAGGGACTTCTCTTCCAGTGCCTGGTACTCCTCTTCCCAGATGTTGGGAACAGAAGTCCCTAGGTTAGAACAATACCGCCTGTGATGTGAATCCGGTGCAACATACACCGAATACCGAAAGCCCCCTTACGGCAACGAAAAACTTATGCGTTTGCTTGCTGAAACCGTTTTTGTGATTTGCAGTCACAAACCAACACATCATTATTAAATGGACGATTTTATCACGCGGAAAATTTCAATCTGCAGGCGTGAGGATTGCAACCGAGAGCTGCTAATCTACACCACCTTAACGCACTGAATTGGCAAAATGAAGCATGCACTGGAACATCAACGGAAACCTCCAGATAGCCGTTAAGGAATGGCAGCGAATTGCTGGATTCAGGTGACCTGCCCCGACAGAGCAGGACCAGCGAACGTGAGACACCCATATCGATTATTTCGTTTCGGATATCAGCGATACCGACGAGCGTGCGCGCTATGAATACGACGACGGATGGATGCTGATCATCCTCCGTATTCCCACGTGAAGGAAATACGGTCGCGGACTCCATGCACCACCGTACCGCTGGGCATCATCCATAGAGAGACGTGACCATCACGGTCTGCAACTTGAGACGAACATGATGCTCGACTTGCCAGCTACCAGCAGAAACAGGGCGAGGATTCACCGACTACGTAGACCTTATCTTCCGCCTCTTCCTTTCTTCTGCCGTATGGTACCTGAAACGGCTGAAGCAGATCAACACCCTGATAGAAAGCCAAGCGCAACCTGGACAAAGGGGTGGACAACGAGACCTGATCGGACTGAGCCGGCTGCAGGGATTCGCTCACCCTATTTTATTACATCCATCCGTGGAGCGAAATCTGCTGGCAAAACTGAGATTCGAGCTGCAGCTAGTGACACCCGATGCCGATGTGGAAAGACTTGAGCGTGAACATCGAGATGTCGTAGGCACGGGAGACAACGAGCATCTATCTGACATCCTCGAGTCGACGATGGACACCTACTCAAGCATCATCATCAACAACATGAACACCGTGATGCGTACGCCTGCGTCGGTATCCATCGTGATGATGTTGCCGACACTCATCTCCTCCTTTTCGGAATGAATCCCATCAACGGCATGGAAACCAACTCATGGGGATTCCCCATCGCACTGTTCCTGTCGGTAGTCGTTTCAGCCGCCTCGTGGGGCTTCTGCGCCTGCAAACGCCTGCTTTAGAACTGAAGAAACGAAAATAATCAACGTAAATTGAGTATTTTTCAAACTTTTTATCTAAGTTTGCACTTTGATATATATTATGGTGGACGATTAGCGTACGAGACTGCAACCGTCGGAAAACAACAATGTGGAAAAACCCGAATCACAAAAGCAAAAAGTGAAATGATGGATCTCAAGAAAATGCCCTGAACCAGGTACAGAAGAAGTAAAAGCTGCCGGAAGAAGCTGCGCGTCAATGACGCAACAGGAAAATACCGGAGAACAGAACGTCATGTAGGATACGCAGCAGGAAGCCCGGATCAGCCAGCTGAAACACAGACCAGAGACGTGGAGGAAAATCCCGCAGCGAGGCGCTACAGTTCAGAAATCGCAGACGCCTGAACCATCGCCGACAGTGACGAAACACCGGAGAAGGCCAGTGGACCATCTGAAGACGGTCTTCGCAGCTGCACTTTTGCCGAACGGGAGGCACAGCGAAGGCTTATCTCGACAACGAGCGGGCGACCCGGAGAAGTACCAGGTACTGCCCGACGAGGACGAAGACCTTCAAAGGCTGGATGACCATCATCAAAAGAAACAGAAAGCATTCCTCGCCCTTGAAGAGGAGGAAGGAAAGAACCTCAAAGCGGAAGGACATCATTGAACAGATCAAAGGCAATGGTGACTACTCCGGAGGAAAGCCAACAGGAACTTCGATCAGCTGAGAAGAAACTGCAGCAGGAATGGAAAAGAGATAAAAACGGTGCTGCAGAAAAAGCAAAACGAACTGTGGCGAACTACCAGCTCTATGTGGAACGAGTTCGACGACCTGCTGAATCTCAACCGGAGGCACGCGAATACGACTTCAGGAAGAACCTTGAGAAGAAAACCCGGCTCTGTGAAGCTGCGGAAAACTGGCCAGTGAGCCGGATGTCATCAGTGCCTTCCACCAACTGCAGAACTGCACCGAGGAATACAGGGAGACCGGCCCCATCGCAAAGGAACTGCGAACAGATATGGATCCACGATTCAAGGCTGCCAGTACGGTCATCAACAAACGCCACCAACAGCACTTCGAGGGCTCCACCAGCCGTGAGGAAAAGAAAATCTGAAGAAAGAAAACCGCACTCTGCGAACAGGTGAGAAATTGCCAGACAGGAGAACAAAAACCTCTGCCGACTGGGAGAAACGTACAAAGAAATCATCGCCATCCAGGAATGGAAGACCATCGGATTCGCCCCGCAGAAGATGAACGTAAGATATTCGAACGTTTCCGCGCCGCCTGCGACGACTTCTTCGGACGGAAGGGCGAGTTTTTCGGAAGCAGCTCAAGGCTCAGTTCGCCGAAAAATGCGAGAAGAAGGGTGCTTGTCGAGCACAGAGCGCGACCGACTCTACAGACTGAAGGCGACATCGGACAAGCTCATCGCCCTGCAGAAAGAATGGAAGACCATCGGCATGGTGCCGAGAAAAACTGGGTGACCAGCTGTGGCACGACTTTCTGGCTGCCTGCAACCATTTCTTCGAGGCACGCAACGCCGTACACGCCGAGTACGCAACGAGGAACATGAGAACCTGGAAAAAGCAAACGCGGCATCATTACGCAACTGAAAGAGCTGCTTGAAAATGCGGGCGAAGACCTGCAGAGGAAGGTGCAGCAACTGACAGAACACAGTACAACAAAGTCGGTCATGTCCCTACAAAGAGAAAGACAAGCTCTATAAGGAGTACCATGAGGTGCTGGACAGACTGTACAAAGACCTCCACATAACGGCTGCCCGCAAGCGTGGACAACTTCCGCAACAACCTCCAGAAAGGTGGCCGACCGGGGAGCTGACGCTCTCGACAATGAACGTGGCAGACTGATGCGCCGCTTCGAGCAGCTGAAGCAGGAGGTAAACACCTATGAAAAGCAACCTCGGTTCCTCAATATCGAGCTCCAGAAAGGCAGCACCTCATCGATGAGATGAACCGCCGCATACAGAGACTCAAGGATGACATGGAAGAGGTGAAGCAGAAAATCAAAGCCATCGACGCCGAAAAACAAATAGGTCTCACGCCTGTCCGGTCCAGTCGGAAATAGCAGTGGACAGTCAGAGAAAGGGCATATAACGGACAGGAGAAGCTGTGGCGTTATTATTGAGGTTTCTCTAAATAAAACGAAAATCGGTGCTGACAGCCCGTTTTAGGGACGTCACATACGTAACATTAAAGGGAAGACAAACGACGGAAGATTATTATAATACAAAACAGAGAAGCGTGGAATGCAAGAACAAAAATTCATTTGCGTTCTTCATTTTTACGACTTTGGACAAGTTCAAAAGAGAGGTAAAGTCTGTTCCCAACTTGGATTTGTCGCTGTTAGGAGATGTCCGGGAAAGTCTATTCTGCATCTTCAATGCCATTTCGGCATGGATACGCTGTCTTTATCAAAGATGGGGGCTAATGTCGTGGGAGTGGATTTCTCAGAAGAAGCCATACAAACGGCAAAGTCGTTGAACGAGGAATTAGGACTGAATGCGCAATTCTGCTGCTGCAACATCTACGATGCGCCCTGCCATGCTGCAGAGGACAACAGTTTGACATTGTATATACATCTTACGGCGTTGTCAATTGGCTGCCGACTTAACCCAATGGGGGTATGTGATTTCACCAAATGCTGAAAGACGGTGGTAAGTTCGTATCGTGGAATTTCACCCCATATTATGGATGTTCAATGAAGATTTTTTTCTCAAGTCCAATATGCTTATTCACGCAAAGAGACCTTATATTATGGAAGAAGCCACCTATACTGATTCAGAAAAAGATAATTGTCAAAAAGACCGTTACATGGAATCATGGGCTGGCTGTAGTGTTGAATGGCCTACTCAGTAACAACTTGCAGATACAGTCCTTTGGAGAGTATGATTACTCGCCTTTCAACCGATTCGGAAATATGACAGCAGGAAAAGAATGGAACATTCAAAATAGCAGGAAAGAGGGCGGAGAGATACCGATGCTGTTTCTGTTGTTGCCGTGAAGAATCCGCAAAGACATGGTAATATGTAGTCGGTTCGTAGTAATTGCTATTTCTACTTTCTGACTCAACGCTAACTCTTTCCCCTTTACTATATCCCCCATTTGTTTATAGTAATGTAGTAAGATAATATCTGTGAAAGGGGAAAGTGTGCCATCAGATGCTGCCACTTCCGTCCGTCTATGCAGTCAAGACGGCATGAAAACTGTCTGTCTATGAGAGATTCCCACGGATTCTTACAGAAAGAGACCTCTACAAAGCTCTCTATGAGACATTATAGCGAATAGTGAGATGTAGTTCACCATAATCAATTGTACTGTTTGAGAAAAATGGGATTTTTGCAGAGGTCTCTGAATGGTCTCTCGCTTATTCTTTTTGTAATCTCCTTCCTCGCTATCTGTCCAGGCAACGATTCCACCCAGAAGATTGGTGACAGCAAAGCCTCTCTTGGCAAGAAACGAGGCGGCAAGTGCGAGAACGCTTCCCCGAACGGCAATAGACAGCGCAGGGGCGTTCCTTGTCGAGCCGGGATAAGGCGGCTGTCAGAAAGGCAGAATCCTTCACGTTGATATTTACGGCTCCGACAATATGGCCTTCTGCGCACTCTTTCGGGGTACGGACATCCACCAGCTGGACAGAATCCGGACCTGACAAACTGTTCAAAATGATTGACATCCACATTCTCAAAGATATTCTGGGCTGTTGTGCCAAGACTGAATCCCTAAAGCTGCCAAGATGGCTGTAGCGTCTTTCTCTATTTCTTTAATCAATATTACGGGACAGTAGATATTTGAGTGTGGATAAGCATATAGTTTAGCAAGCCTAAAAAGGAAGAAACTCTTATCTACAACTCCTCTTAAGTTAGCCCTAAACAGTTTTATTTTCGCATTGAATGATTCAGCAGCAGCGTTTGTAGATCTGTTAATATAAAAGTTGAGTATGTCATCGTAATGCTCGTAGAAAAGTTGCAGCAATGACATTAAAGGAATGAAAGCCAGCTTCTGCGACCTTATTATACCATTTTGCCAATGATAGTCTGGCTGCGCCTTTGACAGTATTCTTAGCAAAAATCATTCTTAGCGAATGTGATAAGCCGTAGGCCTTCTTAATGTCAGGATATTCTCTAAACAGTATCCTGGCTCTTAGCTTCTGCTCATCAGTCCATTTCTCTGATGATTTGAATAACAGGTACCTGCTTCTTACCAGCAGTTCACTACGTGTATCTCCATTCTCAAAAAGTCAGTGGCTGATAGGGGTCTGTTTTCTAACTTCGCATTCTCTTTCTCGTCATTTTGCCTGCTATAAAGCATGAGCCAGCGGTACTCTATTCTCATCTGTTGCACGGCATCACCTGCAAGTTTCTGTATATGAAAGCGATCAATCACTCGTTTGGCTTTTGGAAAACAATGTCTTACTATCTTACGCATACCGTCGGACAAGTCCAAGGTGACCTCGTCAACTTCTTCCCGCTTCTTTTCATCTATCTTATCCAGTACCTTGCAGACATCCGAGGACCTGGTTCCTGCAACAATGGCTACAAAGGCATCCTTCCGCCGTGTCTGTCCCTATTGGTCTACAATCGTATAGAGTTCACCATTGGACAGGGAGTCTCGTCTATAGCTATGTTCCTGCCTATATTATCCTCAAAGAGAAGCCACTTCTGCGCATGAGACAACTGCTCCCAGGACCTGTAACCGCTTAAGGTTTCCTTGTATTGTTTCTCAAAACTACGTCCGTTGACATGATAGAATTCCTCAAGCGTACGGCAGGTCACCGGGGACGTCTCCATACGTTTCTTTTAAAAAGCTCCGAACTCTTTGGAATAACGAGTGCCGGAGGCTGTAACATCAATCTGCAGGGGAAGAGAAAACTCTTGCCCGTACAGTATCTATCCATCGACGTCTGCGAAGAACCAAAATAACCTTATGGTCCCGAATCGGGAAGTCCGTCACCTCAACGGCATCCATAAAGCCTTTAGATTCAAAATGAAGATCATCGGAAAGTTCTTTCTCCATCTTCTCTTCAAGATAAATGCGTAACAATGAAGAATCAGACTCTATCTTAACAATACAGAAATAATGTAAGACATCACTTGGTAAAACGAATTCAACTAACTGATATGAGATATTTTTCTTCCATGATGCAAAGGAAAGAAAAATATATTAATTAATTTCCCCACCTCTTTTCTACTGAGCCAATACACACACTTTGTTAATAATTTATAGAACAAAGAGAGTTGAAAAATCAACTCTCCTCACTCATTGGGATACCGGATTCGAACCAGGAATGACAGGACCAGAATCTGTAGTGTTACCGTACACCATATCCCAATAGACTTTGCAAATCATCTCTGAATTGCGAGTGCAAAGTTAGTGCTTTTTCTTGAAACGCCAAAACTTCTACTGACTTTTTCACAAAAACTGCAAAAATATAGTCTGAATGGATGCCTGCAGACCCGGGAAAAGCCCATCTGCCGACCCAGCCGGTCAGAACTGAACTGCAAAATAAAACAAATTTATTTTTATGTGCTTCATCTGTTTTACGTTACGCTTTGCAATTCTATATTATCATGTAACTTGATGGAAGGAACAAGAAATGTCATTATCAGCACGACTTAAAGCAAAGGAACTGGAATTTTATGATTATAATGTAACTTAATGGAAGAAAACAAAAGAATTTAGTAGCACTGATAACAAAAGGCATTCAAGATAAAAAGGTCGTGGCATAGTTGTGCAGACCTGTCGAGGGATCGACGGTACCATCTGCCCGCTATTTCTAGTTATCTGCCAGGTAACTCCACACAACAGGTGAAGCCATTGCAGAATCAGTGAGCGATTATGTCCGCGAGACTATCGGCGAAAACCCTGTCAGCTGTGCGGGACTCGGCAACAACCAGTGGGTGGCAATTGACTATGTGGATGTCATCGTCCATCTTCACTCCAGAGACACGCTCGTTCACGACATAGAAACACCCTCTGGAAGATGCCAAAGCTGAGCCAGCCTGCCGGATGCGGATTGACGCAGTTACGCGGTAATCGACCTTTGTCATATCACAAAACCAGACATCAAAATGGACAAGCCAATTTCCAAACAACAAGCTCGAATATGCCCAAGTTCAACATGGACTGGCTCTACATATTCGTAATCATGCACCTGACAGTGATGTTTTCGCCGGAGGAAAACGGGCTGATAGCTGAGTGTTGGCGTGAAAGAAGACTACACCACCTTCAAGCAATACATTGCCGAATGTACGGCACGAAAGTGGTTGTCAACGAAGTGACAACACCCTCCGTATACGTCGGTCCTGACCATATCCGCGACATCTTCAGACAGGGACGCAGGAAGTGGGAAAAAGCTCGCTTACGTGACCGTCGAGATCGGATCGGTCGACAAGGTGGAGACTTTCCTCGACCAGGCAGCGGCAGAAGAAATCGCCAGCTACAGTTACAGGAACAAATCCGGCGGCACCCTCCTCGACATATTCGGTTCTATCGCACCATGGATACTCTTCTTCGGTATCTGGTATTTCCTCGCTGCGCCGCATGGGCGGAGGGAGCCGGAGGGGCGGAGGCGTCTTCGCGTGGAGCAAATCCAGGGTCAAACTCTGTGAAAAAGCCAACGAGATGGGTATTACCTTCAAGGATGTCTGCTGGGCAGACAGGTGCCAAGCAGGGAAGTACAGGGAGATTGTCGAGGTTCCTGAAGAACCCGAAGAAAATATACCGACCTCGGCAGAAATCTGAGGAGCACTGCTCATCGGGCCTCCGGGAACAGGGTAAGACCCTTCTTGCAAAAGGCTGTCGCAGGCAAGCAGGCGTACCCTTCTTCTCCATGAGCGGTTCTGATTTCGTCGAAATGTTCGTCGGTGTCGGCGCAAGCCGCGGTCGCGACGTGTTTCCGTCAGGCCAAAGAGAAGTCTCCTTGTATCATCTTTTTCATCGACGAGATTGATGCCGTCGGCCGCGCCCGTTCGAAGAATCCGGCCATGGGCGGAAACGACGAGCGTGAGAACACCCTCAACGCCCTGCTGACCGAAATGGACGGCTTCGGACCAACTCGAGGGGTCATCGTTCTTGCAGCGACCAACCGTGTCGAGCATGCTCGACAAGGCACTTCTACACGCTGGACGTTTCGACCGGCAGAATACATGATGAGACTTGCCCGACCTCACGGAACGCAAGGCGATTTTCCTCGTTCCTCATGCGGCCTCTGAAACTGGAGAAGAATCTCGACATCGACCTTCTTGCACGCCAGGACTCCGGCTTCTCGGGTGCCGACATTGCCAATGTCTGCAATGGAAAGCCGCCCTCATCAGCAACACGTCACAACAGCAAGGACGTGTCAAAACAGGACTCCTCGATGCTGTCGACCGTATGCGTAGGCGGTCTGGAGAAGAAGACGAAGGTGATGACCGCCGAGGAAAAACGTACCATCGCCATCCACGAGGCTGGTCACGCCACCATCAGCTGGTTCTGCGAGCACGCTGACCCATTAGTAAAGGTGAGCATCGTCCCGTGGCCGGGCACTCGGTGCGGCATGGTATCTACCGGAAGACGACCCATCGACCAAGAACAGATGCTGGACGAGATGTGCTCACTGCTTGGAGGACGTGCAGAAGAACTCTTCACAGGCCATAGCTCAACAGGTGCCGCGAACGACCTCGAGCGTGCGACAAAGAGTGCCTATGGCATGATAGCCTATGCGGGCAGCGAGCGACAAGCTGCCGAACATCTGCTGCTACAACAATGATGGTACGCAGCTTCGAAACCTTACTCCGATACGACAGCCAAGACGATCGACGAGGAAGTCCTGAAGATGATCAACGGACGGTATGAGACGTGCAAAACTGATTCTGACCGATCACAAGGAAGGGCACAATCGGCTGGCGCAGTCCTCGTAGACCGTGAAGTCATCATGGCCGAAGACGTTGAGAAAAATCTTCGGCAAACGTCCCTAGGGTCAGCCACAAGAGCTGCTGGAGCAGGAAGAAAAAGTCGCACCCCAGCTTTGAGGACATGCCAGAGGAGGTAAAGAAAGCCGAGCGGAACACGAAGCACGTATCGCACGTGAGAGGAGCGACAAAGCCAGTGATCTATAAATTAATATACAGTTATGAGCGATAAACAGAAAAACGATTGTCAGGGGCCATTACAGGAATCATCTTCGTCGCCGTCGCGGGTCACGGGCATCCTCCATCCTACAGTCGATGTGTCCTTTTTCGCATTCATCACGGGAGCTGCCTTGTGAGGAATACACAGGGGCTGGTAAATAACATCAAAAGGCGTGAAAGGGTCCAGCCGTTTCATCTCCACCATCGCAGGTGTCCTGGCTATTTCTTCCTGTCGACGGCGGGGTTGCGGCTGGCTCACGGGAGAGGGTTTCATCGTCTTCATCCCTATGTACTCGACAATTATGTACACTGTTCGTTTGCAGAACTGTATCTGAAAAATGAGAATCCCGTCAACAGCTGGGCATACACCATGCTCCGGGACAGCTGTATATCGCTACCCATTTTTCCCTGATCAATATCCCGGCTTTCCGGCAGAATGAAGCGGACAGACAACCTTCGACTTCCCTGCTTCCGCTAAGTGTATTCATCTTCCTATGGACAAACGACACGGGGGCTTACGTCAGCGGTTCGCTCTTCGGCGAACACAAAGCTCTTCCGCGTATCAGTCCGGGGAAAAAGCTGGGAAGGACATCGGGGCGGTATCTCGTGCACTGGTCGTGGCAGCTTCATCGGCTATTTTGCCAATATGGGTGCTACATACTGGACATTCCGGCATGGACAGGCCTGGGGCTGATCGTCGCAATCTTCGGTACATGGGGCGACCTCGTCGGAAGTCTCTTCAAACGACACTCGGCATTAGGGACAGCGGTAGGTTCTGCCCGGGACACGGCGGAATGCTCGACCGTTCGACTCGTCACTCATGGCGATACCGGCGGCCGTGGTGTACCTCTATACATTGACGACTTGCACAGGGCTGACCCCTACTCCATCAGCCAAAAGACATACCAAATATTCTATCAAGCAGGACAGAGAGTCCCCATAAAAGGCAGGCTGGGAAGCCTGCCTTGTATTATCTCTTTACGTCCCGCCATGGAAAAAGCACATATCTGCCTTTGCTTTTTAGCACTTTTATTTTCTAACTTTGCAGCATCATCAGCAAAGACTGCATAAATTCTCAAGAGTCCATACACTGATATTATCCAACATCCAAAACAATGAAAGAAAGCTCGTCTATCTTTGCAGCGGCACTTGTCATGCCTTGGACTGCACCAGCACAGAACAGTCACAGCAGACTAACCCTGACACCACGTATCGAGCATGACGGTCTCCGACTTCGCCCGGTTGTCCCATCCACGACCCAGTACGGTCCCAAAGCCGGCTTCATCGCCGGCGCGAGATCTCAATACAGCCTCAGCCGGACCTTTTCCCTCTGCAGGACTCTTCTGCAGCATGCAGGGAGCCAAGGGAAAAACGCAGTCATGCTGACGACCTTCACCCGGACTCACCGACAGAAACAATTTATACCGGTCCTACCGGAAGCACCCCTGCGTATCGTCACGGGCAAGAATGCACAGCATGATTTCGACCGGGACACCAGCCGAGCTACTCTATCTCACCAGACCCAGAATCTATCTCAGTTACATCAGCGTACCTGTAACCGTAGCAGGCTCATGTGCGGAAAAGGACTGGCCTGTAAGGCTCGGTACAATGGGACCACGCAAGTGCTCACATGAAAGCGAAAGCAGGAAACGAAAAATCAATGGGACATGTCAGGGTTCGGCGATTATGACCAGAACATAGAAAAAGAGTTCCACAAAGATGCGTTTGCCATTCCATCAGGAGTTTCCTATAGCTACAAGAACATGAGCTGGATGCCCGTTATCTGTGGGGTCACGAAGATTCGGAAACTGAACGATCTCAATGACAAAGAAGTGATGAACAGTACCTTTGCCATAACCTTGGGCTACAGGTTCCACCTATAGCACCACCCTTTTCAAAAACAGATCCGTCTCAATGTCCTCTTTCTCAAAGATATGCCGTCAAGACTCCTCTTCCCGGCCCGATGCAAGCGGAGACACCGAGAGGGAAGAAACCTGTGAACGCTTCAACAGATACATGCCTCATCTTCGACGGACGACTTCCTGTCCCCCGGCTGAGATGGTCGCGTGCCAGAACCCGTCTGGGACAGATGGCATGCAAACGGAAGAAGCAACCTAGGGGCGCACAAAATACTACGACTACACCATTTCCGTCTCAACTTATATGAACTCACGGAAGAGCAGACAGACGATGTGCTCATCATGAGATGATTCACTATTCCACTGCCTACACGGGACTGAAAGACACCTCTCGCATGGTGTCATCTTCCGCAACATGATGGAAAAAGGTCAACCGGCGTTTTGGAAGACACATCACCGTCTCCGTCAACACGCAATCTGCAGGCACGTGAGCAACAACAGCACAAGGACTATCTGGTACTGGCATTGGAGATGAAAGAAGCGCCTGTTATCTCTTCCGTCAATCCGTCAGCTGCCGGAAAGCTGGCAGGGTTCTCTGGCACGGACACATGGAATAACCCATTACGCTGGTACTGCTCAAAGAGGATGATTTTTCCGCAATATGCCACGTGTACGTACACTGCGTGGCGAGCGGGTTTCCGAGATTTACAAGACCCTGACGAGACAAGATGACCTTGCTGAAATAAAAAGAGGGATAAGAATCCGAAGGTCTTTTACAAACCGTTTCCTTTCAAATACGTAGACAAAGGGTCTGAAGTCCCACCTTTTCTGTCCGAGTAAATGGTCTCCGGAAACCAGACTGACCATAGGGATGCGGGTCCCGACACCGGCGAAACCTCACCATCCCTTACCTCCATTGCAGGCAGGAGCACTTGCATCGCAACCAAGCCTTACCTGCGCTTCAATCAGGCGTTACTTGCAGTGCAAGTGAGCCTCTTTACCACCCTGTATGTAAACAGCTGAAAAATCAATCAACTTCAGAATAGATCTCATCCATACAAAGACGACACACGAAATCTGAATCAACACATTTCTTCTGCATGGAAAATCCCGAAGCCCGGCTGCTTTATGCGGACATCCAGTACAACGAAGTCCTCTTTTTCCGTCTTTGGAAGAAAGGAAAAAGTATGCTGACTTACAGAAAAACAACATGAAAAAGAACTGATATACCGAGAAATACCTGTATCATCCCCTGCAACACGGACAGGCATATCTTCTTCCGATCCGTTTGCAAGGGCAGCTCTACACTTTCTAGCGTTTTCCTCCATCAAAGCTTCCACCGTATTCCTTACCCGCCGGTCAGTTGTCAGCATGACTATATCTTCGTCAGCCCCTTAGCACCCATATAGACAGAAGGATTGGTATGGATCATCCGGCTTGGAAAAGGTTCGCGGGCCGAGAAATGAAAGGCACGGACAGCTGTTTCCCCAGCTAAATACGTGCGATATTCTGTTCGTTCACACCACAGCCAGCCATGATCTTCACGCCCTCCGGACGGCGTGTTAAGCCGCCGAGCAGTCCAATGCCCTTTTTCCGCAGTAGCTTGCTGTCCGGAAGTGAGTGTTCAGCTGAACCCCTAGCACGTAATCTCTTCCAAAGGCCTTTCAGGGATTCCGGCAACGGTCGAAAAGCACGGTGGAAAGTAGCGCTCATCCCTCTGCGTGCGCCATCAGAAACGCATTGGCGGCCCTGTCGATGTCGCCTTCAGCCGTCAGGGCAGCCGAAGACGACACCATCCACGCCCAGCTCACGGCAAAGGTCGATGTCCGTTGCCATTCGCCGCAACTCTGATCCGTATGAGAAAATCGCCTCCACGGTTCCGAATGATGACGTGCAGCCGTGCCTACGTCAGCACTTCTCTTGCCATCTTTCCCTCTCGCCGTACGAGGGGTGGTGCCGCCCTCGGGGATGCCATGCAGAGTTCCACACGGTCTGCCCCACCGCTGTGCCGCGCCAGACAGCTTTCCACACTGTGGCACAGACTTCTATCTCAAAAATCACTTCGCTTCATGTGCATCGATGTTTGGGGAAATGGTTTATCTCACAGCTTGCCGCTTGTCTTCTAAGCTGTTCACCGCAGTCTATCGTAGTAGCCCCTGTGACAGGAAGACGATCCGGTTGAAGAGTGTCGGCGATGATGAATATCGGCAGCTGATCGGCATTATGCAGTTTCTCATCTCCTGGCAATCTCCTTTTCGGATGCTGCCGTCCTTGTCTATACCGAAGATGGTCTTTTCCGGCTAGATTCGGGGAACTCGCCCTTCTGCGTTTGGAACTTCCGTGCCTCCGCCTCGTCGCTTGAAGAGCAGCACGAACGGGCGGCCCCACTTGTCCAGCTTGTCCTTCATCTTCTCGATGTCGTGCAGGGGCATGGTTGGTCAGTTCCTGTCCCAGCCCAGAATGCCCGGGACATAGTAGCCTGCGTCCGGTCTGGCTCAAGTATCGACACATTCTGACCGTTTTTATCGAACAGGTCCTCACTATTGAAACTACCGATGACTTTCACACCTTCGCTCTCCTGCCGGATGTCGAGCGGCAGTGTCGTCGTCTTCCCGGTTCGATGCGGAAGAAAGACGGCATGTGCAAGGGCGCTTCCGTCTGCCATGCGCTGTCCGGTGACGAGGAGGTAAGTTCCTTCATCAGCGTTGATCCGTTCCTGAAAGTATTCGACCATGTCGCGCCGCCTCCCATATCCAGCTGTCCTTCGTCGAAGGTCATCAGCCAGTGCGCCGTTGACGATCTTGCTGATGGTGAAGTGGCTGTATACTTCGGATCATCGAGAAGCCGTCGAGGCCCTGAAGTTGAGTACCAGCCTGCCTGTCTCGGCTGTCTGCTGCGCCTCAGACTCAAAGTCCCACGTCTACCCATTTCCCTCCCTGACGGTACTGTATCTTCGCTGTCACGGCATCCATGTGCCTCATGTCCAGACTGCGTGCACGTCCACGAAGAAGATGTCACGGCTGCGCCAGTCGGTGATACAGCTTTCCATACGCTTATCGGTGTCTGCAGGAATCCGCATTGCCTGCCCGTCGGGATTCATGGCGGATGTTCTTCCTGATCCATTCCACCAGCAGGGGCAGGGTTCTTTCTGAAGCGTGCCGAAATCTTTGGCAAAAGACCTTCTCAAAGAACCTCTTGTGAGGGCAAGAATCATCTCACTCTCTACGCGCGGACACAGCTGGCTGCTTCGGGCATTCATGTTATCCTCCAGAATGTCCATCGGCACTATCCCACTGCAGGTCCTTGTCGCTCAGTGTGGAGAGTAGCCAGGAGGCACGTTCCTGTCTGCCGCATATTTCTCTACGAAAGCCTTGATGGTCTTCCAGTTTCCACGTGCCTTTATTATATAAGGTGTAGCTGCCGGGTAACGGTAGTTCTTCATTGTCTCTTCGGTCGGGAACGTGGCGATATAAGCATGGCGGACGGAGTCCTCATAAGCCAGCCGGCGTGCATTCTCTTCGCGCTGTGCCTTGGTCACGGAAGGAGTAGCGTTTTGGGCAGGCGGGACGATGTCCATCATCCGTCTCCTTGGGAATGTTCTTCTCGTTATGAGAAGCCTGATGGTGATGGACTTGTCTTTCCCGAAGGAGGCCTTGGCATATCCGAACTGATTGTCGCTGGATGCCCAGACTATCATATGTCGCTTGCCGGCGGAGAGGAAAGGTCTCCCCTTTCTGTCCGTGTATTTTCGATGCGGCCGTGTAAAACTCGGCGTAATTGTAGATCTTGAAGTCGACCCGAGCATCATCGACAGGCTTTCCTTCCTGTCCATATCTTGAAATCAATCCTTGCCGTACTGCCGTAGTTGTCGATAAGATTGATTTCCGTGAAAGTGCTGGTGCGCAGCATCACTCCTCCGGACCTTCATAGTCGCCGAACGCACGGGTGTGCATGAGCATGGCACGGGAGGCCGGCTCGTTGAACCAGGCAAGATTGAGGGACCGCCTCGGGTTCGCAGGCACCGATGAAGTACCATTTCCCGTCTGCGAGGCCCACCCGGACATGGTTGTCATCGGTATGTGCCCAACAGGGGGTGTAGACCTGCCGGGCAGGAATGCCGATGGAACGGAGGGCGGCCACGGTAAACGTGCTCTCCTCTCCGCAGCGTCCTCGGCCGGTCCGCTATAGACTGCAGGGGCGACGATGTTCGTGCATCGAAGGCTCATAGGTGACACGTTCGTGGCACCAGTGGTTCACTTCGAGTATGGCATCCTTCATGGACAGGGCCTTTCACCCGCCCGCTCAGTTCACGATAGAAGACGGCCCGTGAGCTGTCAAGCGGTTCGTTGTTCACACGCATGGGCAAGACAAAGTGTCTGAAGAGCAGTTCGGGTACGGTCTTGCCCCTCAAGTCATCGTCGTCCTTGTACGCAGGGCTAGACGCACATTGTTCAGGTGATAAGCCGTAGGATAGTCCGTGGCATCGGCTATGGGCATATAGGCATACAGAAATGCAGTGCCTCTTCCTCTTCGGGAGAGACACGTAGGCCGTGCGTGTCATAGAATTTCATGCCGATCAGTTTCATCTTGGCATGGAACGCATTTTCAACTTTCTGCCTGAAGGTGGTGTCAGTGATGAAGTGCTGTGCATAGGCGGTGAAGCTGACAGTTGCAAGCAGCAGGCTCAGCAGGATTCTCTTCATGATTTGTTTTTAGTTTTTAAGACTTTCAGCAGTCAACAATATTCGTCTGCAATATTCGTACAAAAGATATGCAAATGTTTTCCGTGAAAATTATACGATGGACCGGGCAGAGAGATGTACGCAACGGAAAGAACCTTATAATCGGTATTTACAAGAAGCAGATGCAGAACCGTACAGCCGTATCACACACATGGCGAATACCACACAATGATTACTGCCGGGGGCGGGGCAGGTTGTCCACACCGCCTCTTCCCTTCCTCTTGGGGAAAGGACGGAGGTACCCCGTGCAGGTGAATCGCCGAGAATCACCAGAAAACTCAATTTCACTAAAAGTAAAGTATTGTGCAATGACGATTTATTCTTTTAACTTTGCAGCCGTGAAATCGTAAAAAGATTGAAAAGACAAGACAGACTCCATCTACAACCCTTGTGGACTTTAGTCTTGAACCTGAGTAAAACATACGGACCTGTCTTCCTCTCCTGCAACAACAGGAGAGGAAGCGAACTTGTTCAGCAAAAGAAATGCAAGCTGAATAAGCAGACAGAAGATGCAATCTGAGCAATGAACAAAAAAATATAATCGAGAAACAGATGTAATCTAGAGTACGTGAAGAAGCTATCTGAATACGTGAAGATGTAATCTGAGTACATAAATGAAAAAGTATCATCTGAGTATATAGAACAAATCGAATTTGAACTATGAAAGGCGGCGTGGCAGACACGTCTTCTCCGCCACTCCTCTTCTGTTCCTGTTCCTCTTCTCGTCACCCTTTGCCCCATCGCTGTCGGCATGTGGAAGGAACTTGCTGGCGAGAGGACAAGGATGCCAAATCATCCGTTACCTTCGGGTCGTCGCCGAACAGTCACAGGATCCGCTCATCGGTGCCGTCGTACATTGTGAGGGGTTGCGAATCTTCTGTCACCGCATCGACGGCCGATGCGTCGTCAATTTCCAGCGTACCACAGAGCGGGTAAAAGTCACGGTCTCCTACATCGGTTACAAGACGATGACGAGAAGTCGTTGTCATACCAACTCGACCGCACCGTGACATTGCAGCTGAAAGACGACTCAAGCTGCTGGACAACGTGACCGTCACAGCACAGAAACGCCACTAAGCGTGTTGCAGCAGTCGTCGGCCATCAGTCAGGAAGCACTGGAGCAAAGGTGGGGCTACCTCCCCGCGAAACTGCTTGAGACCGTCCCCGGCGTGAGTTCCATCAGTACGGGAAACACAATTGCAAAAGCCGGTTATACGGGGAATGCGGCAGCCGTATTCTCTTGATGAACAATGGTGTGCGTCTGGAGAGCCAGAGCTGGGGCGCCGACCATGCGCCAGAGCTCGACTATACGGGGTCGAGCATGGTGGAAGTGGTGAAAGGAGCAGAGTGCATCCGTTACGGTTTCGGTGCCATGGGCGGTGTCGTTCTGCTGAACGATGCTCCGTGCCTTTACGACAACAAGAGGTAAAGGTCAGCGGAAACGTCAACATGGGCTACGACACCAACGCACGCGGCTTCAGCGGGTCGGGCAGCGTAGAGACCGGCTACAGGAAGTTCGGTCTGCGACTGCACGGAATGTACACCAAGGGCGGCGACTACCATACGGCCGACTACGTGCTGAACAACACCGGCTACAACACCGTCAGCCTGTCGGCTCTTGCCGGCTGGCAGGGCAGGAAACTGACGGCGACCCTCTTCACGAGTATCTATTACCAGCAGCAGCGGCATCTATTATGCCAGTAGATTTCCGACCTGTCACAGCTGATCAAACGCTTTGAATACGGCCGGCCTGACCCGGGAGACGGTCAGCCCTTCTCCTACGAGATCAAACCTCCTTTCCAGCAGTCGCAGCACGTGACGTTGAAAGGGGAGCTGAAATGGAACATCAGCCAGAACCATCAGCCTCGACTTCACGCTATCGTTCCGGAAAAGCCTGCTGCCGGGGAGTTCGAGAACAGGAAGAAGGCGCAGTGAGCTGATTCGGTGCAGGACCTGATGCTGAAGACCTGAAGTTCGATGCTGCTCTGGCGCGAGGTGGAAACTGTGGAAGATGACAACAGATGCCGGGCTCTCAACACCTACCAGACCAACTTCAATCTATCCCGGCACCAAGCAGCCGGCTCCGTGTAACCTCACCGCTGCCTTTCCATGGGCGGATACTTCCCTGCACCAAAGGCGGAATTCGGCAGGGTGCTAGTGTGCGCTGGGTATGCGCTACGACTCGGGTACTGTCCGTGAACGGCTGCAGCGGCCTGAGCAACTACACTTACTATGATGACTTCAAGCTCTGCAGCAACTTCACGATGAGTTTCGCCACGCATTACCAGTTCGGTGACAAGTGGATGCAGTGCCAATATCGGCTGGTCAGTGGCGGCCCGCCGACATCAACGAACTTTACGCCATCGGCCTGCAGGACGGTTTCCTACTGGGTGGTAGGCAACAAGAACCTTGCCAGTGAACGCGCCTACGGCTCGTGCTGGGTGCGAAATACCACACGCATGGTTCTCCATAGAACCGAGCTTCTTCTTCCAGCGCATCAACAGCTACATTTACGACCACATCGGGACCGGCAAGGGACCGCTTCCATAACCACCCAGCGGCAAATATCCGAAGTTCATCTACGACCGGACGACGTGAAACTCTATGGCGGTGACATCGAGGCGACGGTAAAGCCCGTCCGAGGGACTCACCTTCGTGGGCAGAGGGCGAATGGATGTTCGCGCAACATCACCCACAACGACTGGCTGCCTTCGCGCCCTCCGACCGTTACGGACTCTCCGCCACCTACGACCTGCCGCTGACGAAGGACCACAGTACCGTTCGATCGCTCTCGCTGTCGGGCATCTACGTCACGAAACAGACACGCTTCGACGGACAAAGATCTTGTCCCCGACTCGCCGCCGGCTTACTTCCTGCTGAACGGCACGGCGGAGTTCCGCATCGGACTGCCGCAGAAGCGGGAGCTGAAGTTCATGGTCGTCGAGAGACATCCTCAACGCACTCCCACTCTAAGAGTACACCGACCGCTTCAGGTACTACGCCCACGAACGTGGGGCGAACTTCTCCTTACGAACATTGTTTAAGTTCTAAATAACAGAAAAAATATGAAACAGCATAAAAACATACGGCTTCTGTCGGCCGTCATGGCTGGAGACTGCTCTTCGCAGGCTGCTCCAACGACCAGGTGGACGACTTCTTCAGAAGATTGTACAGGCTCCTCCTTCGTCCATCGAACGTGACGTGAAGGGACACGAACAGATCTATGCCGTGCATGCCATCCTGAGAATGGGTTTACAAAGGCGGCATGATCGGCGCAGGACCTGACGGCAGTGACTCGGTACAGGCCTACAACACCTATCATCTTGTCAGCAGTGCCACGTCCATCCCTGTCAAGGAGATTGACATAGCCAAGGATGACGACGGACAGATGACCATCACGACCGAGCGCGACTGCTTCGACGTGATTGCCTCAGACGACATCTATTACGGACTGGAACGAAGTATTACAGACCAGAACGGCATGCTGATCAACCACCAGTTCTCCGGTTATCCTTTCACAAAGGTACAGGAGGGCATCAACATTCCGACGAAGACAATGCGACCTCCGGTTCACCAGCATTTCTTCGGCATCGGCAACGCATCGCTGAACAAGGAGGTGGCGACAGCACTTCTGCCGGACACGGACAGCAGGTGCGCGGCCTGGAGTATAGCCTACCCACGCTCTCTGTCGGCACAGCCTACCATTATGACCGCTATACCTTCCGTGCGAAAGACGGCAATCCCGGAACCGGCAACCAAGTTCTCCACCTCGAACATCTGTGCCCCTGACGGCTTGTTACTGGGGAAAAACCAGGTACCGTTTGATGCCGACCTGGCCTGGAAAGCCATTGAGGGTGTCTGGAAACCGAAGCTCTGCAACCTTACACACGGTCGGCGGAAAGACCTACCGCCTCTTCAAGACTATCGACCCGATGGAGCTGAACAAGATCACCCGGAGATTTTCACCTACGAATGCCGGGACACCGACCCTGTGGAAGAGGAACTGGGCAAGCTCTTCACCGAGGCCTGCAACGACGACTTCACCGACCCCGATACCGAAGCGCCGCGCCAGCGCAGCACACGGTAGGCTTCCTTCGCCGAAGCGCAGCCTCGACGTAGGCTCGGACATGGACATCTCGGCTTTCAAGAGCATGATGCAGTTCCACCGGTCGGACATCGCTTTCCCAGCTGCAGTGCGCATCTGCCATATCGTCGAACAAGGGCGGCAGCACGCAGGGAGAGTCGAGAAGCCGGCGAAATACCGCAATACGAACAACAGCGAGCACGGATTCCTGTGGGACTTCAACCAGCTGCAGCCGGGCTGGGACAGCTTCGACAGTGACTATCGCTCTCTGTCCGTGTGATAGCGAACACGAAAGACGGAAGACAAGTGCTTTGAAGACGCTAAAACGGTTCATCCGGCAGCCGACAAAGCGCAGCTGTGGCGTGACTTACGCAGCCCGCGACTTCTTCAGCAGTAGCAGACAGAACGTGGTATTGATGTAGATTGGGAAGATGAACAAGCTGATTCAAGAATATTCTTTTGCTGTCGGCTGCCGCCCTGCTCTTCACGGCGTGCGACGACTTCGTTTTCGGCAACGTACGTCGATTACAATGAGAACCGCTGGGCGTCAGGGTGTCGCTCGCAGCGGAGCCGACCGCTACGTGGACAGCCTGTCGAAAGTGAAGGTGTCCGGCGACATGGCGAACCCGACTGACGGCGCTTCGACGGATGGGCAACCTGCACGCGATGTCTAGGAGGGACATTCGCACGGCGATGCCCTGATGCACGGCAACTTTGTCTATCAGAACGCTCCCGGAAACAGGAAGAATTCGTCATCGTACACAACAACACCGGAAAATGGCCGACGGTGGATGGTGCAGCGGAAGAGTACGGTGACCTATCTGGAACAAGCCGACGGAAGACGGGACCTGACTACATCCGCATCGTCGGTGGCAAGCTGAAACGATGCGGGACTCTGCCTGTACTTCTTCAACAAGGAGGGCAGACTGATGAACGATGACATCCTGAACCACTCGGACGAATACCAGATATTCTTCACCGTGAGCGAGGTGGACGACAGGGAATCCTACGAGTGATGGACTGCCTGGGACGTGGAAACCGAACAGGGACAGGGTTCGGCGACTGGAAGAAAGGCGGAACGGTCGACGACCCTGTCCCGTCACCGTACTTCGCCAACTCGAAGACGTGGAAGGAAAGGGGCCGACCCTGACTCCCAGATCTTCGAGTACACCCTATCGTGACATCGGATCCAGGGATGCCATAGCCGACGGCGCACGCGAACTCGTTCAACCAGCGGCTGCTCCCGCCGCTGACACGCGAGGATGCCGACTGGGGCCGTCTGCACCCGACGAGGACCGTGTCGGGCTGAAGCGTACTCTCAACTTCGACATCGAGGCCGACGAGAACGATGCCCTCCATCAGGAATGGCCGTTTGAAATCACACGTCGTACGGATCCTGCTTTTACGGGCGAGGCGGGCCGTTACACAGTCCGTCTATCTCCCTGCCTAAGTTCTGACTCTCTCCGTGCGGGTGATGAAATGCCCGAAAGGGGAAAGCACTGATACCGAAAGAGAGTATCTGAACCGCCACTCCACCACGTCTTCCGCAGTCCGTTCATCTGTTCGGAATTCTACAACCCGGACGAGCCGAAAAGAGTATAGGGGCCAAACTCGGAATGGAAGGAGCTGTTCCGGTTCAGCATCCCCATCAAGGTGTTCTGCAACGGTTTTCGACACGGATCCTACGACCATCGACCCCAACGACCGCTCTACTTCTACTTGCAGGGGCACGAAATCGGGTCTGTCTGCCACTCGATGCGCTGGAGGCCGCACAGAATGTCCAGACACACGGAATCGGCGGCGGATCAGGCTTCCGCAACTGGTTCCTGCAGACAGGGATGCAGGTTCCCGACCGGTCGGGAACATCTGTACCGGGCATCGGGAACGGCATTCCGCAGGCACTGGAACAGCATTCTGACGGTCGGGAACAAAATAAAACGTATAATCATCAAAGAATATGACAAAAGCCGAAATGATACAAAAGAGTGACCGCATACCTGCTCCTCGGCCTGATATTATTCGGCTCTGGACGGCTGTACGCGCTAACGAAAATGCCCGTGCAAACAGTCCACCTCAAAGACAAAGCTGGACCATCTTATCATCAAGGAGTGTTCTGCGTAGGCCATTACTGGTACCGTGACGTAAAGGCATGGGGCATGAAGAACATGAACCAGATGTACAACGACGACCAGTACATCGCCATTTACAATCCTACTGACGAGGGTGAAATACCGGACGGACTGGCTCTGTGCGACAATGCCATCGACCCGAGCAAGCGATACAGTTCGCTGAAGGACGACTTCGTCAACCGCTATTACGGGCGGCGGGCATCTCCTATTTCCCGGAAAGGGCAATGACTATCCCGTAAAGCCGGGCGAGACCATCATCGTGGCAAGTATGCCATCGACCACAAGGCGCGCTTCGAGGCGGGAACTGGAGGGGAAGACCTGAAGATGTATGGCGGACTGAGGGCTTTTCCTGGACCTGAGCAAGGCCGACTTTGAATGGACGAACATCAATTACGATCCCGGACACAAGAACAATCCGGATGTGCCGGACCTGAACGCCATTCTCACATCGACAGACAAACGCAAGGCAACATCGGTCACTTCTACGAGGGTTCTCCAACATATCGGAGAGCAACGGCATCGCCTTGATAAAAACTGCCCGACACCGAGGACTTCCGGAAGAACTATGCCGACACCAAAAGACGGGAAGGGCTATCTGCACATTACCGTCACGAGCAGTGCTTTCGGCGATTTCTATGCGATAGAATTCCCGCGAGAACGTCATCGACTGCATCACCATCTGCCCGCGCCGTATGTTCCAGATGCTCGAGCAAGCTGGACCGTGGATCAATGCCGTCACGGACGTGTCGTTCGCCAGCATGAAACAGAGTGATTACCCGATTTTCTCCGGACTTGCGCTGATGAGGAAATGGGACGGAAGAGATTCGTAGACGACAACAATACCATGCCGACTTTGAGTGAAAAGTCGCCTCGCTGTCGAGAAAGGACAGCGAAAGAGACGATGCGATAAAAATAGAGGTCGGCTGTGTTTTGGCCCCGGTCCAGCCCCTCATCCCCCAGAGGGGCAAAATGCAAATCAACGGCCTGACAGCCCGCAATTTGTAAATTGAGATTTTCTAAAAGAAGCAAAAGCCCATTTCTACTCCGAAAGGAGTTGTGAAATGAGCTTTTCTGGGGATGTTTTCAATCTGTAAAACTCCGGGAGTAAGCATCCAATATTAGCCGCCTTTGCGTGGTCTTCCAGCTTTACTACCTTTGCCCGAAAAACTTATGTTTTGTACTCAACGAAACAAATGTTTTTCGGGTTTGTTGCACTCCTGTGGACATGCGTCAGGGCATCCTTCGCCTATCCCAAGTGGTCCGCAGCCATGATTTCAACCCTTCTGATGGAGTAGTCTATGTCTTCTGCCAACCGCTCCCGTAACCAGATCAAGTTGCTGCTGCATGGGAACGCGCTGTGGTTTTGTCGTCTATCATAAACAGATGGCTACAGGGTTGCCTGAGTTCTAAAATCATACGGGCGAGTACCGGCTGCTATGAACTTCGCTGGGACGAACTGGTACTCTATATTGAAGGTATAAATCTAATTGCTACCGAAGAAAAAGATATAATAAATCTTAGTATGGTAATGTCAGATATTTTTGTATCTTTACATCATATAAAGAACTGATAATATGATGGATACGTCTCGCTGCACAATGATATCTGACTACCATTCTCTAACTCGGGAAGCTGTTATTAAACTTCTTGAGCAGAAGGATGCTGAACTTAAGGATAAGGATGCTGAACTTAAGGATAAGGATGCTGAACTGGAACGAAAGTCCCGTCGCATTCTTGAGCTTGAGCGCATGGTGTATGGTAGGCGCAGCGAGAAACGCCTACCTGAGAGTGCATGCGACTGGACGGGTACGCTTTTTGAGGAACAGTGGGCCAAGGAAGGCTCCCTGGCTCAGGTGGAAGCCCTTCCCATCATCAAGGAGATAAAACAGCAGGCTGGACAACGCAGAGCATCACGCCGCACGAGCCGTCCTTCCGAAAGGGAACGGCCTACGCCTCCTATGTTCCCGAGAACATAGAGCGACAGGTGACGGAGATATATCCGGAGGGTTATGACGCTGAGCGCATGGTTATCATCGGACATGACAGAAGTGAGCATCTGTGCCTGCGTCCCTCATCCTTTTATGTCAGGGGTAGAAGACCGCGTCATCTGCCGCCTGAAGGAAGCCCGACCAACGGATGCGAAGGTCGACATCACGAAGCTCCCTTTGAAAAAGCAGGCGGTGGATTGTTTTTGCCGACGCTTCCCTGCTCGCTGAAATCATCACCGCCAAGTTTGCCTATCACCAGCCCGAGTACAGACAATGTGCCCGTTGGAAGGAACTGGGCGTGAACATCCCCACCCTCAACCGTCAACAGCTGGGTTCACGATGCCGCCGATGCACTTTATCCGCTTTTACAAGATCCAGACGAAGCAGATTCTGCAAAGTCCTTACCTTCAGGTTGACAGAGACCAGCGTACAGGTTGCCGACCGCAAGGAAAGACGCGCAAAGGATACCTGTGGGGGCGTGCGTGACCATGCACTCCCGGGCGTGTTCTTCCATTGGAAGGACGGTTCGCGCTCGGGTGCTGTGGCAGATGAGTTGTTCAAGGGCTACCAGGGTGCCATACAGTCTGACGGGTATGAGGCCTACAGCAGGTTTGAGAACGTTCAGGGCATAGTGCTACTGGGATGCATGGCACATGTGAGACGCAAGTTCAGACATCTGGCGGATGACGACAGAAAATGCCGCTCACATCATCGAAAACGATAGCCACGCTGTATGAGTTGGAGGAAAACCTCAGATACACGAAAGCGCCACCCGAAGAAGTGGAGGCCGAGCGGAAGGCCAAGGCCTACCCCATACTGAAGTATCTTGAGACCTATATGCTGGATGTACACAAACAGTACACCCCAGGCGAAGCTATGGAGAAGGCACTGCGTTATGCCTTCGCCGTATGGATACGCATTGGCAGGTATAGTGCAGGACGGACGCTTCAACATAGACAACAATCTCATGGAGCAGGCCATCGGACCCATCACGCTTGGAAGAAAGAACTATCTGTTCTAGCGGCAGCAATGAGGGAGCGGAGAACAATGCCATCTTCTATACCTTCATGGCGTGTTGCAGGGAAGCAGACATAGACCCATATGAATGGATGAAGGAAATCCTTTCAAAACCGTTGCTCGACATGACAGAGGAGGAACTCACGAAAATACTACCTTCAAACTGCAGAATAACAAACAACCCTTATTTGCTGCCAGACATATAGGGTTGTTTGTTAGTGGAGAAAAAGACAGCTAATATTGGATGCTTACTTCTTTTGGTTGATAGCTTTGAAAGCTGCTGTCCAGATTTTTTATTTGCTAGAAAAGGTTTTCGTAAATAATTCATTTGACGAGGAAATAAATCGGATGATAGAAGAACTTAAAACGCTAAAATAATTTTTTGCGACTTTCTTTTGCTTCTTTTCTTTGGTCGCCCTACTCGTTCAAAGAGAAGAAAAGAAACCACGCAAACCGAAAATTTGCGTAGCTTTTTACTAGTATTCAGAAAGATGTTTTGCACTTTCGTTATTCTACTTATTCGTTTGTTAGGGATGTTTGTCAAAAGCTCAATTTATAAATCAAATGCCCAATCTGGATTATTTAGGAAGGCCCTATAATGATCCATAGCCTTCAAAGAACGTAAGATAGCTTTGTCTTTCGCTAGGGATGATAAGTATTCAGAATAATCAAAGCTTTTACATCATTCTTTGCAGGACGTATTCTTATCACTGTTAGTGGTCTTGTATTTTCAAAAACTCATCCTCACCACTCAAACATGTTAATTACAAGTTATAAATATATTGTTCGTACAAACAATGACGTTGGATTAAGGATTTTTGATTTCCTTCTCAAAAGAGGCTTATAATCAGCATTGTTTAAATAATAATTGAGTTTGGAATTGGAAATAGTCCTCTTACCTCCTTGTTTTACATTCGACAAAAGCAAATGGTTTTGTGAGGAAAAGTCCTTTGACATCTTCCTTATCAAGAGGTCGAAAGAAACAACACTACTCAATACGAGAATAGTATATGCCATAAAAATAAATTTTGCAATATTGTGAATGAATTTGACCTTAACTCTCTACTTTTGGAGCTTTTTCCTTTTTGTCGTTTCTTCCTTATCGTCTGGATAATCCTTTAACCATTTTGACGTGCATCATCACTCCAATCTGAAGGTTGATCCTTCAAAAGAAACATTATTCGTTTATTTTCTTTTTCCCAATCACTCTTCAACATCTATTGATAAATCGAGTTTATGCATCAAACCATCATGTAAATATTATGTTGTCATTTATATCACGTCTCTCGTGATATTCATCCTTCCTACTTGCTTTTTATCCAATCGTTGAATAGCGATTCTAACTGGTTGTCATATTTTCCCATCGACACTTATTATTAATGTGAGTATTTTTATCTATCAATTTAATAATCTCTTTTCTTTCAAATGAAAGGTTTACAAGCCTGCAACATATTCAGTATGAGGGGTGATCATGATAGGACTAATTGCCATTTTGAATTCTAAATCTACTGGGAGCTGATGCATAAACCCTAGCTAAAGATTCATATCCTTCTTTTGTCTTTCTTGTATTAATGCTTTTTAATTCTAATCCAAGCATCACAGAAACGAAGATTATTTTTATAAAGCTCATTTTTATATGGTATAGGATGAATAGGGTGAGCAAGGAAGAGGCTGCCCCTGAGATAATGAAAACTGCACACGAGCACTGATTAAAATCACAAAGATCCATGCTTATGAGACGGTGTTTCGTATAAAATGACGAAAACAACAGATAGTGTAAAAATACTCTTTTGTAAAGTACTACGACGAGAAGAAAGTATGATATTATAGAGACCCCATCTTTCCTAGAATGTCTCATATATGTAAATTAGAATGCAGGTCTAAAAATAAAAATACTATCGGTAAGATCTTTTATATCTTTTGTGAAATTATCTACTCAGATGTATATACTTTGCAAGCATTGTCCGTGAAGACAAAAATAGCAAGGTATTGTTCAGAATCCAGGTTATTAATATTGTACAATTAGATATATCCGCATAGGTTGTTTTAGACAGCTTAAATATTCTGTGGCTTTTATCTCAGAAACAATGATAAGCTACCAGAATCGTTTGTAGGGGTACTTCAAAATCTAAAGGATTTGTTTTGATTCTTCCATTTTATCATTTATATTCTTAAGTTTACTTTCATATTAGCAAATTTAAATATCTGATGCAAAATTAGCAAATCTTTTATGAAAAAACTATTCTTTCTGGTTTTGAAAAGTATCCTATCTAGGTTCTGATTTGTATGCCAGTTCGGATTAAGTTTATTATGCAAAAAGCTCTAACAACACTTGATCTTTTCCATATATACAGGTAGCGCTTTCTGGTTTATTCTCATAAGTAGTTATTGATTTTTCAACTATGAGTTGTAAGACTAACAAGATTACCAACTGTTACAAGAACTTCTTTAACAACTCACGTAACTATCAGCTCCCTCTTTTCCCATCCAACGACAAAGACCTGACCGTATACTCATTTCGATTTTGCTTGTCATTTCCATCACTCCAGTTATCGCTTTTAATCATTTTTGATTATAAACCCATTACACGAAGTGTTAAAAGTGACAGCAACTAAAAATTAAACTTAATTAGGGGTTTTAATGCTTTTCGTTTGGTTACATTTGCACACACAACGCCCCCTATCCTTCCCCGTTTTCCCATGATCTAAAGACCCATTTACAAAAAGCTTGCTAAGAAATGACAATGGTACTGTTTTCAAGTCGAACGACTACTATCCGCTGATAAAAGATGTGTTCCGTTTATACTACACCTCGCTCTCATCCAATCTTTACACAAAGCAGGGTGCGACTAGCAGACTTCCCATCTTTGAGCATGTAGCGGTGACAAGTTGTTGAGCGACTGCGAAAATACTTTGAGGGTATGCACGCTGGAAGAATTATCCGTATGTTGGGTATGGGCATCAGCTGCAACGGGGAGAGCGTTTCACTGCGGATATGACAGAACGGCAGGCAGACTCTCTCCTCCGTGCCGACCTTTGGAAATGTTTTGATCACTTCAAAGGCTATGGTGGCACCCCAAAGCCGACTGATACGAAAAAAGAAGCTGGAGACAGAAACTGTTTTAGGTCAGTTATATGTTTTCTTGACTGTTTTGCAAAGGTATTAGGAAAATAATGCTAACTTTGCGAGTGGAAACATGAAATCAAGCGTATTATGGGGAAAAAGACAATCCTTTACCTTAAATATAAAACAAAAACAATGAAAAGAAACATCTTAATTGCCTGCGGACTGTTGGGCTGTGTGCTCACGCCCAGTGCACAGACGAAAAGAGGGCGGCATTGACGCACAGATGCTGGTGGCAGATCCGAAAGCCGGGCCGACAGCAGCCGACCATGCGCTAGCCAAATGCCATTGCGACAAACTCCATAGACAACCCTGGCACGCAACTTCCTGCAACGCTGGTCCTGCCAGACACCTACTTCAGTGTGGAGACACCCCAAGCAGAGCATACAGACCAGAAAAGTTCAGGACGCGCTGGCTCTTCACGGGACTGAACGCGCGCGGTCCAAGCTTGCCCGCCAGCACAAAGACACGCTGAAAGTGGAATATTCGCACGTCTACCTCCTTCTACGACCAGCTGAGAAGGCCAATCTGATGCTGCAGCTGTGATAGACAATGCCGGAAGCCTCTGACGACCCGCGCGCGCAGTTCTTCTTCAAGAACCCGATCAGCGACGGTGGTACATTTCTGCGGTCTCGTCCGACTCGGCAGAGAAGTACGGTGTCGTACCGATGGAGGCGATGCCGGAGACCTACTCGGCCGAAAACACCTCCACATGACGAAAGGAAAATCGTATCGTCGAAGCTGGGAATACGGACTGAGCTGCGCGGGATGGTGGCCGGAAAAGAAGCCGAAAGGTTAGCCGTCAAGGCACGCAAGACGGAGATACGCAACATCTACCATATCCTGACACTCTCGCTCGGCGAGCCGGTGAAGAGTTTCACGTATGCTTTCAAGGACAAGAACGGAAAACAGACAGGCCCGCAAGACCTATACGCCGCAGGAATTTACAGGACCGTGGGCGGTCCCATCAACGGGACTTTCATCATGGCTATGAAACGACCCGCGCCGCCTTTACTACAAGACTTACGAAATTGAATACGACCGCCACACGTATGGACACAACTGGAAATACGTCAACCTGCCGATGGAGGAGATTGCCAGAATGGCTCATGCCTCCGCTGAAAAGACTCTCGACGAAGATGTACACCAGCTGCGATGTAGGCAAGCAGCTCGACCGCAAGCGGGGTTATCTGGACGTTGACAACTACGACTTGCCACACTCTTCGCACGACGTCTCATGGACGCCGACCGCATCGCCACTTTTCGACAGCGGCCCACATACGCCATGACGTCACGGCGGTCGATCTGACGGAACGGTCAGCCGAAGAAGTGAAGGTGAGAACTCCTGGGGAGCTGCCTACGGTCAGCAAGGCTGCCTCGATCATGACCAACTGCTGGTTCGATGACATACTTTTCCGCCGGTGGTCGACAACAGCATGTACCCTGCTGACATCCTGAAGGCTGCGGCAGAAGCTGCATGGTTGTCGGGAGGATCCGCTGTCGGGAGGATGAGTAAACGGTATACAGCCTCGCCTCAGCCCTCTCCGAATGGAGGAGAACACTCGGAGTCCCCACTGTGCCTGCTGCTCCTTTCCTCAGTAAACAGTACATTTGCATTCCATATCCTTCCAGCAGTAAAACTATATGTCCCATTCCATATCCTCCACAGTAAACATTACATTTCATTCATATCCTTCCACAGTAAAACATATGTCCCATTCCATATCCTTCCACAGTAAACAGTATTTTAATCTCTCCATCTCGGAGAGGGGCTGGGGTGAGGCCTCACGTTCACTGCTAGTCATTTCGTCAGACCCTGTGATTTGTCGGCACAGTCGTTCAGAAAGGAATCAGTGCACGGCCGGAGCTTTGGCCAGCAACTATCTTGCTCCACTCCGCACCTTCGGGCAGGGTTTACACTGCTCCGGCAGGTTGTGCTGACTTTATATCTCCACTACGGACTCGCAATGGTTCACGCCATCTCATCCGGGAGCAGCAGTCACCCGCCTTTCAGGCAATCTGGAGCGGGCTGAACCCCGCGTGGTCCCTCACCGGGAAGGAAGGAAGAATAACGAAGATACGCCGTACGCTGGCAGAATCGCACGACAGATGGGGCGAACTGACACCGGGTGCAGAGCAGCACCGGCAGATAGCACGGCGGATGTGCGAGCGTTTCCCGTCCGTCTTCAACGGTCCGGTGGGTGATGCCCGGGTCGACGGTCGTCATCCGCCGCATCCCGTCCAGGTGGAAAATGAGCTTCAGGAACTCCTCCGCCTGATCCGCGCTGCAGATTCGTCACGATGCCAGTACATGATGTACCACATGAACCTCTCTGACGAGAAGCTCGCCCGGCAGTAAAGGAGAGCGATGACGGTGAAAAAGACCATGGAGGCACAGCATCTGGACGACGTCCGCTGATGTCCCGCTCTCTTCAATGACGCTAGCCTATGCGAGCCCGGAACGTGGATGCGCCGCAGCAGTCACGACCTCTTCTAGTCTGGCGGGTATCGTCCAGAACTCCGAGATACGCCGCTTGTCGCTAAACAGCCGACCTCTTCACCCCCGATGAACAGCTGCCGCGTGGCCAGCCAATGTCTGGTGGTAGTCTCCACATGCGAGGCGCACAGAACGGCGGCACACAACCCTCTCACAACGCAACCTGCTGCGCAACATCATCAGCTACGGCGACTCGTGTCTTTCCCTTCCGCATCCGGGGAGCGACGCCCGCTTCGGACATGAAACGATGGTCATGCCGCTGAGTGCCTGCTCGACCTCAACAACAGCAATGCACAAGTGAACCCGGTGACAGTCTTGAGGCACGAGGTGGATCGATCGCGTATTTTCGATGGCTGCCAACATACAGCTTATCTCTACAAAATGCCAGGAAGCCCAAATGCCGACATCCTGTGAAGGCACTGCTCAATGAAGAGGCAAACGATGCCGCTGCCTGCCACCAAGCACACCTTTATTATTATAGGTGGGACGACTTCAGAAAAGTTCTATCTCGCAAAGCTCGACAGCTATCACAAGCAGTAACAGCACCCACCTTCTTATTATAAAGAGGGACGTTTATGGCGCCTTTCTATTCCACGCCATAACGTCCTCTGCAACAAAAACACAAGCCCATATTGTACCAATACTGTCAGGTAAACGTCGTAAACCGGTCATCAGTGGCTTAGCTGTGTTACTCGACGAGAATAAAACCGGCCTTCCTGCAAGCGTGTTGACGCCCGTCACGTATGGAGATTGTCCGGCAGACACCAGCCGTGCTGATGCGCCCATGCTAAAAAGAGACTGCGTGTGGGAGATTATGCTGCTTTTGTGCGATGCCCGTCACGGTCTGCGTATGAGCCTGATTACATTCACCTCCGGCCATGCCCCGAATCTGAACGGGACAGTGCCTCCGATACCCAGAGAGACACCATAGGAGCCATCCTCGACGTATTTCCCACCCATCTGTGATAAGCCCACTTGACTGGAGAGAACCGCCCGATCTTCAACTGTCCGGCATGGGTGTGCCCGGAAAAGGGTGAGGCTATATCCGTCTTGTGCAGGGACACCACGCACGCCAGTGTGTAGGGTCGTGGCTGAAGAATTTGAACGTACCGGAGACATGTCTCCATGGCTTTCTCCCAGGTCGCCCATGCCTTGAAAGGCGGCCGGCTTGATATTCTCCACACCGATAAGCGCCATCGACCCAGGAGCCTTCCGTCCGACTTCCTGACGGCGGCGAACAATCCTGGCGTGACGGTTCATCATGCAGATGCCAGCCGATTTTCTCTCCAGATACCCAGTACACGCTGGTTGCGCTGTGCTGCCGGCCTCGGCGAGCTCTTCCGTTCGCTGCGCCTGTCCCCATTCGCTGCTTCCATCCCATATTCACAGTAATCATGGCTGCTCATGACACCGGTATCGTTATCCGCCGAGGTCGGCAGGGAGCACCCGGCACATTCACCAGGGTCGCCGGAAACCACCGGGTCAGGATTCGTCCGCGACTATCCGCACCAGCCCCGATAAACCCGTGTAGCGCTGGAGGTGGAGGTCGCCTCAGCTGTAGGATGCGATAACCGTCAAAACGCCTGCGGGAGCAGCGGCGATTCGCTGGGTTGCCGCCGACAACAATGCGCCGCCAGTCGAGCGAAGAAGCCGTAGATGAAGACGGCCATCAGTGCGGCGGCACACAGCAGGGCGCCGCCGATGAACTGCAACAGGACAAACAGCGGCTGGGCGGGTCGAGACAGGAAGAATGAGCCGTAAAGGCACGCAGAAGTAGCATTATGATAGACCCCGCACGGAAGAGATGAAGACTACGATGGTAGCAACAGTCGGCAGAAACTAGACAATGCTGGCCAAAGACATGGGACGGCAGAAGGTATCTCCATCCTATGCTACCCATCGGGCAGGACGATAGCAGGAAGAAAAGCAGTATGGGCAGCAGCTGTTCCTGAAAGTTCTTCTCATTGATATGCTCATTTGCTCTCAGGACGGGCCTCATAGCCTTTGTTCTGCACCAGCTCTGCGTTGAGGTCTAGACACGTGCCGGAATCGGAAGACGATGGTATGCCGGTCGGCCTTCGTCGCCGGTGCCGTGCGCTGGTCGTAGGAGCGATGGAAACGATCAGCAGGATAAGACTCGTTGCGCCGCCACCCTCCCACATCAGTTCCATGAGCCGCCGGCAAGGATGCTGCCCAGAGTAGCCGGGCTGAGTAACCCATTCCGCTGCGCGTGCGTACGGCATTCATCTCGGCATCACCGTGTCTCTGCTGCGCACTCTCAGCCTTCATCAGCAGGACGTCGGCAACGGAAAAGAACAACGTCATTGTCCGGACTCTGCCGTCGTTGTGAGGCGTCGGGGATCCACTTCGTATTTCGCCATTCTCGCCCTTGCCGTCTTGACATACTGGACTGTTCGTGAGGTTCACCTCACGGCAAGCGGTATATAGACGCGGGTCGCCGTTCTCCAGCCGGACGATCTCGCCGTTCACACGTACCGTGTCAGAATAAAAGATTACAGGCATACCGCTTGTCAACCGTACCGGTTCCATAACCAGGTGTGGACGGTGGAGAGCGTCGCCAGGCCCTGTTCTCAGAGGGAAGTGCCCACCGCGCCGCCGTGGGCATCGTGGCGATCGGAACAGATACTGAACTCGCTTTATAGAGATGCTTTGTCCATCGGGATGATAAAGATGTTTTCCGTGAGTTCGCTGCGACAGCGGAAATTGCTCAGGTAGTCGGAAGCCAGCGTGAAGCCAGCCGCCGTCACTTTGTCACAGTAGTGCTTTGTGCAGGCCTGCCAGGCGTTCAGCCGCCGTCCGTCGACCCAGAAATAAAAGCTGACTGTCCGTCCTGCTGTCCGTCCGTCCAGTCTGGCATCGTGCATACGCCCTCGGCATTCAGCATGAGCTGGCAAGGAGGAAATCAGCAACGGAACGCTCGTGCGTCCATAGTCGCCCCTCAAGATTACTGTCAGGCTGCGGAAGCAACGGTTCAACCTCCTGAGTTCTTTTTCACGACAAACCCATATACCTCCGGCCGGCCCGCGGACGGTGTTTCCAGCGTATCGTCCACTCGTTATCAGCGGACATTACCGAATGCATATCCATGAGGTATAGAACATAGCATCGGACGGCACGGACTCGGCCCGGTAAGCCCTGTACTGTGCATCGGTAAGCAGATGCTCTGTACTTTGTCGATGACGGCAAGACCGCTCGCAGAAGATAACTCACCCTTGAAAACACGCAGGTATCGTAAAGCGGCTTGTCGTCAGTCTCCAGCGATGCAGGTACAGATTCTCCAGAAACGCCGTCGTACCAGTCACCGCCCGTATCGAATCAGTGCCTCATCAGTTGTAGAAAGTGTTGCAACGTAAACCCCACGTGGGTGCGCCTTGAGCAGTCGCTCGCTGTCTGTCGCTTCCAATATAGTTATATAGGTATACAGCATTGACGTGAGACGGCCTTCGCCGAGGTATAGACCTGCTCGTCGAGGCTGTCTCTTGCATTCTCGTCCAGGCAGCCGATCAGCCGAGAACACTTATAACAGGGTATGGCGGTGACGTGCATGTGGGACAGTTGGTCGTGTTAAGATGCCATGCTTAGACCTGATGCCACTCCGATGGAGGCGCGCAGTGATGAGGAAATCGGTCAGTCTATACCGGCAGCGTCAGTCCTACATAACTGTTGGATCATCGGCGCCAGTCCGCTGTGAAGTGATGGTAGCGAGGCTATTGATGTTGAACGCAGAGCGCAGGGAACTGATACTGCCCTGACGGGGCGTTCCACAGATGGCGATAATCAGTTCAGATAGTCGCCACGTTCCAAACCAGTACGATCATGTTCTGGTCTACGATGTTGCGTCCGGGAGCTTCTAGCCAGTACATTATAATCGGGGAAGTTCGACATATTCAGGTAGGACAGCGCCGTCCCGTTGAAGATCTTGTGGCCGAAAGCTCCGTTCATCTGCAGCGAGATGTCAGTTCTTGTAGCGAAGCTGATATGGAGCCCAGCGTCATCTTCGGCGTGGCCTGTCCCGCAATGTAGCGGTCGCCATGGTCGCTGAGGTCGATCACGCCGTCCTCGTTCAGGTCGGCGATGTCGTATTTCGTAGTGTCCGTGCCTGTCAACGATTCCCTTGCAGTGAGGAAGAGGAACACGCCCAGGCTGGCTGACAATCTGGCACAGTATGTCGCTGTTGCCGCGAAGCCGGCGCGTTCATGCCTCGATGGCCGTAATGTCCGATGGCGGTCATCTCCTGCCGTTGCACCTTCCGTCTCAGCGAGAGAGCAGCTTGTTCTTCCTGCCGAGACATATTGACACTGACGTTGAGTTCCATGTCGCTTCTTCGAGACCGGCACGCCCTCGATGCCCAGCTCGAAAACCGGTGTTCGACATCGAACCGATGCTTGGCCAGAGCTTGTTGAAGGAGAAAGGCGGTACGGGCACATCATACCGTAGAGCATATCGGTCGTCTTGGAATAGTAGTACTCTGCCGTAAGCAGGCACCCGTTGCTGAACAGGCCGAGGTCAGCACCGAGGTTGAAGGTGCTGCGTATCTCCCACCGCAGGTCAGGATTGCTGTTGCGCAGCGTTCTATCGTTACGGTCGGCGTACCGTTGTACGGAAACCAGACCGGCTGGGACAAACTGTTTGCATGGTCAGATAGGAACTGATGGCCCTGAGGTTGCCGGAACGGCCGTGCAGCCCTGTCTCGCAGGTCAAAGCAGACTGACCGGCTTACAGCTGCTCAGGAACCGTTCCTCTTCATGCTTTCCAAGTCATCGAAACGGAAGGAAGACTCCCAGGTATGGGCTTTGCCCACCATCGATGGAACCGTCGGTACGGGTCGTCAGATTGAGCGTATAGCGGTCGAGAGCGTGTAGGTACAGTACCCATGAGGAGGCAAGTCCAGGGTCTGCATAGCTGCTGCCTGTCCCTCCGTGAAGGACGGTCGGATGCTGCAGCGAGGTTGTCGTAGCCGAAGCTGTTGCTGGTAAGTCCTTTCACCTGTGTCCAGAAAGCAGCCATCTTCTTTTTCTGGTATTCAGCAAGCAGGGTGGCAGAGAGGTCGTGGTGCCCCAGTGCCGTTTCCAGTCGAGGGAGATATTCTAGCATTTCTTCCGTCTCCGCCTCCCCGGTATGCCATGCCCTGCGCCCATACCCATGTAGGAGCAAATTTCGCATCTCCGTCGAGGTGTAGGGAGTAAGAGCCAAGGGTAGAAAGCTGTAGTCCGTGTCCCAGCTTGCAGGGACAGCTGTAGATGCGTGTTGAACGTAGGTTCTTCGTCGTTGCGTTCCCAGGAGCAAAGGGTGCGGGGATGCGCATATCTGCGAGAGTTGCCGTTGCGTTGCCAGCCGTCTCCGATCTTACCGAAAGCCATGGTGGGATCTATTGCCGCTGTGGAGTAGGCAAGCATCTGAGGTCGTATATCTTGTCATCCTGCTGGGAAGCCCCTGAAGACCCCGAAGTCAATCTTCAGCTTCTCGTCAAAGGCAAGCTGCGAGATATCCAGCTTTGCCGTGAAATTACTGTAGTCCTTGTTCCTGATTACCGTCTGTCCCGCATATAACCCAGCGAAGCACGGTAGTTCGACTTCTCACTTCCACCGCTGAAAGCAAAGCATGATGTGTATTGACAAAGCCCTGTCCGTACCACCTCCTTCTGGAAATCAGTGTCAAATCCTTTGTCTACATAGTCCAGTCCCAATGCCTTTGCTGCACTGACATACTCGGCCGCATTCAGCATCTCGGAGACGTTTATATACGTGTTCGAAACCTATTGTCCCGTCATAATAGATCTGGAACTTGCTGCCCTTGCCGCGCTTCGTCCTTACCTCGATGACACCCGACGCACCCCGCGAACCGTACTTGGACGTCTCGGAGGCATTCTTGAGAATGGTAAAGCTCTCGATGTCGGCCGGATAAATGGTAGAACAAGGTGGCCGGGTCGGAAGACACCCATCAATGATGACCAGCGGGTCGTTGCCGCCGGTAAGAGAGGTAGTACCACGCACACGCACGCTTGTCAGCATGGCCATACGGTCCTGTCCGTTCGTGACGACATTCACGCCCACAGCCTGTCCGGACAAAGCGTCGAGCGCCGAACTCGACCAGACCTTTTGTTCATCTGTTTCTTCCGATTTTTCGCTATCGACCCGATGACGGGAAGCGTGTCATTGACGTGGAACGGCAGTGGCTTCTGAACCGTAATATGTGGCTTTGTGTTGTCTTTTGGGCATTTGCCACAACAGAAAGAAAAACCGGCATCAAAAAGCAGCAAACAATCGTATGGGTAATGAAAGTTATGTCCAGTCATATTATAATTAGGTAATATTTGTTATATATGCTGTTTGTTTTAGCAAATATACACAATTTCCGGGAGACAAATGCCAGATTACCATGCTAAATTTGTCGATATAATTCTCCCAACGGATCTTTTTATCATGGAGAGCCTGAAGGAAAAACCTAAATTTTACCAAATGGAAAAAGATACTTTAGCGGCTCTGCTGATGGGGATGTCCGTGACGGAAGCCGGGCACAGAAACACCACACAGATGCCGGATTTCACGGAATGGCACGACCTTCAGGTGAAACGCCGTCAACCGTTTAGCAACACACACGGACTTCTTTTGCCTTTTTCTCCAGAAGATGACCTCGTTGGCCAACAACCGGACAAAAGAAATCGAAGAACTACTCTCCCACTCGACGGCAACTGGAAGTTCAAATGGGTGGAGAATGCCGACCAGCGTCCGACCGACTTCTTCCGTACAGATTACGATGATTCACAGTGGAAGGACTTTCCCTGTCCCCGGCATCTGGGAGATGAACGGCTTTAGCGACCCCGTCTATGTGAACATCGGCTTTTGCATGGCGAGGGAACTTCAAGAACAATCCACCTGAAGTTCCTGTCAAAGACAACCACGTCGGTTCGTACCGTCGTACCATCCACATTCCGGACAGCTGGGACTGAAAGCAGGTCATCGCCCACTCGGCTCGGTAACGTCTTGCATCTATCTGTGGGTAAACGGACAGTTCGTCGGCTACAGTGAAGATTCCAAAAATCGGACCAGAGTTTGACGTGACAAGATACCCGGAAAGGTGACAACCTGATAGCCTTTCAGGTGTTCCGCTGGTCGGACGGCGCTACTGCGAGGACCAGGATTTCTGGCGCTCAGCGGGTGTTGCGCGAAAGCTACCTCTACGCCCGTGATGCCAGACAGCACCTGAAGGACATACGTGTCACGCCAGACCGTAAACGACTCACAAGGACGGAACGCCTCAGCGTCAACCTTCAGCTTTCAGCAGAACAAAGCATTCCTGTATTGAAGATGCTGACCGTCAACTTTTGTCTGCAAGATGCGCCAGTCCGACAAAAACCGGACAGGCAAAGACTTTCATGGAATTGAGGAACCCTCGAAATGGACTCGCGAAACACCTTATCTATATTATCTGTATGTACATACCGAGGATGCATGACGGGAAAGAGCTTTGAACAATTCCTCCGGTCGGTTTCGCAAAGTTGAAATCAAAAACGCACAGGTGCTGGTCAACGGGCAGCCAGTCCTCTTCAAGGAGCAAACCGCCGAGATGGATCCGGACGGTGGTTATGTGGTAACACGTGAACGGATGATACAGGACCTCAAACTTATGAAGCAGCTGAATGTCACGCTGTGCGACCTGCCACTATCCTGACGACCCCTCGTGGTACGATCTCGCGACGAGTACAGGCTATATGTCGTCGCCGAGGCCAATCAGGAGAGCCACGGCTTCGGCTATGGTGAGGACGCCGTCAGGCACTCCCCTCTTGCCAGACAGATCGCGGAGCGCAACCAGCACAATGTAGGCACGAAATTCAACCATCCCAGTATTGTCATCTGGAGTCCCGCAACGAGACACGGTACAGCAAGAACTTCGATGAAGCCTACGACTGGATCAAGTCGCAGGATCAAGAGCCGCCCGTCCAGTACGAACGGGCGGATGAGAGGATATGCTACTGACATCTTCTGTCCGATGTACTATCTCCGAAAGCCTCGTGAGCAAATATGCACAGGACGACAGTCATACCTGTCCTCATCCAATGTGAATACAATCACACAATGGGAAACTCGGGCGGCAACCTGAAAGAATACTGGGATCTCGTCCGCAGATACCCGAAATACCAAGGCGGCTTTCGACTGGGATTTTGTCGACCGAGCATTGCATCGCACCTCATTTCGATGCTTCCCGCTCACTGGGCCGACTATGAGCGTATGGCAAAGGAAGCAAACGTAGACCGAATACACCTATGGAGGTGATTACAACCGGCATGACCCGTCAGACAACAATTTTCAACTGCAATGGCATGATCGGCCCCGACCGCCAGCTGAATCCGCACGCCTATGAGGTAGGCTACGAATACCAGAACATCTGGGCTTCACCGGTCGACCTCAGACAAGGAAAGATACGCATCCACAACGAATACTTCTTCCGCGACCTCGGTAATTACCGCATGGAGTGGAATCTCGTTAATGAAGGGGAAACCGTCAAGAGCGGGTACGATTGACCAGCTGGATATGTGCACCGCAGCGAGACCGCCGAATACACCCCGCCCATCACAGGAAAGGGAATACGACGGTGAAGTCCTGCTGAATATAGACTTCAAATTGAAGGATGCTGAGCCACTGATGACAGCAGGACAGACCGTGGCAGAAGCGGGCAGATGGAGGTGCAGCCCCGGCAGCCCGCACAGAAGAGGGAACCGGCTGTGAGGACAAGATAAAAAGTCACAGATAAGATGGAAGGAAAATCTTGTCCGATTTTCCGGCAACGGCTTTCAGCATCATGTTCAACCGCAAGACCGGCTTCCTCAGAGTTATCAGGTTGACGGGGCACGACTTGCTGGGTGAAGGCGGAACACTGAAGCCCAACTTCTGGCGGCCGTGACAGACAATGACATGAGGCAGACTTCCAGAACCGCCTTTCTGTATGGCGCAATCCCACACTGATGCTGGAAATCGCTGGAAGTTGAGAAGAAGACCAGATGCCTTACAGCATGTATGATATGCCGAGACAGGAGCTGGCTTTGCGTCTTGTCTATCATGCGCCACACCGGACGGCGCACTCCATGTCAGTATGGAAATGGAAATGAAGAAAGGCAGCAAGACACCGAATCTCCCCGTTTCGGAATGTTGATGCAGCCCTCATAAGATGGACAGGTCGGTCTTCTACGGCCGCGGACCTGCAGAGAACCATGCCGACCGCAAACTTTCACAGCGTATCGGACGCTATGGAGCAGACGGCTGACGAACAGTTCTTCCCTACATCCGTCCACAGGAAACAGGTACGAAGAGCGACATCCGCTGGTGGCAGCAGACTGACAGCAGCAACTCAGGTAGCCCGTGTACAGCCTGACGAGGCAGCTTTCTCTGCCAGCGCCCTGCATTATAACATCTCAGACCTCGACGAAGGAAAGGAGAAATACCAACGTCACAGCTATCAGGTACCGTTATCGGAGTACACGAATCTCACCTCGACGCGGCGATGATGGGGGTCGGCGGCATCGACAGCTGGGGTTCCGAACCGCTGGAGAAGTATCAGCTCCGGCTGGGAACCGCTCCATGCACCTTTCGATCATAACGTACGCTGAATCTTCCACAAGGCAATCCACCACGGAAAACCACCCCTACAGGACAAACAGACTTCTGTAACCTGAAAGGCATTAAAACAGCCATATCAATGCATCCGCTGCAGAGATATGGCTGCTTTTGTTCTACAGCCACTTCCTACTGCCGGACTTCTGTCTCATATATGAGCACTGTCAACTCTCCTGTATCTTTCTGTTTTCATGCGCAAATGATGGAGACAGAACCAGAGGAAACATATTTCTCTGCGAAAGAAAAAGAGGCATTATTCAACAGACTGGCATATAATCCACTATGTAAATTTGTAAACAGAATATATTTCTTTTCAAAATATGATTTAACGGCAGAGGAAGTCCAATCAATGAAACAGACATCCTTCACACTCCAGCTTCCTTTGATTCCGAAACAACAGACGATGATAAACGAAGAATTAACATACAGGGTTCTGTGGAACTTCGGTTTTCGTTCCTACCGACGACCAGCGGAACGCCATAGAAGTCTTTTGCACGCTTTATGACCGACCGTAACGAGCGGTTCCGTGATGCTTCTCCGTGGCAGTGCCGGTACGGAAAGACCTCTCGCCGCCATTGTACGAACGATGCAGAACTGAAGCAGAGGGTATCGCTGCTGGCTCCTACCGGACGTGCCGCAAAGGTGTTCTCGCTGAATGCCGGTCAGCCGGCTGCCACCATCCACCGGTCTATCTACCGGGAGAAGGCATTACGCAGGTATGGACGGAAAGTTCAACCTGAATGTCAATCTCTTCCGCGACCGGCTTTTCTCATGGTCGATGAGGCATCGATGATCAGCCTGTCAGGCAAGCATCGACCTTCGGCAGCGGATGCCTGCTGGACGACTCATCCAGTATGTTCATAACGGGCGCAACTGCCGTCTGCTGCCATGGGCGACAAGGCACAGCCGCCACCTCGTAGGCGAGGAGGAGAGCCCTGCCCGCGTGCAGATGCTGCTGCAGGCCTACGACTGGCTGTCTATGCGTGGATCTGGACGAGGTGCTCCGGGCAGAGCCAGATTCCGGCATTCTCATAACGCCACCTCATCCGTCGGATGATCACCCATACGAAGCCACAGCTGCCTAAGATACACTTTCGAAGGCTTTGCCGACATCTCCATTGTCCCCGGCGACGAACTCATCGAGAGCCTCGCTTCCAGCTATTCGGAGGTAGGGTATGGACGAGACGATGGTTATCACCTGCCCAACAGGCGTGCCAACGTCTTCAACCGAGCATCCGAAACATGTACTCGGACGTGGAGGACTGACGGCAGGCGATATGCTGATGGTGGTGAAGAACAAGTATATGACATCCGCTGGACGGCCTCTCTCTGGAAACAGCAACAGAGCATCCCATGCCTGCCACAGCTTCCTGACCTTCATCGCCAACGGCGACGGGCTGTTGTCCGCCGTGTCCGCAACGTGCAGGAACTCATGCTTCCGGTTTGCCGATGTGACGCTGGAGTTTCCGGACCATGACACTCAGTAAGAGGAAATGACAGTCATCCTCGACACGCTCACGACAGAAGCACACGCCTTGACACATATGAACAGAACGAGCAGCTCTTCCGGAATGTGCTGGAGGACTATGCCGACATACCGCTGAAGGCCGACCGCATGAAGAAAGTCCGTGAGGACACTTACTACAACGCCCTGCAAGTGAAGTTCGGCAGCTGCCGTCACCCGCCACAAGGCACAGGGCGGGCAGTGGGCACACGTCTATCTCTCGACCGTGGCTACATGACCGATGAGATGCTAACGCCCGACTACATCCACTGGATCTCACACCGCCTTTACCCGTGCCACAGAGCATCTTTGATCTTGTCAACTGGCCGGAGACACAGGTGGCGAAGCCTCAAAAGACACCGGAAAATGAGCAGCATCCTGCGGCAGGCAACATAGGTTCCAAACGGTCGGAACAGATGTCCCGAAAGCTGGGGAACATGATTCCCAATGCCTGGAACGGCCGTCCCGGCCAGTCGGGAAATCCGGAATCTGGAGCCGGATGAGAACATGGCAGCTCGGGCGATCCGCTCAAGACGTAAGTCTTCTCCAGGACTGCGTCCGGACAAGGTATTGCCATAAGACGGTGGGAAAGTTGCACTTCGGGACTTCGGCATAGCACTCAAAGCAGAAAAAGTAACTGCACCCGTGAAACAAAATCACAATGTATATAGAGAAAATACAGCTCGCCAGCCGACTTGAAACAACTGACATTGAGACCTTGAAGACTGTGAGCCGACAGAAACACGCCAGGGCCGCACTGAACCGTGTGGCAGACACGGCGGGCAATGTGGGGCCGAACCTCGGTTTCGTAGAGGCTACCGTCGCCCTGCATTACGTGTTCAACGCACCGGAAGACAAGCTCGTATTCGACGTGTAAGCCACCAGAGCTATCCGCACAAGATACTGATGGGGCGTGTGGCTCGGATTCCTCGGCGATAAGGAAGAGATGGATGCGTCAGCGGCTATTCATCGCCTGGGGAATGCCCAGAGTACGACAACTTCGAGGTGGGGCACACCTCCACTTCCGTAAGCCTTGCCACCGGGCTGCAGAAAGCCCGCGACATCAAGGGTACGAAGGAGAACATCATCGCTGTCATCGGTGACGGTTCGCTCTCCGGCAGGTGAGGCTTTCGAGGGACTGGACGAGGCATCGGAACTCGGCACAGGCATCATCATCGTCGTAAACGACAACGAAATGTCCATTGCTGAAAAACCACGGCGGTATCTACAAGAATCTGCGTGCCCTGCGCGAAAGCCACGGTACCTGCAGGCGACAACTGGTTCAAGGCATGATTTGAATACAGATACCTGGAAGAGGGGAACGACGTGGAGAAACTCATCGAGGTGTTCAGCGTGTGAAAGACACGGACAGGCCGACAGTCGTCCACATCCACACCGAGAAGGGGCATGGCTTCTCCCCCGCCGTAGAGAACAAGGAGGCATGGCATTACAGCATGCCGTTCAACGTGGCAGACGGCAGCCGGCCGGAGCAGCCTGTACACGTGAGTCCTACGATCAGCTGATCAGCGACTGGATGCTGCAGAGATGAAACAGGGACAGCCGGTTCGTCGCCGTCACATCGGGCACGCCGTCGGTTGCAGGCTTCACGCCGCAGAAACGCCGGGAGGCCGGGCCGGCAGTACGTCGATGTGGGGATTGCAGAGGAGCAGGCCGTCGCGATGATCTCCGGCATGGCGAAGGCGGACTGCATCCTGTGAGCGGATGTTCCAGCACCTTCCTCCAGCGCACCTACGACCAGATAGCGCAGGATCTCGCATCAACTCCAACCCGGCAGTCATCAACGTGGCAGGGGGTGGTACGGCATCGATGAACGACATCACGCACATCTGCCTCTTCGATATCCCGATGCTGTGCAGCATTCCCGGCCTCATCTACCTTGCCCCCGCTACGTGCGAGGAGTACTTTGCCATGCTTCGCTGGGCCGTCTGCCAGGACAGGAAACCCATTGCGATCCGCATACCGGGCAACGGGGTGAAACCATACGGCAGAACCTGTCGACACGGAGTACGGCTATGAACCGCGATACAGAACAACGCACAAGGGGAGAAGGTGGTCAGTCATTGCGCCGGCTCTTTCTATCAGAAAGGAGAGAATGTGGTCCGTCTGCTTGCCGGAAAGGGCACTGATGCGACGCTCATCAACCCCGTTACCTGAATGCCGTGGACGCAGAGACGCTCGACGCATTGAAGGAAAGCCACGAACTGGTCGTGACGCTGGAAGACGGCAGTAAGGACGGCGGCTTCGGCGAGCGCATCGCTTCCTATTACGGCACGTCCGGCATGAAAGTGCTTGCAGGCGGCGTGAAGAAAGACCTCTCACGACCGCTTTCGACCTCCACCAGCTGCTGTCTGACAACCGCCTGCTCGACGAGCAGATTGTCGAGGACGTGATGGCACTCATCTGTAGGGAGCCAGAAAAACCGTCTGGACAGTTTTTCCTATCCACCACATACTCAATTCAGCAAGAAATACTCGGGATATATGGATAATACAACTGCACTTTCCGGGTACATCATTTGAAAGACTTTTCAGGACCTCATCCAATGGGGAATGAGGTCTGAAAAGATGAATATCGTTTTGGAGAAAGGCGTTGTCGCCATCCTGGGATCGAATGGAGCAGGCAAGACGACTTTTATCAGATCCTGCACAGACCTGCTGGACTATGAAGAGGGGAAGATAGAATATTTCGGGAAAGACCTCCAGACAATGAGCAAGGAAGAAAAGAACAGGACCTTTGCGCTGCTGTCTGAAGGCAGCCGGAACATCTACTACAAGCTGACGCCATGGGAAAACATAAAGTATTTCGCCGCCGTGCGTGGCGTCCCGTTCAATGCCGCAAGAAGTCAGAGCAAGGAACTCCTCAACGAATTAGGATTATACGACAAAAGGAATCAGCTGGTAGAGAATCTGTCTCGCGGGATGCAGCAAAAGGTCGCCATCATCTGTGCGCTGAGCATGAACACCCCCGTCGTATTCCTTGATGAGCCGACCCTTGGGCTGGACATTGAGAGTGCATTCGGGACTGAGCAGTTTCCGTCATCCCCGGAAATCACTTCAAACAGATTGATCATCATGACTTCTCATGACTTTTAACTTCATAGAACGCACCGCCCGGCAGATATTCAAGCTGCAAGACGGAGTCGTGAAAAAGGAAAGAAGATACAGCGAGCTTCGACAACTCTTTTTCATCCTTAAAATCCTGCATCCCGATATTGATAAGTTACAGGCCGCCAGATATGAAATTCTGGAACGGCACGACCTCTATTGTACAATCAGACTTCTCACCACTGCACTCCTATTGGGCAAGGAAACTCGACAGACTGAACCAAAGAAGGACACGAGGTGACAAGCGTGGAGATAGAAGGAGAGAACCTAAAAGATTTTTATTTAAACTGATTCATCATGATGTATTTCTGGGGACTTTTGAAGGCAGAGTTTGTCAAATCCATCAAATTGACTTTCAGGTATAAATTCAACACGCTGTTCAATATTCTCTTCTGGGCTGTGCTCATGGTATTGCTCTCCCATGTTCTCCTCCGGGGGAAACCGGAGGTCAAGACATGGGCGTTTATCTGCTCGTTCATGATCTGGCTCATCGCCAACAACTCTTTCATCTCCGTGGTGGATTCCATCGTCGGAGACCGTCCAGGAACAATAGAACAGCTGTATCTCAATTCAAGATCTTTCTTTCACATTACTTCTGGTCAAGGGGCTTGTGTCAGTGTGATTACCATCATCCAGTCCGTTCTCACACTGTTTATCTGCGTTCTTCTGGTCCCTTCCGTGCAAGCGGTTTTTTTCATCCAATGGCTCTCTGTACTTCCGCTGTTTCTCATATCCATCTTCTCGCTTATAGGTCTGGGAATCATGTGCGCCTCACTGGCATTAAAATACAAGAGCATATCGTCATTCTAGGGGCATGGTATCCTCCATCGTCTTTGGTATCCTGACCTCAGGGCAGTCTTTATCTCCTTCCAAGACAGCACTCACGTTGCTGTTCCCCTTTGCAGAGGCAGAATGCGGCCATACAGCAGTTGTTGCTCCGTGGATCATCTTTGACACCGAATACCCTGACGGTCATTCTCTGCAATGATGGATTATACTTACTCTAGGGTATCTCTGTCTGAAATTCTTAATCATCAAGAGTAAAGAAAGCGGTTCACTGTCAAAATTCTGAAGGCAGCCTGCAACGGCTTCACCCTTGGTCTCATCAATGTAATGGTTCATAAAGGACAAGGTAGAATCCGACTCTGCTATCCGGTCAGAGCACATGAATTTCCTGAAATTACAGCTTCTAATCGTTTACCGTCTGATGAAAGGGACTTGGAATAATCGTCTCTGTCCTTCTGCTGTGTGTCGCAGGGCTTATTGCTCTATATACTGTCATTGGCTCCGCAGACGAATATCATACTGGTTGATGCTGCCTCGTGGCCGGATTCCATTATAGCAGAGGCGACAGGGAACTCCTCAGATATTGTACGGAAGTGAGAAGAGGCTGCTGATGGCAGAGTATGTCCTTTCTTTCCACTCCATTCATAGTCATCTGTGCGCCCGCCTCTATTGGGTGCCACTTCTCATGTGTGTGGCAATAGCGATTGTCCTGCCTATGCTGCCCAGACCACGGCTGCAGTTCACAATGTTCACTTATCCTTTTCCTGCTGAAAAGGCTCTATCAGTATGCCGGCAGTATGAGGACGCTGCTTATCCCTTACCTGCTGGGATATCTCGCATCTGCATGGGGCTGCTGTACCATAATATCAATATCACCCATGTCACTACTGCTCTTCGTATATCTGCTTGGATTTCTCATCTGTCAGCCTGTCAGGAAGAGCCATTTGATCGTTCTACTCTTCCCTTTGAGAATGATCTCATTTTGCAGTCAATATATGCCATCGGGAATACATTCGCACTGCTATGTCCCTTCTTCGCTATCCTCCTGATACACAAAGCTGACGCTCTGTTATCGGAGAAGTCGTCATGATATATATCCTTGCTACGCTTCTTTCTTTTTCCAGTCGGAGCTTATCAGGTATTTCAAAATAGACAATCTGATTGTAATCATGATTGTGCTATCAGCTTTGTTCATGGTCGATGCCGTGAGATATATGAAGACCGTGATGATTCCTTGGCCGCGTTCACCACCCTTCTGTTATCTTTTTGATGGTCTACAGCAAATATTCAGCATGATTCAGATAAACAATATAAGAAGAAATACGGTCTGTCTGTCATCCTTCATGGCATGACCTCCGGTTAGAGAAAAGTAAAGCGTATGGCATCGTAGGAGAGAACGGTGCCGGCAAAAGCACATTGTTCAGGGGTGTCTTGCGGGCCCTGGAACATTACTCAGGCAACGTCATCATGGAAGAACATTGCAGGATAGGTTATCTGCCCGATACGCCTTTACTTTTTACCCGCTGGTTACCGGCAAGGAGCTTTCTGGAATTCTGCCTGAAAGGCTGCCCATCTTCCGTGTACCGGTGAGAAATCAATCAGTGCCAACAAGCTGTTTCATCTTCCGTTGAACAGCTATCCGCTCGAAACACTCTTTTGGGAATGAGAAAGCGTCTGATGCTCATGGCACTGATGATGCAGAAGTGTGACTTCTATATCATGGACGAGCTTTCAACGGATTGGATGTCGCAGGTGTCATCACACTGAAAGACTGGATAGTCAAAAGAAAGAGAGGGAAGCACATTCCTGATATCCTCTCACATCATCTCTGCCTTGACCGGTATCTGCGAGACTCTGGCATACATCCACCAAGGTAAGATGATGAAGACTCTATGAGGAAAAGAAGCTGTTCCAAAAGTCATTGAGGATGATTTAAAGAAATACATACTCAAAGAGGACATCTGAAATTACCTGTAAAAACAGATTACAGGCAAATGGCATATTCCAGGCCCTTCCGTTAAATGCGCAGATGGCTATCGTGAAGAGCGTATGGGCTTGACGTGAGGGACTGATGGTTTACCGAGACCATACATTCTCTTCCTGCACTTATGTTTATCTGATGCTGTCCGATAAAACTCAAACCGCAAGATTTCCACGACTTCTTTTAAACTGACCATTCCGCATCGTTTCCGGAAAAAGCCCCCTGTTCAGATAAGTTCTGTCCCACAGCTCTTCTCCGGCAACAAGCGGCTCTCCAGACAATATATGGCATGGAGCGGACCGTCAACACGACTGGTGTCTGCCGACAACACAAGATGAGCCGGGCATCAGCACATCTGCAGAAAAGGCCGTTCCACTCCTGTCGCTATCATATACGGCAAGACGCTGATGGCTGCCTTGCACGGCAAATGTTCATCAGGCAGCACTGATATTTATCGACTCGGTCACTGCAGATGTATAATGCCGGCGTGCTGCCGGATACTATCTAGCCCTCAGTCTTATTCCCTGTCTATGCTTTTAACGAAAAACTATTCCTCCCCATTCGGAAAAGAGATGGAATGAGGCCGCTATGTCAAAGCACCTCCTGCACCTCCTGCACATCCTTGATGTTCATCATGCTTTCCACGATGAACTCTGACTATCCTTTCCGGTCGTGAGACCTGCATCTCGATGATGTCCTCGAAGATGCTGTCACTGGTAGATGGCTATCTTGCGGATGCTGATGCCCTAGCTGGTCGGAGAGAACATCAGAGATGTCAAAGTGCAGCATACGCACGGTCGATACCCGTATCTCACTCGTTGCATCGAAAGTATAGAGCCATTGGTGCACTATCCCACTTGGCATCTAGAGATGCGCGCGCCATAGCTCTGCTTTCAGCTTTGCGGCCACTGGGCAGGACACGTCAGGAATCTCGATGGTTCTTTGTTGTCAATATAGCCGAGGATGATCATCGCCGGGAATGGCATGACAGCAGTGGGAAGAATGAGCGATGGATATTCTCCTCGCTGATGAAAGACCGCTCTGTTGAGTCTTCTGGTCACGACAATCAGTCCCTCTCGCCAGATTCTGTATCCTTTGCATCCACCGGCCTTCAGTCACTTTCTTCCTATTTGACTTTCAGGAACGGCACATAACGCCGCCACTTGCCACGTGCCAGAGACGCTTTCTCGATTTTGACTTTCCCTGGGAGTTCGTCCAGAGTCCGTATCGCCGAGGATGACTAGTCTGTCGCCGACAGGCAGAAAAGACTCGTCGTGCTTACGGAGGTCGTGCAAGCTCGCAGAGCTTGTCCAGTGCGCAGGTGGTCATCTCAAGGTCGTGCCTTCAGCCACTTCGCAGCTGCTCCTCACCGCCTTTCTGCAATCTCACGGCTCTCACGTCGCAGAGGATGGCCTGTATTCTCGCCTTGGCCTCGCCGTAGAGACAAAGTTGATCCATGACGGATTGACGTGCTGCGACATAGAGGTCAGAATCTCTACCTGATCACGCTGTTGGAGCCTGTGGCTCAATGGTACAAGCTTATGGTTGACCTTTTGCGCGATAGCAGTGGCTGCCGAGGAAAGGTGTGATCTGGAAAGGCAAAGTCGAGTGCCGTACAACCTGCCGGCATCTGTCTTGATCTCGCCTTCGGTGTAAAGACGAAGATCTCGGAGGCGAAAGAGGTTGAGCTTTGATGGCATCGAGGAAGTCCATGGCATCTGGCTGCGGGTCGTCGAGGATTTCCTCGATCGTACTGAGCCACCGTTCAATTCGCCCTCATCCTCGGTAATCTCACCGCCATCCTATACTTTCCAGTGTGCAGCAGCCTTTCGCTCGAGCCAGTTCGTTCATGTGCTCGGAACGTATCTGTACTCTATCCAACGTCCCTTGGACTGACATCAGGGTCACGTGTAGATGCCTCGATAGCCGTTCGCCTTGGGATGGTTTCACCCAGTCGCGCAGACGGTCGGGATGCTTTATAAATCTGGCTGATAGCTACATAAATTTGGAAACAGTTGTTGATTTCTCATCAGGTGACTTCTGCCTATAGATGATCCGGACGGCAAGAGATGTCGTATATTTCTTCAAAAAGGTGACGCGTTTGTTCTGCATCTTATTCCAGATGGAATAGGACTCTCTACGTGCTTGAGTTCATACTCGAATCCCATCTTGTCGAGTTCGGCACGGATAGGAGCCGTGAAACTGCTGCGAAAAGCGCGTCACGCTGTGCTTGTGTTGAAGCAGTTTTCTTCTCGATAGAGGCGTATGCGTCAGGATGCTCATAGCGGAAACCGAGGCCTTCCAGTTCGGTCTTGATCTGTTCAGACCCAGCCGGTTGGCAAGCGGCGCATAGATGTAGAGCGTCTCACCGCAATCTTGTACTGTTTGCTGGCAGGCTGCGAGTCAGTGCGCATATTATGCAGACGGTCGCATATCTTGATGAGGATGACACGGATGTCGTCACTCATCGTCAGCAGCAACTTCTTTGAGTTCTCAGCCTGTGCTGAAGCTCGCTCGCCGAAAGATGCCGCCGAAATCTTAGTCAGTCCGTCGACAATCTGCAGCTATCTTCGGATCCGAACATGTTCTCGATGTCCTCCACCGTATAGTCGGTATCTTTCCACCACGTCGTGCAGCAGGGCGCACTGATGCTCGTTGCCCGAGTCCCATCTCCTCACAGGCAATCTCGCGACGGCATGATGGGCACGATATAGGTTCTGACAGCCGGCGGCACCTTTTGTGTGCCTGCACGGGCAAAATGACGCCTTTGGTGATGATAATCCACCTTCTTCCGGTGGCGCGAGGCAGGGTAGAAGTGTCATCTCAGATGCTGGAAGGCACTCGCCTACCATCTTTCACAGTCAGCTCTCAACTTCTGTATCGTCCTCGTCCATTGTGCACTCTCCCTTTATATATAACAATACGAAAGAATCTTGTTAATGTACCATTACGCCTTTGGCGGTAAGGTGCGGCCTGCGTCCAGCTGTGCCGCTGACAGCAGCATTCCGTCATGCCAGTGATTTCTGCATCGGAATGGTGGTCTGCATCCACATGTCCTTCCCATCATTCCTCCGGTGGGAGGGAACGGGCTACATCGACAGCCTTCCGTGATTGTCAACAACCGTCTGCGTGCAGTCCGACAATACCGGCTGTTCCTGTAGTGCCAGCGAGGAAGAGTACTATGTCGTTTTCGGTCATCGCTACGTTCGGTTGGCGCAGTCCAGTATCGTCTGCTTAGAATGTCAGTTGCAGCCAATGCCGATAGCCGACGAGCGGAGGACGTTCCGATGCCGTGATGCGCTTGTCGGGGATGACTGTCATGGCGACATGCAGGGAAAGCGTTGTCCGATATGTCGAAATCAGACAGTGAGGCATCCACGTACATCGATGACCGACAGCGCATAGACAGCGATGGTGGTGAAGACACTTCAGGCTGCGCCAGCGGCGGTAACGGTCTTTGCGCCGCTTGAAGATGCTTTTGTACCGCTCTTTCATTGGCTGGGTGATGGTCGTCCCGAGGTGCAGGAAATTGTCAGCCTCTGTAGACGGATCGCCGTCCATGATGTCAATGTATGCTCGGGCATAGTCATGATACTCTGGGTTGTTCCACGTCATAGCGTAGATGCAGCCCACGAAGCCTCCCGTAGAAAATCGGCAGCTTCCAGCATTTGCGGGTTGTAGACCTGGCTGGCGCCCGGCAATACGAGTGCTGCTCACAGTGCCCGCTTTCAGCTGGGCCGCCACCGGGTCCAGTCGCGTCCTTTCTTCCTACCATGCCGGTGCTGTCCTTCCCGTATTACGGAAGTGACTCTCCCTCATCATCCGGCGTAAGGATCGCCTTTTCCTCGATGTACTTGTCCCAGAACCAGGTACTCGACGACCGCCGAGTCGCCCGGATAGACAACCCTATCGTCATGCTGCGGTACTCTGTGCCTGTATGCCTGTCATACTGACAAGCGCACCAACCACCATCAGGCTTCGTGATTATACCATTCAACTCTCATCACTACCCTTTTGTCTTAACACAGCCGCCGTTTCCAGCCATCTGACTGCCGAAGGAAATTCCTGGTCGGTTGGGACAACGGTTCCCGAACGGTCGGGAATAATGTTCGACGGCTGGGAATGATGTTCCTGAGCAGTTGGGAACCATTCCGGACCGGCAATTTGCAGCCCATCTTGTAGTCATTCCCTTTGTCCTCTCATCAACCCGAAGAGCCTACTTTCATCTTGTCCATCACCTCCATGATGTGCAGCAGCTCTTCTTCTGAATCAAACGGAATACTGATTTTACCTTTCTCTGGTGTTGCAGCTCATCTGCACTTTCGTGTCGAAGAATGCTGAAAGACGCTGCTTGAGGAGATTGAACTCTCCGGAGGCGGCATGCGCGATCTTCTTGGCACCTGGATGTCTTCACCACTGTTGAGCGCTGGCAGAGTCTTCACCTTGCGGACACTGTATCCGTTCTCAGAATCTCACGATAGAGCTCAGCTGCAGCGAAGGGACCGTCCAGCGAAAGCAGCGCACGGGCATGTCCCATGTCGATTTCCTTTTTCTGCAATCCCATCTCGTACCCAGCGAGCTCAGCAGACGCAGGTAATTGGCAATGGCGGCACGGCTTTTCGCCCATCGTCTCGGCCACACGCCCTGCGTCATGCCGCTCTTTTTCCAGCAGGTGTTCGTAGGCGCATCTCGATGGCGTTCCAGGTCTCGCGCTGGATGTTCTCCACCAGTGCCAGTTCCATCACGCCTCATCCTGATGGTGCGGATGGTAGGCCGATAGCTGTCGACCGGCTACTGCTGGCACGCCAGCGACGTTCACCGGCAATGATCCGGAAACGGTTCTCATCGGTCTGGCGGAGCGTGATGGGCTGGACAAGTCCAAGCTCACGTATGCTGTTTGCCAACCCTCCAGAGCCACTCGGTCGAATTCATGCGGCGCGGCTGGCTTGGGATCATGGGCTTCAATCTGGTCCAAAGCAACCTCGTTGATGGTAGGAGCTGCCCTGTGCGCTTACTGATTCCGTGGAAATCAACGCGTCAAGTCCGCGCCCGAGGGCGTTGGTCTTGCATTGCGGTTATATTTTGTGTAACAGCCATGTTTTTTGTGTAGGATAGGGATGATGGGCAGAAACTAGGCGATAATAAGCGGGACGGACGTGGGATGACAGTCTGTAACCTTGCCTTTGCCTTTGCTATTCCTTTTGCCACACTCTCACCGCATCTCGTTTTTCTTACCTACTCCTTGTTCTTTTCGATGATTTTCGCGGCAGAGGTGGTTCGCCCTGTGGAGTCGGTATCGTAGAGGATGACCGGCAGACCGTGGCTCGGCCTTTCCGAAAGTTTCACGTTGCGCTGATGACCGCCTTGAACACGAGTTCCTGAAGCTGGCGTTTCACTCATCTGCAAATCTGGCGGGCAAGACGCAGACGGCTGTCGTACATCGTCAACAGGAAGCCCTCTATCTCCAGCTTCGTTCAGCTTCTGTTTTGATGATCCTGATGGTGTTCAGCAGCTTGCTGATTCCCTCCAATGCGAAATACTCGCACTGCACAGGAATGATTACGGAGTCAGCTGTCAGCGCATTGACGGTGCACTCAGACCCAGCGACGGCTGCAGTTCTATCAGTATGTAGTCGTAGTCGCGGGACAGAGGCAAGCAGGTTGCTCATTACTTTCACGCGGCCGCCGATTCAGCATTTCGATTTCGGCCCTGACAAGGTCGATGTGGCTCGACAATGTCCAGCCCTCGACGTCGGTGGTGTAGATGGCATCTTTTATGTCTGCATGGTCTATGAGCATTCGTAAAGCGAGCAGTCCACCTCTTGATGTCTCACGCCCAGACCGCTGGATGCGTTGGCCTGCGGATCGGCGTCAAGATAAGTACGGTCTTCTCAAGTGTTGCCAGGGATGCCGCCAGATTAATAGTGGTGGTTGTCTTCCGACACCGCCTTTCTGGTTGGCAAGTGTAATAATCTTTCCCATTTTCTATTTAATTGTTTATCAGGCTACAAAGATATATTTTATACGAGACAAGGGACTTTATAAACCTTTTTCGTACTTTTGCACGGAAATCAGTGAGATTATGGTTAAAACCACTCATACTCATCTCCAACGACGCTACTACTCCAGCGGCATCCTTTCGTTCGTGCCTCCTTGACTTGCCTGTGTTGTTGTCTGTGGCGGAGCTGCCGTTCGGGATTTTCGGTGCCTTCTCCGTGGTTGACTACCTGCTGCTGAAGAAACATACATACCTGGCTGTGGTATATCGTGTACAGGGACACCTGTCGACTGTGTGCGGCACTGGACCAGGATCTACCGGACGTGAAGCCCGACCTCATCCTGGAGTGCATCAACCACGGCGACAACTCTTCCGTGGAACAATCGTTACGCGGACGATGGGTACTGCTATGCGAGGGGCTGCAGGAAATACATTCCGTCCATCGCCTTCTCGGAGCTGCGTACTACGACCCGCACGCCGACCCTCTTATACTGGCAAGCGGTTATGCAAGAACCATTGTCGTGAAAGTTCTTGCTGAGGGACCGCCGGAAAGGAATCGGCCGAACGTGAACTTCCTGAAGACAGAAAAAGTTCGCAGGCCCGAAAGTCTGCCGGCATGCTCGGCAGCTGACCAACGAAGCTGTACGTTGCAGCCATCCCCGCGGATTCGACTTATTACCGGATGACGGACATTACCGCAACGACGAAACCGAAGCAGCCAGACAATGACCAGTGGGCACTCGGAGCACGGCGAGAAATCTCTCAGCTCACACCGACGAAGATTGATGTGACCGACCTGCGAGCGTGCCTGACAAGATGAAAACGTGGAATCCCTTTAATTCACAGATGTTATGAAGTATTATCTGATAGTCGGAGAAGCCTCAGGCGACTGCCTCACGCCTCATGCTGTGCGGTCATTTGACCTTGACGCTGAGTTTCGTTTCTTTGGCGGCGATGACAGGCTGGCGGCGCGTGAATTATCGTGAACTGGCTTATGGGGTTTGTTCGTGCTGCTCCATCTGCCTGTAACTTTGCGGAAGGCAAGATGTGGCAAAGCGGATGATCAGGCGATGGAAGCCCACGTCGCCTCATCTCGCCGACTATCCGCCTAACCCCTCAGTATCGTGCTTGTAAAGAACACGACATTCCTCGCCCACTATTGCATCTCGCCGAAGATATGCGCGAAGGAGTGGCATCAAGCGCTACCGGCGATGCGAGATCTCCATCCTGCTGTCTGAAGTGCCTTCTATGAGAAGAGCACCACATAGAATATATTGGCATCGGCAACCTGGACAGCTGAAGAGGTAGACAACTTCCGCCATGTCTATATGGGAGACAAGGACAATTCTGCCAGCGGAACGGTCTGTCTGCCAAGCCCACTTCTATCGCCATCCTTGCAGTGGAAGCAGGAGGAAATCATGGACAACCGGTTTCCATGCTCGAGGGCGGCATGCCACTTTGGTAGATCAGATGCGATTGCTGCGGCAATTCCTTCGCCATCACTGAAAGTTACTATAAGAAGTTTTAGGCACAGCAAAAGATGGTGAAGACGCACCTACGAGCTTCTCGCGCGCGCTCCATCTATTAGCAGCCCCTTCGTCACCAGCGGTACGGGCGACACTGAAACCGCTTTGTTGAACGTCCTGCAGGTTATTCGTTAAGAGACCCCTGTTCCTAAATCGATCCGCTTTTGTTTTTAATATCATCAAGGTAATGTTTCATTCCCTTTATTAATCTTTATGGGCGATAAGGAAATCGTACAGGAACCCTTGGCCGACCGTTTCTCTGTCCGCAACATTGCCGACGAATCCCATCGGATTCCCACTCCGCCGCCCGCGACCAAGGCTCGCTGATTACCAGTTTGTACGCACGCAGCTGGGCAATGGACATAATCTGAATGCTGCAAGAATCATGGTCAGAAAATGGGTAGACAAGTAGACGGTTCGACAGATTGACGGTGGAAACCTGTCTGACTGATGTTCTGTGCAATGCGCCGCCTGCCTTGCTTTGTGTCTGCCATTGCCTATCTGATACAACCACACACTCTCCCTCCTGGTCTGCCCCAGACTGCTTGTGATGTATATCCTGCACTCTTGCAGCCTCATTCCTTGCCACCGACTGTTAGAACAGACGGGGAATGAGTGGCGGAATGGTGAATTGGACAGAAGGATTTTGAAAAGGTCTCGGCAAGTATTCTGTGTAAGTCAGCCTCAGTGTCTGGTTGTGGCAGATAGCGACAGGAACGAACCGGCTCTCTGCAGATGTTGATGCCCAGTTACCATGGAGTTGCAGGCAGATTAACGCCAAAATAGACGGCCTGAACCTGTACATCTTGCCGAGATGGATCGGCTTGTAGTTGTAAAGAAACTCGTACCGGCAGCACTTGTCTGACCAGAGGGCTTAATTTCCTCGAAAAACATAATACGGAATTGTCCGTTTCAAAGAATGACAAGTATGGAATTATGCTGTTCGAGTTTTATCGGACAGCATTAGCGAAATTATGAAACGGCTTAATTATATCTATTCAGAAACAGCAGGTTCTAGCAGACTCCTATATATCTTATCAGATCGTACAAATTCGTTCCTCCCAATCAGTTACATCATCATTACATCCTGTATAACCTATCCATGAAGGAAGACTGACAAAGAGGCTGGGAAAAGAAATATTGCTTCTCATCTTGTTTTTTTGACCAAAGATTTGCAAAGTATCAACAATTGTTCTACTTCCTTTGCAGTGTAATATTGATATAGTACAGTAACTATAAGAAAAATATATTGAATACAACATACAAGAACAATCCCAATTAAAAAAGAGAAATGGCTTATGATTCAAGTAAACGACCCACCTTTCAGCTATCTGGGAACAAGCAGAGTTTTTGAGGGGCTGATACCCAGCTCAGCGAAAGCCGCATCTACGACTGGGCAAGAATGGAATGGGAAAGCACTGCTCTATCTTATCGCAGGATTACTAAACCGAAGAAAGGTAGTATCCTGATAGATGGCTTCACAGTTTCACGCTGTTACTCGTGATGTTGCAGGAACTGTATCCGTAATGAAGAGTACGACTCCTACCTGACATGACCCCGCAAGCTAAGCACCAGAATCCATGACTTTTATCATGGTTCAGCAGGGGAAATACCTTAAGAAGTGCCCCTCAGACTTCGTGAGATGCTGATGAAGTGGATATAGCCAGCTATGTGGACAGAAAAAAAGAAGAAGGTGTACATGAGCTTTGCCCGCAACAGCCGCCGGATTATTCTGATGGATGAAACCTGCACCAACGGATCACATTCCTTCCAAAGCACTCTCCGTAGGTAGCTGCCGGCAACATGACCGAAGGTTCTCTGCTTGTCACCCGAACCTACTCAGGTGCATGACGTGGGAGCAGTTGCTGGACCATCCTCATCCTTGATAACTCGATACCGCTCATAATGCCGCTAAGGTATCAGATTACATCAGGATTATACTTTCAGCATCCGTCAGCCCGCCGAGATGGATCGATACCGGTGTCGAGGCCGAACCGTCGTTGCAGTGGGAAACGCCACTATTGGTATCGACGAAAGGAAGGCGACAGCGAGACACCTATCAATCTGAACTGCTGTTCAATGCCGTGACTATCAGGTAAACTAAAATAAAACTAAGGAGGACATTATTATGAAGAAACCATCCATCACACCATTACCGCCACTCTGTCCATTGCAGTTCGTACGAAGGTTGCCTGTTCCTGCATCATGAAAGCCTGACCTGATGGCCTGACCGTCAAGAAGACAATGACTGTCCCCGGCTTCAAGAAGTGGAACCGAACGAACACAGCTGTTCACTTCCTGCAAGGCAAGGAATACAGGCCAGACCTGAAGGTAAGAAATGCTGACTGCATGAACAGGCGTGGAAGAACAACGTTCTGAACGTCAACAGCACGGATAAGGCAGGTACCAATGAAATCGTCTTCTTTGGCCACCTCGATCAGGGAGATAATATAACCAAGGTGTATATCACCTGACGCTCATGAAAATCAGCCAGATAAGGTCACCGCTGGTATTTCGACTCGGGTAACGTTCGACAGGTTTCAGTCTCAAATATCATGGAACCTGCCGTCAAAGTATTAACGGATGAAGTATAGCTCAACATGGAAACTCTCGGGCAATGCAGGCGGAATCTAAGAATCTCACCGCTCGTCGCAAACCTTCGACATCAGCGGCAATGCCAGAAATGATAAATCAACCGGCAGACACCGGTCCTTCTGACGTGCCGGGCAATGCTGCACTAAACTCGATGGCATGATACTGCCCGCCTGTACGCAGAACGTGACCGAAACTGCTGTAGACCTGCTACAACAAGAACGAAATAAAGAACAAGGAGGAAAAACATGGAAAAGTTTGATTAAAACTGCTTCGGAAAAGTGATGGCTTGTCCATCCGTGCGACGCCGCTCACTGGACCAATTTACATTCTGGCTTTGCCATTGATTTTCTTCTATCATCACATATGCTGAACAGCCAGCTTTTGTACTGGACTTATTCCTTCTAACAGTTGAAGAGATGGTATGGAATCCGCAGGCGCACAGAACTGGCCCGGCATCATCTGCCTTGCATTCTTCGTCATCGCCAATGGTCACTGGTGATCTGTTGGGCCCGGCAGTCACGCCTCAACGAGATGATGCCTCGCCATAAACCTCGAGAAGTTCCTCGCACGGGTCCCGCTCAAAACCACCGCCTAAGCGTCAATGGCGGCATTCCTTGCAGCAGATCAGTGCAGTAGCTCAACATGATGATCCACATCACGGTGAAGAGCCTGCGCGTTCTCCCAATCTCCTAATGATGAACACGGGTCCACGCCACTATGGGCAAAGCTGGAGGCCATGCTGTCCAATGCCTTGCTGTCTTAGGCGGTACCTTCCGCAAAGATACGAAGAAGACCGGCAACATAACTATCGCAATTTCAGTTTTGGCAGGGGTAATACGCTTTTCGCTTTCCTGATACAAAACTATCACTGATTACGCTAGGTATCTACTATTGAGTTATACTGTGGTGCCACATCATCAACAATTGCCCGGGTATTAATCATACTGATGTATTGAGCTGTACAAACCTATATGTATGTGTAAGATCACAACTGGATAAACATTTGAACATGATAAACCCGGAGGATAACAAGGCAATATACGAACAGATGGGCTGACCGCCCATGCGATGAATTACTGCTGGAACTTGGCAAAGCCGATGACCGCATACCATCCGGTCCGGGAGAGTATGCCGCCGCGTTGCAGGTGAACACCAATACCGCCGTGAAGGCTTATGAACTGCTCGCACGTGAAGAGATCATTTGCGCAATCGGCGCGGATTGGGCTAGCTTCTGTCTGCCCGGCGCAAGGAAGTGATCACAATTGCATGGCGGAAGGTCTTTCTACCTGACACTCCTTCCTCTTCTGTGAAATGAATTTTGGGGAATCACAAGTGGAAGAGATTAGAGAGGACAAACTTCAACGGTAAATAATTTATTCAGAAACAGACCTGCAAGCCAAAAGAGCTGGACTGATATGTGAACGCTATAAAAAACATCGGTCTTGAAGTAAAGTCCTTCTGAGTGATTCACGGATATTGATCTCGGTTTAAGTTCGTTGCAATGCTGATGGTGCGTTGCAGTCTACAATATCAAGATATAATCTCATCAAAGTGATGCTTTGCTGCGTATGCCGTATAAGCCTGCAACCCCGGATCGAAACCGCAACCGAGGATAGCTGTCAGGCCAGCCTTCTCGAACTTGTCCTTGTAAGCCCACTGCGCTGTACTTGAAGTGTGCCTCATCCTTGTTGTAATTGGCTGTATCCAAATAGTTACAACCGCAAGCCAGACAGGCGTCCATAATCGTCAAGTCCGATAGGGCAGTAAGATTGACAACCAGCTCTGGCTTGAATGAATTGAAGAGTTCCTTAACTGCTCAACATCATCTGCATCAACCTGTGCTGTCTTGATATCAGCCTTATACCTTTTATCATGAATAGTCTTGACCAGTGCGTCTCATTTTTCTTGCGACGGCTGGCAATCATGAACCTGTAAACACGTCCTGATTCTGACACTCAAAGCGGCTACAGTGGAACCACCTGCACCAATCATTAAAACTTTTCCCATTATGTCTTATTTATTATTTTATCTGTCTATTTCAAGAAGAAATTCTATCGCATTCAGTATTGAATACCCCAATATTGGGTTCAAGTTACCGCATTTGGGCTGCATAGCAAATAACGTGATGTTGCTTTTCATCATCGACATCATTCAAAGTGCTTTATTGAATGAAGCAATGCATCCTCTGCATCGGGCACAATCATGATTCGCCTTACTTCTCCATGGTTGCAAAGCTTTCAAGAGGTCAAGCAGTACAGCATCCTTCGTTGTTTTCATCACCTGTAGTACGTTGTTGATGATAAACTCACCGATCTGCATCCCTGAATGCCTGCCCGTTGAGTTCGTTACCGTAAGAAGAAGGGGCGAAATTTCAATTTCTGATTCTTCTTATCATGCAGAAGAACCACCTGCGTCTCATGATTACCGGGCGCAACCGTCCGTCAAGCGCAACGTCAACCACCCACTGACTGAAGTCGGCGGCAGAATATGGCGGTCCAGCATCCGTTCAAAATTCCGATGAGGTCGAAAGTTACATGGTCTATATGGTCGCCGTCCACGATGATGATGTTCTCTCCATTTAATGTTTGTGCTTGTTGCATTCATGCCACAAAGATACTTAAATCAAATGAAATGCAAAACAAATAGATTTTTTTGTCTTGCTGTCTGATAAAATTAAACAGTATATTTCTTATGTGGATTTTTAAATTGACACCGCATTGCTTTTGGAAAGTTCTGGAAAGTAAGCATCCTGATTAATGTTTTGTTTGCTTTGAGAGTACAGTCCTTCTCCAACTGCAAATTACTCATCCCGGCAATATCGCAATTTTCTTTTGTTATAATTTCAATTGCTTTATTCAATGCGTTTCTTCGTCAGTTCTTTATCTTCATTATAAGCAGTGCATATCCAGTAGAGATAAGCTTCTAGTTTTTTTGTTTTGCATCTCCTATGTTCTTGTAAATAACAAACATGAGGTTTGCGGTGTTCAGTTCTGCAGCAGTTTTAAAATGTATTGGGGCATCAATGTCGGCTTATTCCTATTAACCTGTAGTTGCCGACAGCCATCTTAGGATTCTTTCACAGCCTTGGTGAAATAATTACGGTGAGTCAAGTTCTCCATATACTCAATGCTCCTGGTTTTTAATAGAGCTGAATTATGTCGTGTCACGGCGACAACCGTTTATAAGTATCAATACACTGTGTGAACTGCTCTATGAAGTACGCTTCCTGGGATTGATTTGTGTTGAAAGAGTCCGTTATAGTACCGTTCGTCATGACTGCCATTTCGCCTGTTGTAATTGATCAACAGTACGCCGATAGTTGGTAATATGGCTGTCCTGGAACCGTTCCACCAGTGTTGTTCCATAGAAGACCTGCATGGCGATTCTGGGTTGCACCGCGAATAATGCATTCCCTGAGTGCTGTGGTCAACGTGTCCACAGGGACTGCCTGCAGGAGATTTGCACATTGCTGATATGATGTACGGTGATAATATCAGTGGAGAGTTTTCATTCTGACAACGTGATCTACTCTGCACTGCGCCTGCCTGTAAAATAAGGGGATATAGTAATATTTGTCTTTCAGCTATCTCTCTCTGATGGCCTTTTGTAATTCTGTGACATTGGGGATACGGATAAAATCACAAGGCATATTATGAATTTCCGCATCAGTGCAGGATCTGTTTAAAGTTAAGGCACATCAGTAGTAAGACGATTTCCATGAGACCCGCCAGCCGGACAGCCTGGCCTCATAGAAATCGATTCCACTCGACTCCAGTTCAGTTTAAACCGACAGGAATACAGTAGTACACATCTACAGACTCTTTCCTTTGTTTTTCCCTGGATTCCATTTCTCGGTCATACAGAAACCACACGTAGCGCCTCCTTGTCAAGTGACGGGAGATATTGAACGCACGATGACAGGATCCTTTCACTCCTCACCCCGCTGTTATGACGAATTTCACAACCACGGTCCCTGTTCCTTATTGCGTGCTGCATCAACAGGATATTTCATGTTCTGTACCAGCCATGTATTGACACTCCATTAAACGAAGGCATTTCTTCGGATACAGTATAGACCTTTCGCCCTTCCTTTGCTTCGATCCGCGCTCCTTCAAATGCTTTCCCGTGGCTGCCTCATTCTCCACTGTGCTTCCGCCTCTGCTGTCACGGTACGACATCCTCTGTCTCTGATTTTCTTCTTCCCGACAGGCAAATCCGCATTACTCTTCTAACCGCCATTGCTTTTCTCTTCTGAACCATCACGCTTTGGATACTTGCTTGTTAACACTCACTCCGGTTGCAGGCCCGTTAGTTGTAGACCGGCGATCGCGTGCCAAAAGCACAATCTCTATGTTACCACAGCAAGCAGCATTACAGCCAACGGGACATAGAGTACATACTGCTTTTACATCTACTTGGTTCGTTTTGTTCATCATCTTTAATACGTTTCTAAGGGGTAAGACATTAAAATTATTTGATGTCAGAAGCACATTCTTTCTACAAGCCAATCCCAACAGGTGGCTGGTACCTGCCGTCTCGTCCTCCCTGCCAGGACGTTATTATCAGCAAGAACCCAGGTTTAACTACCACGCTTCAGCAGCTGTACAAATGACTGACCCAGAAGACAATGGCAAACAGCTCTGCAAAGAGAATGTCAGCGGAATGGAGTTCGCAATGTGCCTGCTCATGTATGATTATCTCGTCCAGTTCCAGTTGACGTCTCATTGATCCAGAAATATCCAATGGAAGAATGAGAAGGGACCTCATCCTCTAACAGATAGACGTTTATGTTAATATACTCAAGTCTTGCACTTCCGCTTTAGCAGGACAATTGCAGACAACTGCCAAAGAAGGCGCAACAATACTGCGACTACCATGTTATAAGCCATCATGGCGAAAGTCTCAGTCAAATGGAACCGTTATCACCTGGCGTAATGGTCACAATGGAAGAATAATATCGGCATATTCGTTAGCCATGGAAACCACCCTAACACTCTGTTCCAACCAATAAGAACAATTCAGTCCCGGTACCAAAACCGCAACGACATACATTCCCCATCAGTGCTACTCCCTTTTCCAAGAAAAAAGGTGTCACTGAAAATATTATTAAAGCCAAAAAGAATGACGAGTGTTATGTTTATCTTCAAAACAAATGCCTATAGCTTTATATTTTCAGGTGAATATCCTTGTTTTGTTATATATTCAGGTTACATACCGTTCTGATAGCCTTATTCGTTTTTCTATCTCGTCGATAATCTCTCAAGTCTTCAGGAGAAATTTTTCTTTCGGCAAAAGTTAACTAAACCATTCACGGAATGAATTTGAAGTAGTTACGAAGTTACGCATGAAGTCCGATCGGTACGCCGACTGCGCAACTGAGGTGTAAAATGCAGGTAAGTCTCGTTGTTTCGCATTCAGATAACCCTTCCGCTTCAGATTGTTCACCATGGAAGCCGTCGTTGTATATGATAAGGAGAGGCTCAGGCAATTGCTGAAGTATTTCTTTGTCGTACATCTGCCCAGACGCCAGACTGGCAGCATACTCTTCTTCTTGTTTCGCCGCTCTTCCATATTCAAATCATACTTCATTAATTCGTCGTTTACGATTATTTCTGTAAGAAAGTCGTTTAAACGTTAAATAACACTAACAAGCAACATTTCATTATATATCAGCATACGAATTATTAGTGCTTGTGGTAATGGAGGGTGGCAGACGATGATTAGTGAAGTCAGTATGATCAATCATGAATACTGCAAGGAGAAAATCAACCTCAAAGAGTTTAGGAGTTTGTTGAAGGGAAGATAAAAACAAGCAGTAAGGATCTTTGTCCTGTAATACGTGATAAAATCAACCTGAGTTAGATGAGAACTGAATAGTTGATAACACAGGTTTTAATTCAACTTGCTGTCATTTCATCCTTTGCAACAGGTTGTGTATGAATATCTTGACTGTCAGGGAAAGTGACGGGAGTGACGTTATTCTCGGGCATTTGTCTGTCGACGCAAATACTCTCAGAAGAAAAGGTGACTTGTGTTTCAAAATGCGTCTTTTTTGCGAGTATATGAAATCGTTGTTTTACGCTGATAATTTTGTGTTTCAATTATATAATGATTGAATATCACGAAATATTGAATGAAACTGGGGTGGCACATGCACTTTTACCTGATAATATGACTACAATTATTAACTCCATCACGTTGCGCTGCACTGACCCATCGGCATCCTTGCCGGGCCTGTGCATGAGTGTGGCTGACGCGCCTTGATGAGCTTTGCGGCTTACGGTTATCTTTGGCGTTGAACCGTGTCGCTTCACCTGTCATCGCTGGTATGATGGACTGCGGTTTGTTCTCATGATAGAGCCGAGGATGCAGACGGGTTTTCGGGAATGACTGACGCACCTTGAAGATGTGTCTCTTGGCTGAAGCGGTGACGTGTATGCGCTAATGCGTGTACGTCAACCATCTCGACACGTTTGCCAATGTCTTGCTACGGTCAGCAGCCTGGGAACGGAACTTCTGACTTCCTCTTGTTGGCATCATTCTCTCGACGAATCTGGTGAGGATGCCTGGGTCTTTTGCATTGTTGAACATTGCTTCAGGTCGCGCAGTGTGTCTTCGAGGACATAGATGGGTTCTCGTAGGTTTCACCCGTCATTGCCTCGATACGGCGTACACCTGCAGCTGCTCTGCCGACAATCTTGAAGAAGCCGATGGCTGGTTGATGGCATGAATGCCACCGCAGAACTCACAGCTCGGACCGCCACGTACTTATCGTATCAATCGAAGAGGGCAATACCCATCTTCTTCGCTTCCAGCGGTGTATCACGGTGTTCGTCCGCGGATAGTCCTGCGGATCATCTCATTGACAATCTTCTCCACCTGCCGAGTTCGTACCGCCCAGAACCCGCTTCAGCGCATAACCAGCAGGTGGGTTGCCGTATGGTTGGCAGCCGAGGCATCGCTTCTCGGTGTCGACGCAGGCCATGAAGTCGGCCTTCACGTTCTTCGGCAGCCGCTTGACGATGTGGGATGTTTGGTTGTTCTCACGCTTGGTATCGATGCATATTCACCGTCTCGTCCTCGCTGACAAGCACACCCTGATCGCCTACCTGACCACCCATTTCGCCGTGAAGGCGGCGATCCAGTACAGCTCATAAAAGCTGTTTTTCTTCGCGTCACCACGGTAACGGAGAGGATGTGGCACTCGTATTCGTATAGTCATAGCCGACAAATTCCTGTTCGCCCTCACGCAGCACCTCCCAGTCACCGTTCTCAACGACAGCCGCATTGCGGGCACGCCTTGCTGTGCCATCTCCTCGTTGAATCGTTTTCGTCATCGTATAACTGTTTCACCAGATCAGCTCGGTAAGATCGAGCAACCGTAAAGCCGAAGAGGCGGAAGGCCTGCCGTCGAGTCTTTTTTCATGCGCTCAGCTGGTCCATTGCGTTCAGCAGTGTGATGCCCCTGTCCAGCGTGCGAGGAACGAATCTCTTCCTTCATCACACGTCCGATCAGTTCACGCGTGCGTTCAGGATGTTGTTCTATTTTCGTGTACCAGCACGTTCAAGAGTTTGTACATGAAAGTTTTCTTTCGTCCGAGGAACGTAGGCGTAACGCACGGCACGGCGCAGGATGCGGCGGATAACGCATGGCCTTGGCATTGCCAGCAGCTGTCCGTCAGCGATCGAGAAGGCAACGGCACGCAGGTCGGCAACGACACGCATGGCGATGTTCACCTTCTGCCCTCGTTCACGCCCTCGCCGTTAGACCTTCCGGGAAGGTGTGGTTTATTTCCGCCGGAGTATTGCTCAACTTCGGCAATGACCGGTGAAGATATCCGCATCAGTTGGAGTTCTTTCCGCATCAGGCGCACCGACGATCCGCTGACAAGTCTCACCGGGCAATTTCGCCTCCGAACGAAGTCGATATGAATCTCGAACAAGGCCCGCGTCCCTTAATGCCCATCTCCAGTTGTCGCCGGTTGCCACTGACAATATGGTCTCTCTTGAAAAGCCCCAGTAACCTGATGCCTCATCGTCACGGCTGATGCCCTCTGCCTCGTCGCCTTGGAAACCGTTACAAAGGTCTTTCGGAAGCGATGGAGCACGCCACAGATATTCAAGCGTAATCGATCACCTCCTTGGGCAACGCCAACCCAGTTACCCAGCATCCTCGAACACAGGATTAACGTCACATCACGTCCCACCTCCTCCAGGTCGTTATATTGCTGCTCACACGCAGCACTTCTTATGAATCGAAAAGACAGGCCCAGCCTCAAACCTGGAGGATAATATCTTCCACCGTTCATACCAGCATTGGTAAACATAAGCGTGGTCGTCTCTTAAATATTGAGATTGCGTGATAATATGTCTTCGACTCAAAGAATTGGGCAAGAGTCGTGATTTCGTTTTGTCATCATCTTTATTTGTTTTAATTCAATTTTTCTATCTAAATTGTTGAAGATACTGCTTTGTGTATTTTTGCAAAAATTGGGCTGCTGAATAGAAAACTTCTCCTTGAGGGTGTACATCCGTTTGTCCGACACGAGTGTGTAAATAATTGATTTGAAGGACAGATGTAATAATGAAATGGGTCGTCGTAGATCAAGACAATCATTATTAGATTGTGAATTATTATTTTTGAATGATTAAAGAACAAGATATGGCAGAGATCCGCATAAACTGTATTATTCTATCAAGGAAGTGGCACGACAGCTCATTGTCGCGGAGGTTCTGTTGCGGTACTGGGAAACTGAGTTCTGCCTCTGCCCAAAGACTACCGGGCACCGTGTACGCAGTACACAGAGAAAGACTGAGCAGATCAAGGCCATCTACAACCCTCGTCAAGGTGCAAGGAGCCAGATTGCCGCTGCCTGCAAGATGCTACAGAGAACCAGCGCAGACAAGAGCCAGAAGATAATGGAAAGCCTCACTCCCTGTCCGCGACCAGCTGAAGGACCCCAAGAAACATCTGACAGACTGGTATAGAATCGGCACCTCGCTGACAGGATATATGGACAAAGGCTCACAGAAGTTTTCGCGCCTGTGGCCTTGTCACGTTATTTAAAAGGGACTATCTCGCAAAGCCTCCCTTCAGAACAGCCATGCAGTAGGAAAAGGAGGAAAGGATATTTACCCCTGGAATCCATCCTCATCCACCCTCTAATACCTAGGCAACTGTCAGATGATATTTATCAACCGGAAAGCAAACGTAACGAAAAATGCGTAAGTTTTGCAGATGAAAAGGTTATGACACTGCAATGACAGAGACGACTATAACATATCCGATAAGAAGCGGCTGACTCATCCGGTTCGGCATAGCACAATGGCATTCGCCGTGGGTGACCCGCAGGAGAACGTGGCATGCTGGTTTACGAACCCATGAGGCAATGCAGATTCCACGGTTGCTAACCGTGAAGCCTTCACGGTCTCGAGCCGCTTCAGGAGCGGGTGGCACAACGGGTACTGGCAGAGTTTAGACGCACCGGTGATGTCGCCGGCAGATGGTTCAAAATGCAGGATGCCGAGGCACTCTATCACCACACTTACCACTGCAGGCATTGAGGAGATCCTTTCCAGCGTACTGTCCGACCTGAATGCTGCTGCAGTCTTCCGTCAACA
>BNJU01004530.1_pt1 | contig 103749 bp, 157 predicted proteins | sample 8539281 | NCBI WGS metagenome assembly BNJU01 (sample SAMD00202456, study PRJDB9452) | human saliva metagenome | isolation source: human saliva | place: Japan | reverse complement strand
CTCCTTTTTCCACCAAGACAGTTATAGAAGGACTGGAAAAGAAAGGGCTACACCAGTATATGGTGCGGACTGTTATCCCGAAAGAGTGGATTCCCATGGCGAAAAAGGGTGAAGGACTTTTGCGCAAATTCATAGTACGGGAGGAAAGGGTACTATTTGGATAGAATTCTTTTTCCTTATGTAAGGAGTGGAGCTTTCCACTATTTTTCCCGCTGATTGATTTGGAAGTGGATTTTTATGAAAAACATAAGAACGCTTTCAAAAGGAGGAATTACCCTTTGTATTCCCAAGAGGGATCTAAGTCTGATTCGGGACAAATACACTTTTAAGCAAATTTCTTTCCGACAAGCTGGAAGAAGGCTTTTCCGTGATTCCCGGAGAGAGTATGAAGAGATGGATTTTGAGAATCTATCTTTTCCCATGATTGCCAAGAAAAAGAAACGGTCGTTCCTCAGAGGGACTTGTGTGAGATCGAGAAATGAGGATCAGTTGGGGATTTTTCTGCAATAAGATGTGGAGAGAAGAGGAGAAGAACTACATTTTCCAAAAGAAAAATCGAAGGGAAGGTCTATACCGTAGATTACTTTCGAGGTCATGGGGGAGTGGATAGAGCACTGGTACGGAAGAAAAATCTTCGGACGAAAAATGGAGCCAGGGTCAGTGTGGAAATTTTTGCCGGAGAAGGGCATTGAAAAGGCAGTGCAAAGCGGATTGCAGAAGCTTTTAAATCTTTATGGTCTCGTGAATTTTGGGTGGATTTATGAGGAGCAGGAGGACTGCTTTTATTTTCTGAAATCAATCCCCGACCTTCCGGCGGAATAGGATTTTCCGTGCTGGCAGGGAGCGCCCTTTGTGGAAGAGGCGGTGGTATTCTATCTTTCTGAGACATCGGAACCGGGTGCCGAAGGAGAGAAGGCTGCAGGAAGGCTGTCAGAAACAAAGGCGATGGCGGATTTTGTTTCTCAAAAGCCGGAAGCCAGTATTCGTTATGGTTTTTACGGAAAGTATTATGATGATTTTTTTATCTTTCCCTAGCTAAGACAGATAAAAAGTTAAAAAATTCTTCTAAGGAGGAACTATTGGAAGAAAAGAAATTACTCTGGATTATTCCCGCTTACAATGAGGCGAAGAGTCTGGACGCGGTGGTGGAAGATATTTTGTCCGTAGATCCTAAAAGCGGAATATATTATTGTTTCCGACGGTTCCACAGACGGAACTGTGGAGCTTTGCCAAGGGCTATTCCTACCTTGCCCTTCCGGAAAATCTCGGTTTAACAGCCTGTTTTTCAAACCGGTATGCGTTATGCAGATCAAAGGAGTTTGCCTTTTGCAGTTTGACGGTGACGGACAACACCGGGCGGAGGGATGTGGAGGCTTTGCTGGAGGAAGCGGAAAATGGCGTGGACATTGTTTGCGGTTCCCGTTTTTGAAAAAGAAAAAGGAGGCTCTTTACGAGACTTCGGTTCTGCCTTAATCAGCCTGGCTATTCTTTTTAAGAACCGGAACAAAACGACGGACCCCACCTGTGGACTTCGGATTTACGGGCGGGAAGCCATTCTTCGCTTTTCAGAGAACGAAATTTCTCTCGGGAGCCGGATACTCTGGCCCATTTACTTTTGGCGGGAATGACGGTTTCCGAGGTGCCGGTAAAGATTCGGGAAAGACAGGGAGGGGGAGTCCTATTTAAAACCCTGGAATGCGGCAAAATATATGACCAGAGTACTTTTGTCTATCTTATTTTTCGGAAATACAAAAATATGAAGAGATAGAAATAAAAGTAGAAGAGTTAAGTTTTTATACAGGGAACTTCCATGGAACTGGAAAGCGTTTATACAAGCGGCACTTTAAAGAATAGAAAGTAGTGTAGAAGAGCGTAATGAGTATAGAGGCAGTTGGAAAACAGGGAGGGCAAGCTTTTCCTTCATGAAAAAAATGATGTGCTTTTGGAACGGCATAGGCAGTATGTGCTATGCCCTGGCTTCCATGGTGCTGGCTTTCTTTGTCCTTCGCCCTAGGGGAGAGGGAGCAGGGAGGAATCTTCGGCTTCGGTTATTCTACTTTGGGACAACAGTTTTTCATTGTGGCTTACTTTGAGCTTCGGCCCTTTTCATATTACGGATATGAAGGGAGAGTTTTCTTTTCGGCAGTATAGGGCAGTTTCGCAGTCTTACCGGTGGCTTGGCTCTGATTTTTGCTCTTGCTTTTCTTCTTTTTCAGTATTGCACCGGCTCTTATACCGGAGAAGACGTTGATTTTATTTTTCCTCTGTCTCTTTAAAAATAGTAGATGCCTTTTTGTGATGTGTATGAGTCGGAGCTGCAAAGGAGAGGAGTACTGTATAAGGCCGGACAGTCCATGTTTCTTCGCACGGTTTTTTCCGTTTTGGCTTTGTTGATTTTTCTCGGTATCACTAAAAATCTTTTTCTTAGGAGCTATTGCTATGAATCTGGCACAGCTTGTCTCCTTCTTTTATTCTCTTCCTCCCTTAAAAGCTACAATGCCCTGGGGAAAGAAAAAGTGCCTCAGCAGGTCGGATTTAGCAAAGCTTTTGAAGGAGGTTTTCACCCTCTTTCTATCCGTATTTTTTAGACTTTTATGTGTTTTTCTTCCAGTAAATATGCAGTGGATCAGGTTTATGGCTCTTCCCGTTCCGGTATTTTTTTAATCTCTTGTTTATGCCCGGAATTTCATTTATCTTTTTGGCAAATTTTATTATCCGTCCGGTCCTTCCCCATCTTGCGGTGCTTTTTCAGGAAGGAAAGGAAAAAGCCTTTCAAAGCAGGAAAAGTCCTTGTTTAAAAAGGTCGCCTTGTTGTCCTTAGTCCTTTTTCCTTTTTGGCCCTTATTTTTTTCCGGCTTGGCCCTCAGGATTTTAGAGTGGATCCTTAGCAGCTTTTTGGAAAGTTTACGGGAGAAAGATGGACCTTCTGCATTTTGATTTTAGGCGGAGCTTTCTATGCTCTGGCTAACACGGAGTATTATCTTTTGATTTTAAAGCGAAAGCAAAAATGGGTTTTTATCGGCTATGGCATTGCCAGTCTGCTTTCCTTTTTTACGGTAAATCCGGTGGTGGCCAGGGGAGGATTTTTTTACGGAAGTCTGCATTTTCTCTCCATGATGGTCTTTTTGTTCCTTTTTCTTCTTTGTTACGGGACACGGGAAGGGAGAATTTAAGGGCAGTGTATTGACTGTTTCTCCCCAAAAGCGAAAGAGCAATAGCAGAGCAAAAGGAGAAGGGAAACCCGGAGCGAAAGTAGAAGCCACAACTATACCTTTCTTTTCTTATAAGCCCATGTTAAAATGCCAAAAGGAGGTAGGAAATGCAGGAAAATGCCCAAAGTCAGAAGCAAAACTATGACGTTATCATCCCCACCTATAAGCCGGATGAGAAATGCAAAAGATTGTTGGATGCCCTGGAAAAAGCAGGAAGTTCCTCCACGAAAAAAATCATTTTAATTAATACGGAAGAAGCTTTTTCCCAAGTCCTTATTGGAGGGAAGGAATCCGGAGCTTTACCTTGTAAAAACATATTAAGAAAGAAGAATTTGACCATGCTTACGCCAGAAACCTGGGGGTATCTTTTTCGGATGCACTTTTTTCTTTGTATGACAGAGGATGCGGTTCCCAAAAGACAGCTCTTGCACAAAGGAATTGCTGGAAGCCTTTTTCCTGGGAGGAGAGGATTGGGGCGGTTTACGCAAGACAGCTTACCGACGAGAAAAGCTCCTTTGACGAGGTGCTTTCCCGGAGCTTTAACTACGGGACAGAGCAAAGGATTTGCGGGATAGAGCAGTTAGCGAAGCTTGGCATCAAATGTTTTTTCCAGTCCAATGTCTGTTGTATGTATAAAAAGGATTTGTTTCAAAGCCTTGGAGGCTTTTCTGAGCCCAGCATTTTTAATGAGGATATGATTTATGCCGCAAGAATGCAGGAGGCGGGGGGAAAAACCGCCTATTGTCCAAAAGGCTGAGGTTTGGCATTCCCATCATTTTTCCGCCATGGATCAATTCCACAGAAACTTCGACTTAGGGGTATCTCACAGAGACTATAGGGAGATATTCTCAAAAATTCCTGCGGAAAAGGAAGGGATGAAGTACCTGAAAAAGAGTATAGGAAAAGCTTTGGAAGGAGAAGAAGGCTCTTTGGATTCTTCCCTTTTTCTATAAAAACCGCCTTTCGTTTCCTTGGGTATCAACTGGGAAAGCGTTATATAAGCTTCCGAAAAGCTGGGTGTATGATTTTACCGTAGAATCCCTCAGTATTTCGAAAAGAAATTTTCCAAAGAAAAGGGAAGAACAGTAAGCTATGAGTCCTTTGTTTAGAGTGATTATCATATTGGTTTGCCTGGGAACCAGTCTGTTTTTACATCGTTCCATCAAAAAGGCGAAAAATGCGGATTGAAGAGTATCTTTTGGCTACTCTTTTTCCATTCTTTTGCTTGTTTTTTGCCATTTTTCCCTTTGTGCCGGATTTTATGGCTAGAAGCCTGGGGATTTATTCTACCCCGAATTTTCTCTTTTACTGGTAATTTTATTCTGCTTTTACGGCTCTTTTCATACCCATGTGGGAATTGGGAAAGCTGGAGGAAAAAGTTAATCGAATCGTGCAGGATATGGCCTTGGAGGAGAGAAGAGAAAGAGAAAAGCATTTGGAAACAGAGCAGGAGGACAGTCAATGAGTAATCTACTTAGCTTGTGGAAGGAGCATCCCGTATTTTTGCGGGAGTGCATTTTCCTTGGTTTGATTTCCTTGCCTTTGCAGCAGGATTTTTCTTCTTTCTTTTCGCAGGAAAATGAAGCTTGCCCAGATTTATTTTCTGAGCATGATGATTCTTGGCTCCCTTTACTCCTTTGTTTTAATGCCTTTATCCGCCCCGGATGAGGTCTTGCATTATGTCAGTGCCTATGCTCTGTCTTCGGAAATGCTGGGACAGGGAGGAAAGCTGTATGACAAGGATGGAAATCTTCGAATCCGGAAGGAGGATGAGGAGATTGATGATTGGACCGGAGACGGGAAGCCTGAGGAGGCTACGGTTTTCGGCATGCATATTAATCGAAAACAGGTGGAGGAAAGACAGAAGGCCTCTTTTTTTGCCAAAGAAAAGGGCTATGGATTTACTTTGCAAAAACCGGTAAAGACCACTCCATTAGCCTACTTTTTTCCGGCGCTGGGCTTTTCCTTTGCAAGAATCCTATATGGCTCACGCTTTACTCTTTTATATTTCGGGAGATTCTTTAACCTTCTGTTTTTCAGCATTTTAGGAAGTCTGGCTATAGAAAAGATACCTATGGGGAAGGAAATCCTTTTTCCGTCAGTCTTTTTCCCATGACCTTGGAGCTGATTTCTTCCTTGTCCTATGACGCCTATATCCTGGCCTTAAGCTTTTCTTCTTTTATCCTTGGTATTTCAATACCAGTTTCGAGAGGAAAAAGCTGGGTCTTAAGGAAATTCTATGGATTTGTTTGATTGCCATAGCTCTTTCGCCCTGTAAAATGGTATATTCCTTCTGTTTTTGCTTTGCGTTATGGTTTCCTTTAAACGCTTTTTCCTCCCCATGGCTTTATTTTATCGGTATTTTTGCCATAGGCTTATCCATCGTTCTACCCTTACTGCTGGTGAATCTGGATGCCTTCAGCCGCTATGTCCGTCCGCAGGAGGATACGGTGAATCTTTCCAATATTGTTGGACAGGACGGAGGTATGGAAACCTATAATCGAAGAGAAATTCTGGCTCAGCCGGATGTGTATTTAAAGATTCTGAGAAATACTTTCTTTATCAAGGGCAAGGAGTACTGGTATACATTGATTGGCCGTCCTTTTGGGAGCAGTTTGACAATCGTCTGTCCTTTCCGCTTCCCTTGGTGGTGCTTTTTCAGCATTTGCCCCTTCCTGGCAGGAATTTTTGGAGAACGGGAGGAAATGCGGGGGAAGAAGCTTCATATTTTACAAAGAATCATTCTTTTCCTGATTCCTTTGGGATTAATCATTTTGATTTTATCTTCCATGCTTTTTGCTTATACACCAAAGCGTACGGACTATGTCTTAGGGGTACAGGGAAGATACTTTTTGCCGGTACTGCCCCTGTTTATCCTTTTGCTTTATGCCAAGTAAGAGGGTGGGAAAGCAGGGGAAAAAGGATTGTTTTCTTTTCGTCCTTTTCTTCCAGATTCTTGCGAATCTTTCATTTCTTTTATACACTTATATCAGTTTGTTTTTACACTAAACTCGAACTTTGATGGATACCGAATATCCTGAAGGAAGCATATTATCCTTCCTTTGGAGTATTCGAGATAAACGGAAAGGGAATAGCATGCGGGGATTTTTAACCCTTATCAAGATTTGTAAAGAAAAAAGAAAAATGATTATGAGCCTGGCCTTTGCGGACTTTCGGAAGCGCTTTGTAGGCTCTTATTTCGGAGCGGTTTGGATGTTGATTCAGCCCTTGGTAACCATTGCGATTTATGCTTTTATCTTTGGCCCCTATGGCTTTAAATCCAGCCCTCCGGTGCCCAATGTTTCCTATACCACCTGGTTGATTCCCGGAATGGTGCCCTGGTTCTTCTTTTCGGAAGTGATGAATATGAATACGGGAATCTTACAGGAATATCAGTATCTGGTAAAAAAGGTGGTTTTCCCTATTGAGCTCTTGCCGATTATTAAGTTAATCAGTTGCTCTTTGGTGCATCTTTTCTTCCTTCTGGTTATGTTTTTTTGTTTGCCCTGTTTAGTAGAGAACCTATTTTTGATTACCTGGCCTGCAGGTATTCTTTTTATTCCTTTGCCACGGCATTTTACGCCTTGGCTTTATCCTTCTTTACCTCTGCGGTTTCCGTCTTCTTTAAGGACATGCAGCAGATTGTGGGAATTGTCTTGCAGTTCGGAATCTGGATGACTCCGATAATGTATGATGAGACCCTCTTTACCGGGAAGGCTCCCATTGTTAAGTGGATTTTAAAGATAAACCCCATGTACTATATTGTGGCAGGCTACAGGGATTCCATGCTTACCGGCCACTGGTTCTTTGAAAGACCGGGCTTAAGCCTGTATTTCTGGGGAGTGACCACGGTTATGTTTTTATTCTCTCTAAGATTTTTCCGCTCTTTACGGCCTCATTTTTTTCCGATGTACTGTAAAAGCCTGTAACGAAACTTATTTTTTACGGTCTGTTCCTGTAAGGGGAGCACACAGTCTTTATAGAGATAAAGGAGAGTTTATGCTTTCAATGATTTTGGTAGTAGTGGTTTTGGCTGTTTTCCTAAGCTTTGGCAGCCTGCGTCTTTTTTCTATCCGAAAGATGGAAAAAGGTGAAAAACGGGATGCTTTAGTTCTCTCCATTGTGGGGGGAAAATTACGGCAGATTTTAAAAATCTGCAAGGTGGAGCTTTCCGTAGATGGTTTAGATAGAATTCCGGAGAAGGAAGCGGTACTGTTTATCGGAAATCATCGCTCTTACTTTGATATTGTGGTGGCTTACAGCATTTTGCCCCGTCCCACCGGCTTTATTTCCAAGAAGGAAATTGCAAAAATCCCCAACATTGAATTATGGATGAGAGAGCTGCATTGTCTTTTTTTGGATAGGGAAAATTTAAAGCAAAATCTTCAAGTGATTATTGAGGCTATTAAGCAGGTGAAGGCAGGCATTTCCATGTGGATCTACCCGGAAGGAACCAGAACTAAGGGAGAGTCTGAGCTGGAGCTGGGAGAGTTTAAGGCAGGCTCCTTTAAGATTGCGGAAAAGAGCGGCTGTAAGATTGTTCCGGTGGCCATGATTAATACCAGAAGGATTATGGAAGAGGATTTTCCCAGACTGCACAGCGCCAAGGTTTATGTGCAATTCGGAAAGCCCATAGATTTGTCAGAGCTTTCTGAAGAGGATAGAAAGAATATTGCGGAGTATACCATGGAACGGATTCGGGAGATGCTTGCGGAGCTGAAAGAGAAGGAAGCCAAGGAGCTTTCCGGAACGGTATAGCCGGAACAGTAAAGACGGAACAGTAAAGAGGATCAGTAAAGACGGAACAGTATAATCGGAATAGTAGAACAGTTCCGAATATCACAAGGCGAAAGCTATGGAATAAAGAGGAGGAAGGGTGTATGGATCTTTTGGAGATTCGAAAGGAATTGGATATATTGGATCGGGAGATTGTTCATCTTTTCGAAAAACGAATGGGTCTTGTGGAGGATGTGGCCAGATTCAAGCTTGATACCGGAAAGGCCGTTCTGGACAGCAAGAGGGAAAAAGAAAAGCTGCAGGTGGCAAGGAGCTACGTGGAGGACCCGAAGCTACAGGAATCCATTACCGAGCTTTTTCAGGAAATGATGAGTATGTCCAGAAGAAAGCAAATCGGTATGCTTTTGGAACGGGGAAGGGGATTTTCCTCCGGTTTTCAAAAGCTGGGTTGTCTTCCTTTTTCAGGGAAAAGCCTGGTGTATCAGGGTGCGGAGGGAGCCTACTCCTATCTGGCGGGAAGAATTTTTCCAAAAGGAAAATATGATAGCCTGCACACATTTTCAGGAGGTGCTTTCCGCTTTGGAAGAAGGAAGGGCGGACTATGCCATTCTGCCCATGGAAAACTCCACCTACGGCATGGTACAGGACAATTTCGACCTTTTGGCTAAGCATCCTAAGCTTTATGTGGTGCAGGAAATCGAATTCCCGGTTTCCCATTGCCTGGCAACACTTCCTGGACAGTCTTTCTCCGACATCAAAAGAGTCTATTCCCATCCCCAGGCCCTGTCCCAGTGTGCAGACTTTTTTCAGAAGTATCCGGAAATACAGGGAATTCCCAGTTTAAATACAGCGATTGCCGCTAAGAATCTTATGGAGACCGGGGAAGAGGGCGCCGGAGTTCTATGCAGCAGGGAAGCGGCCTTAGAGTACGGTCTTTCGATTTTAGAGGAAAATCTCAGTAAAAAAGAGAACACTACCCGCTTTTTCATTTTAGGAAAAGAAGCGGTGTTTTCAAAGGATGCCGGGAAGCTCAGTATCTCCTTTTCTCTTCCCCATGCAGTGGGAAGTCTGTACCATATCTTAGGGAACTTTTTGTTTAACGGACTGACTCTCACCATGATTCAGTCCAGACCGGTGGGGGACGGAGAGTTTTCTTACCGCTTCTATGTGGATTTTCTTGGGAATTTAGAGCAAAAGGAAGTGTTGAATGCCTTGAGCTGTTTACAGGAAGAGGGCGTTGATTTTAGAGTTTTAGGAAATTATCCTTCTAAAGAGTTCAAAAGATAAAAATTTAGTTTTTCGGAACGAAAATGCAAGAACTTAGAAAGTAGATAATCTTTCTTTTTTCGCAAATATCCAGTACACTATGACATATTGTGCTAAGGAGGTAGTATGCAGCAAATTAATATATTGGTAGTAGACGATGAGAAAGAGATTGCCGAGTTAGTGGAAATTTACTTGGTGTCTGACGGATATAAAGTATTTAAGGCATATAATGCGGAGGAAGGCTTACAGATTTTGTCTCAGGAAGAGATTCATCTGGTGCTTTTGGATGTGATGATGCCGGGAATGAACGGACTGGAGATGTGCCGTAAGATTCGGGAAAGCTCCAATATTCCCGTGATTATGCTGTCTGCAAAGTCCGAGGATTTGGACAAGATTGTAGGCTTAACCGGCGGGGCGGATGACTATGTGACCAAGCCCTTTAATCCTTTGGAGCTTACTGCCAGGGTAAAGTCTCAGTTAAGACGCTATACCCAGTTAAATCCCAATGCAGGTCCCAATTATGTGAATAATGAGATTCATATTCGGAATATGCTGATTAATAAGGACAATCATAAGGTATTGATTGACGATGAGGACATTAAAGCTTACCCCATCGAGTTCGATATTCTCTTCCTTTTGGCATCTCATCCCGGAAAAGTTTTTCTCCACCGATGAGATTTTTTTGAAAAAGGTTTGGAATGAAAAAGGTGTATGAGGCCAACAATACGGTTATGGTACACATCCGTCGTCTGAGAGGAAAAGATGAAAGAGGATCAGAGAGAGGACAAGATTATCACCACCGTTTGGGGCGTTGGCTATAAGATTGAAAAGTAGGGGTCTTGGCGTTGAAGAAGACGAGTTTACCCCACCATTTCGGCCGGGGCTATTTCATGCAACTGTTGGTTCATGTGGGAATTTCCGCCCTTTTTACAGCGGTTATCGAATGTTTTTTGGTTTTAAATATCGGCTCCTACACCAATTACCTGGTGCAAATCGGAAATGACAATCCCCTTGTACAACGCTTTGCCTTTGTCAGCACCGTCAGTATTTTACTTTTTGTGCTGGTGGGGATTTTGATTTTTACCATCATTTTCCTCTTTCTGCAAAGAAAAACCGCAAGAGATATTGAGACTCTGGCGCAGGGGTAAAAGCAGATTTCCGCCAGGGGATTTTCATACGGATATTGCCATTTCCGGAGAAGGAGAGCTGGCGCATATTGCGGAAAGCATTCGTCTTATGGAAGAGGAGCTGTCCTCCCATATTGAACGGGAGAGGGAAAACGAACAGTCTAAAACAGACCTGATTACCAATATTGCCCATGATTTAAGAACCCCCCTCACCTCTATTTTGGGCTATCTGGACTTGCTTCGAAACAGCCAGATGGTTCCGGAGGAAATGAAAAAACATTATATTGAAATCGTATATAACAAAGCTCTCCGTTTACAAAAACTAATCGAAGAGCTTTTTGGCTTTACAAAATTATCCTACGGGAAGCTGAACATGAATATCAGCACCCTGGATTTGGTTCAACTTTTGTCCCAGCTGGTGGAGGAAAGTTATCCTAATTTTGAGAAAAATAATCTCTCCTATGACTTTTCCGCCAATGTAAAATCGCTTTTTATCGAAGGAGATGGGGACCTTTTGGCCAGACTTTTTGACAACTTAATCAGCAATGCCATCAAATACGGGGCGGAAGGAAAGCGGGTGCTGATTCGACTTCGTAAGGAAAAGGAAGAGGTGATGGTACAGGTCTTAAACTTCGGTTATGTGATTCCGGAAAAGGAACTGCCGTTGATTTTTGATAAATTCTACCGCGTGGAGCATTCCCGTTCCCTAAGCACGGGAGGAACCGGCTTGGGACTTGCCATTGTAAAGAATATCGTGGACATGCATCATGGAAATATTACGGTGCAGTCGGATATGGGAGGAACCCGCTTTAACGTGACCCTTCCCCTGAAATATACGGAGGAAGGAAAGAGCTTTGCGGAGAGACCTGCCCGGGAAGAAAGAAACAGTAGAGGAACTGAGAGCGGAGAGAAGAAAAATGAGGGCAGGTCTGAAAGAAGAGTAGAGAAAAAGCCTGAAAGAAGGCCGGAAAAGAAGAATCGAAAGAAGGATAGAAAGTAGGGAGAAATGGGAAAGAAGGCGTTGATTTTTGTATTTCTCTTCCTTTTCCTCATGGGAAAAAGAGGAAGAGCGGAAAATCTGAATTTAAGCTACCAGTACGGAATACAAAAATACGGCGAAGTCCGGGAGAAGTCTGCCCCTTTTTCTTACAGTGGAGAATACGGAGGAACAGGTTTTTTCCGGTAATTTAAAGGTTTTATTTGCGGAATCCAACCAAAGTATCGTGGAATATTCTTATCCCATCGTGGTGGAAGGCAACAATAAAAAGGAGCTGGTAAAGAACCTGAGTCTTCCCACCGGTGTGAATCAGATGCTTATCAGCATTGATAATAAGCGGGGAGAGCAAATCAACAGTCAAAGAGTGGGACTGGATATTTCCGGAACCGATGCGGAGCTTTTTGTGGGGATTCTTTCCGAAAAGGGAGAGGGAATCGGTTATCTGCACAATGCCAGAATCAATAACGGACTTCTGGAAAGCAGAACTTTCGCATTTCAACCGGAGTCCTTTCCCAAGGAAGAGTCGGTGCTTTCTCTTTTGGATTTATTGATTATTCGGGACATTTCCTTTTCCGCCCTGTCCAAGGAACAGGAAAATTTCATCAATTCCTATATTGAACAGGGTGGGGTGGTTTTATTTTCTCTTTCCGGGACAAGAGGAAGAGAAACCTTAGGGGACAATTATTCCGCCTTATTGGAAAAGGAATTGGATTTTCAGGAAAGACCTTTGCATCTTGGCACAGAGGGGGACTTGGCCCAAGAGAGTACCGTATCGGTTTTCAGCTCTCCCGTACATTTTAGAGGAGGAAGAGAGGAACTTTTTTCGGAAAATCAGCCCTATCTTTCCGTGCTTCCCAAGGGAAACGGTTTGCTGGCTGTTTTAGGCTATGACTTATCCGAAGTGGAACGTTATGCGACGGAGGACAGCTCTTATGTAGGCAGACTGCTCTTTAGCCTCTATGGGCAAAATCGTTTGGATAACCTGTCTATATCCGCATCGGAAAAAAGCTTAAAGCAGTACTGGGATTTAGAGGAGCTGATGAATCTTTCCGATTTGAGTAAGCTCCCCTCCCTGGCCTTATATTTTGCCATTCTCTTTCCCAGCCTGATTTTTTTGGGACCGGGGCTTTATCTTTTGATGCGCTCCCAGGGAAATTTAAAAATATTATCGATTGAGCATTCTGTTGTTTTCGCTTTTTTTGGGGGTAATTGTTTGGTCCCTGGGGTATGGGAACCCGTTTTAACGGAAGCTTTCTTTCCTACCTTAAGCTTTCTCAAATCACGGAAGATACGGTGGAGGAACAGAATTACATTAATTTGCGTTCTCCCAATGAAAACAATATCAGCCTTTCCGTAAAGCCTGAATATACCGTGAATCCTATTGTAAAGGGAATGGATTTTACAGGAGATCTTACGGAGCTTTTGCAAAAGGAAGATTTACATCGAATGGATATTCGAAGTGACAGAGAAGAGTCTCTGATTCATATCATTAAGAGTGATGCCTTTGCCCCTCATTATTTTAATATCAACAAAAAATCCGCCAATGCCAAGGGGGATATTCAGGGACCATCCATTATTATCAAGGAAAGATTAGCGGAAAACTGAAAAATACTACGGAATATACCTTTTATGACAGCTTTTTTTATATTTTCGGCAGGATGGTGAAGTGCGGAAAATGGGAGAGCGGGGCGGAAATAGACCTGTCTACCCTGGAGAGCATAGCCATACCTGTGGGAGATTACGAGTACAGCAGCAATCTGATCAGTAGCGGAAACGGAAAGAATTTTCTTCGTTATATCTTAAGTGAAAGATTGCACGGCTATTTTTCTGATGCTCGATTCTTCGGCTTCATTCGAGAGGAGCAGTTGGGCTTTACTGAAGAGAAGAATATTGAAAAATACGGCGTACACATTCTTACCCAGTCAGTGGCTTTGGACCGGAAGGAAGGCGACAACATAGAGTACTGTGCCCTTTCCAGAGACCCTGTGGTGTCCAGCGGAGAATACGACTTACAAAGCAATACCATGAATCCCATGATTCCCTTGGAAATTCATTATCCTCTGGGAGAGGAGCAAAATATTTAAGGTATTCGTTTTGAAAAGATAGAGCTGGAGGACGGAAAACTTTTACAGAATTTTCAGGGAAATATGGCTCTTTACAATTATCAGACAGGAGGCTATGACCTGCTTCCCTCCAAGGACGGAACTCTGGAAGGAGAGAAGCTCGCTCCCTATTTAAGTGAGAAAAAGGAGCTGAATATCCGCTTTGTACCGAAGGAAAGCAATGTTTCTCCTCAAATCAGGCAGTACCTGCCTCAGATTTATGTTGTGGCAAAGGAGGAAGCATGATTCAATTCCAAAATGTAAAAAAAAGCTATGGCGGCATAAAGGTGATTGAAGACTTCTCCTTAGAGGTTTCCGATGATCAGATTTTTGGCCTGCTGGGACTTCCGGATACCGGAAAATCCACTCTTGTGAATCTGCTTATGGGGCTTTATCCCTTGGATAGCGGTCATATTTTTATTGATGATATGGAAGCAGGTTCCGGACTGAGGAGACTCAAGCGAAGACTGGGCTATGTGCCCAATATTCCGGGAGTCTATCCCCAGATGAGGGTGGGAGAGTATCTTACGTTTTTTGCCTCCTGTTACTCTATGGAGGAAAGCCGTATTCGGGGAAGGATTCGACTACTTCTGGAAATGTCCGGGCTTTTGGCTTGGGAGGAGAGTGCTATGGAGCTTTTGCCCAAGGCGGCTTTACAAAAGCTCTCCTTCGTTCGAGCAATTCTGCACGATCCCAAGATTCTGATTATTGATGAGGCTTTGGCGGGCTTGGATCCGAGAACACTGGAAGAAATCAAAACCATGCTATTGGATTATCAAAGTCAAGGAAAAAGCATTTTCATGACAGGCTCTTCCTTAGGAGAAGTGTCGGACTTTTGCACCCATCTGGGCTTTTTGCATCAGGGAAAAATGATTCGGAGCGGATCGGTGTCGCAGATTACCCGAGAGCTCAGCATGCAAAACCCTATTATTATTCAAGTACAGGGGAAGAGTACAGGACTTATGCAGGCTTTAAAAAATGAGCCGAAAGTCAAGTCTATAAGTCTTCGGGAAAAATGAAATCCGGGTAGGGTTTTTCGGGAAGCCAGGGAGGAAGAGGCCGGGCTTTTACAAAATATAGTGGAAAGCGGAATCAAGCTTTATTCCTTCTATAGAGAACAGGGCAGTATCGAGGGCGTTTTGTTTCAAAAATCTCAAGAGGAAAGGAGTCTTTTGTCCTATGAAAGAGAATCCGATATGGAGTAAGGACAGTTTGCTGGGAAACCGAAGTTTGTTTCTTCCTATGCTGATTTTCTTTACCAATCTTTTGCTCTTTTTGTGCTTTTATTCGGAAATCTCTATTATATTTCCTTGAATGCACAGCAGACAGGGAGAAATTCGTTACGCCATGTTTAATCGCTTTTTATTATTATGTAGGCGGCGGTCTTTTCGTTTTTCTTCTGCTTTTGGCTCCTGCCCTAAGTGCTTCCAGTATTACCCAGGAAAGAGAGCAAAACAACTTAGCTCTGCTTTTGTGTACGGATTGTACGGAAAAGACCATACTACAGGGAAAGCTCATAGCCTATATGTCCACCCACCTGACTCTACTTTCCTCCACAGTTCCTTTTTTGGCTACTCTATATATTTATGGAGGAATTTCCGGCAGTTTAGTGCTTTTATATTTTTTTCTTTTTATATTTTTTTCCGCCCTCTATTGCACGGCTCTCGGTATCTTTTGCAGTTGTCTGGGAAAGAATACGGCTTATTCTACGGCACTGAGCTATGTGCTGGAATTTATCAGCTTTTTGTTTGTTTTCTACGAACTTTACTGGTGTAGAACTCAGGGATATTTTTCTACGGTCTGATCCTGGCATTTCTGTTTTTTTATCCCTCTTTAGTTTGAGCTTTTTAGGAATAGGGAAAAAATATCTAAGAGGTTTACAAACAAATTGAACTAGGATATTCTGTAGGAAGTTTAAAAGGAAGAGGGGAAACTATGTTTTCAACGGTAATGATTGGTATAGCGGGAGGTTCCGGTTCAGGAAAATCCACCTTTACCAAGAGAATCAAAGAATGCTTTCCGGAGGAAGTGGCAGTTCTCTACCACGACAATTACTATAAGTCCAATGACGGAGTGCCCTTTGCCCATACGGCAAAAGGCCAATTATGACCATCCGGATGCCTTTGAAACGGATCTTTTGATTAAGCATTTGAAGGCTTTAAGAAGGGAGAAAGTATTTCCTCCCACCTATGATTTCAGTACCCACAACAGAACCGATCGGTACTTTGTTGTAGAACCGAAGAGAATTATTCTGGTGGAGGGGATTTTGGTGCTGGAGAATCCGGAGTTGCGCTCCCTTTTTGATATTAAGATTTATGTGGAAGCGGATGCGGACGAAAGAATTATTAGGCGAATTATTCGGGATGTGAAGGAGAGAGGCCGTCAGGTGGAGGATATTTCCGAACAGTATTTAAACACGGTTAAGCCTATGCATTACCTGTATGTGGAGCCAACCAGAGCCAAGGCGGATATCGTGATGAATTCAGGAATGAATGATGTTGCATTTGATCTGATGAAGACAAAGATTGAAAGCTTATTGCAGAATGAGTAGTAAAGGAGAAAATATGGTTTATCAATCCACTCGCGGAGGAGAAGAAAATGTAAGTCCGTCTTTAGCAATTGTGCAGGGACTGGCAAAGGACGGGGGACTTTTTGTACCGAAGGAAATGCCTAAACTGGAAAAGTCTCTTGAGGACTATGCTGAGTTATCCTATCAGGATTTGGCTTATGAAATCATGAAGCTTTATCTTACGGATTTCACCGAGGAGGAATTACGTTACTGCATTAATTCTGCCTATGACGATAAGTTTTCCACAAAGGAAATCGCCCCTGTGGTAAAAAGAGGAGATAGCTACTATCTTGAGCTTTTCCACGGAAGAACCCTGGCCTTCAAGGACATGGCATTGTCCATTCTTCCATACCTTATGAAGGTAAGTTGTAAAAAGAATCAGATTCAGGAGAAGATTGTGATTCTCACCGCCACCTCCGGAGATACCGGAAAGGCTGCTATGGAAGGCTTTTGTGATGTGGATGGCTGTGAGATTATTGTCTTCTACCCTAAGGACGGAGTTTCCCCTTTCCAGGAGCGGCAGATGCGGGCTCAGAAGGGACAGAATACCCATGTGGCGGCAATCCTTGGGAACTTTGATGATGCCCAGAGTGGAGTAAAGAAGATTTTCTCCGATAAAGCCTATCAGAGAAGCTGCTGGATAAGGGCTATAGACTTTCTTCCGCTAACTCCATTAACATCGGATCGTCTGGTTCCCTCAGATTGTTTACTATGTTTATGCCTACTGTCGTTTGATGAAAAGCGGAGAGCTGAAGGCGGAGAGAGCCTGAACGTTTCCGTACCTACCGGAAATTTCGGAAATATTTTGGCAGCTTATTGTGCAAAGCGTATGGGACTTCCTTTAGGAAAGCTTCTCTGTGCTTCCAATGACAATAAGGTGTTAACCGACTTTTTCCGCACCGGAATTTACGATAAGAACCGTCCCTTCCATGTAACCACCTCTCCTTCTATGGATATTTTGATTTCCTCCAACCTGGAAAGACTCCTGTATTTTGCCGGAGAAAATGCTGAGGAATGCAAGAAGCTGATGGAAGAGCTGAAGGATAAAGGAAAATATCGGATTTCAGAGGCTATGGAGAAGGAGCTTAAGGACTTTTACAGTGGCTATGGAAAGGAAGCGGAGGGCAGTCAAAGCATTTTCCAGACCTATAAGGAAACGGGCTATGTTCTGGATCCCCATACCGCAGTGGCTAAGGTGGTGGCTGATCACTACGCCTATGAGCAGGGAAGACGGGACAAAGTGTCTTGTGGTTTCTACAGCCAGTCCCGTATAAAGTTCTCCCAGACTGTTTTAAAAGGCCTTTAAAGGAGCCTGTGCCAAAGGATGTATTTGAAGGAATCGAAGCTTTGGAAAAGCTTTGGAAGGAGCCTATCCCTGCTCCGGTAAAGGAAGTGGAGGAGGGAGAAATTCGCCACAGCACCGTATGCTCTGTAGAGGATATGGAGGCAACGGTTTCTCATTTCTTGCTTTCCTAGGCTTTTAAAAATGTGTTACACTCTCCCCGTAGTTTAGGGTGAGATTTATGATAATGAATATTCTTTTCTAAAAAGGAGGATTAATATGTTAGTTAATGCAAAGGAAATGTTGGATAAAGCGCTGGCTTCCCATTACGCCGTTCCTCAGTTTAATATCAATAACCTGGAGTGGACAAAGTCCATTCTCCTGGCTTGCGAAGAGACCAAGTCTCCCGTAATCCTTGGTGTTTCCGAGGGTGCAGGAAAGTACATGACCGGTTTTGAAACAGTAGCCGCAATGGTTAAGGCTATGGACAAGAGCCTTGGCATTACCGTTCCGGTAGCTCTTCATTTGGATCACGGCTCCTATGACGGATGCTATTCCTGCATCAAGGCAGGCTTTACTTCCATCATGTTCGACGGTTCTCATTTCAATATTGAGGAAAATGTTGAAAAGACCAAGGAATTGGTAGCGGCTGCCCATAAGGCAGGTCTTTCCATTGAGGCCGAGGTAGGTTCCATCGGCGGAGAAGAAGACGGTGTTGTAGGTATGGGAGAGTGTGCGGATCCTGCTGAATGTAAGAAGATTGCAGATTTAGGCATCGACTTCCTGGCTGCAGGAATCGGAAATATCCACGGTGTTTATCCCACCTGATTGGAAGGGACTTTCCTTCGATACTCTTGCTGCAATCAAGGAGCAGATCGGAGAGAAGATGCCATTGGTACTTCATGGCGGTTCCGGAATTCCTAAGGAGATGATTCAGAAGGCAATTTCTCTGGGTGTTGCAAAGATTAATGTAAATACAGAGCTTCAGCTTGTATTTGCTGCAGCTACCAGAAAATATATTGAAGCAGGTTCCGATCAGAAGAGTAAGGGATTTGACCCGAGAAAGCTCTTAAAGCCGGGTGCAGATGCAATCATTGAAGAATGTAAGGCAAAGATTGAGTTATTCGGTTGTGCTAATAAAGCATAAGAGGAAGAAGGGGCTGTAAAAAATCAAAATAGTTTTCTAAGCAATATAGGTCTAAATTTGGGGCACGCTCTCGCTAGCTTCGCCACGTAGCGGATACTAAGCGAAAAACTTCGATTCTCTTGTTTTTCGCAAGTACCGACGGGCTCAGACTACCCCTCATTTAGACCTATATTGCCGAAAATCTATTTATTATTTTGATTTTTACAGTCCCTTTTGCATTTAAAAAGAGGAATCGTTTGGTAAAGCAATCAGTAAAGGAGTAATATGCGGACTGGAAACGGGATAGAGAATTTTTCCAAAAATGTATTTCATGACGGTGTAATGCGGGAGCGTTTACCGAAAAATGTTTACCAGAAGCTGAAGAAAAGTATGCAGGAGGGCTATGCTTTAAGCCCCGACTTGGCAGATGCGGTGGCCCAGGGAATGAAGGAATGGGCCATTGAGCAGGGAGCAACTCATTATACTCACTGGTTCCAGCCCTTATCCGGCATTACTGCGGAAAAGCATGAGGCCTTTTTAAGTCCTGTGGGAGAAGGAAAGGTGATGCTGGAATTTTCCGGAAAAGAGCTGGTGCGTTCCGAGGCGGATGCCTCTTCCTTTCCCTCCGGCGGTTTAAGAGCTACCTTCGAAGCCAGAGGCTATACGGTGTGGGATTGTACCAGTCCCGCTTTCCTGAGAAAGGACGGAGAGACCACAACCCTCTGCATTCCTACAGCCTTTTGCTCCTATACCGGAGAAGCACTGGATAAAAAGACTCCCTTCTCCGTTCCATGGAGGCGATTAATCGGGAGGCTTTACGACTCCTCCGTCTTTTTGGAAATCAGAGCAGCCGTTCCGTTAAGGCGACTGTTGGCGCAGAGCAGGAGTATTTTCCTGGTAGACCGGGAAAAATATCTTAGAAGAAAAGATCTGGTATATACCGGAAGAACTCTTTTTGGCAGAATGCCGGCAAAGGGGCAGGAGCTGGATGACCATTATTACGGCGTTATCCGGAAGAGAATTGCCGCCTTTATGGGGAGATATGGATCAGGAGCTTTGGGCTCTAGGGGTTCCTGTAAAGACCGAGCACAATGAGGTGGCTCCTGCCCAGCATGAGATGGCTCCCATGTTTGAGGAAGCCAATTTAGCGGTGGATCACAATCAGCTGGTGATGGAAAATCTAAAGAAGGTGGCTTCCCGTCATGGTTTAGAGTGCCTTCTTCATGAAAAGCCCTTCGAAGGCATTAACGGTTCCGGAAAGCATAACAACTGGTCCTTGTCCACCGATGACGGCATCAATCTGATGAATCCGGGAGAAACACCCCATGAAAATGTGCAGTTTCCTTCTGGTTTTGGCCTGTGTTTTAGCTGCTGTGGATAACCATGCGGACTTACTGAGGATGTCTGCGGCCAATGTGGGAAATGACCATAGACTTGGGGCGGATGAGGCACCTCCCGCCATTATTTCCTGCTTTTTGGGTAGCCAACTGGAAGAGGTGGTAGCCCAGCTCATCGGAACAGGCTATGCTACGAAAATCCACAAAGGGAGAGCATATCAATACCGGTGTACGTTCTCTTCCGGATGTGGCAAGAGATGATACGGACAGAAACAGAACCTCGCCCTTTGCCTTTACCGGAAACAAGTTTGAGTTTCGTATGGTGGGTTCCTCCGATTCTATTGCCGGTGCCAACATTATCCTGAACACCATTACGGCGGAGCAGTTTAAGCTGGCAGCGGATTTTCTGGAACAGCAGGAAGACTTTGAAACGGCGGTACATGATTATCTGAAGAAGCTCTTAAGAGAGCATGAGCGGATTATTTTCAATGGGAACGGCTACGGAAAGGAATGGGTAGAGGAGGCGAAGAGACGAGGTCTTCCCAATCATCCATCTATGGTGGATGCCATCTCCGCCTTGACCACGAAGAAGTCCATCGATTTATTCTCCTCCTTCGGCATCTATACGGAGACAGAGCTTAGAAGCCGGGAGCTGGTGGAGTACGAACATTACAGTAAGGTGATTTCCATTGAGGGAAGAGCCATGGTGAATATTTCCGGAAAACAGATTATTCCGGCAGCGATTCGCTTTTGTACAAAAATCTGGCGGAATCTTTAAATGCCGTTAAAGCTGCTTCTCCGAAGGCCAGCACCTATGCCCAGGAAAAGCTGTTAAACCGGGCCTCTCAGTATTTGGAGGATATGGAAAAGGCCAGAGAAAAGCTTCTGCAGCATTTGGAAGAGGCTGCGGAGGTTTCTGAGGAGAAGGAAAAAAAGCCTTTTTTTCTTCCATAAGGTGATTACCAAGGATATGGCGGAGCTGCGAGAGCCGGCAGATTTACTGGAGACCATCATGGACAAGAGCCTATGGCCTTTCCCAAGCTATGGAGACCTTTTATACGAAGTTTCCGAAATTTAAGAATCAGACCGATGCTTGCTCAAAAAAATCATGTTTGATTTTTGACAGCCCCTTATGAATAAAAAAATAAATTTCAATAAATCGTAAAAGTAGTACAGGAGAAAATTTTTCTTTTTTTCTATTATAATGTTCATAATATGACGATATATAATTATAATGAACGTTGCTGCCTAGCATAGAAGAGGAGAAAAAATGAATTCCTGTACTATTTTATTGAGAAATATGATGGAGCATCCGGAGTACAGCCAAAGACAATGGGCTGAGGAAACAGGGATGTCCCTGGGAAAGGTGAATCAGTGTATCAAGCACTGGGAAGAAGAGGGCTATCTGGAAAAGCAGGAAGGAAAGGGAGAGAAGCGGAACCTCACGGAAAAAGGAAAGGCCTTTTTACAGGAACACAAGGTGGATGCGGCCCTGATTTTGGCTGCAGGCTTCGGCTCCCGCTTCGTTCCCCTAACCTATGAATGTCCCAAGGGATTGCTGGAGGTTTTTGGGGAAAGAATGATTGAGCGACAGATTAAGCAGCTTCATGAGGTGGGGATTAAGGATATCACCATCGTGGTAGGATATTTGAAGGAGAAGTTTGACTACCTTGTGGATGCTTATGGCGTGAAGCTTTTATATAATCCGGAGTATTCTACGAAGAATACCATCGGAACCCTGTATCATGCCCGAAAGGCGGTGGAGGGGAAAAACTTTTATATTCTTTCTTCCGACAACTGGATGCGGGAAAATATGTATCACAGTATTGAGCCCCTATCCTGGTATGCTGCCAGCTACATGGCAGGAGAAACCAAGGAGTGGGTTTTAGACTGTGGAAAGGACGGACAGATTAAAAGAGTGGAGGTAGGTGGAGAAGATGCCTACTGTATGTACGGTCCGGTGTTCCTGAAGAAGGAATTTTTCGCTGCTCTTCGCCCCTTTATAGAGGAATACTACCATAGACCGGGGACGGAGGATTTTTACTGGGAGGATGTGCTCCGTTTAGAGTTAAAGCATTTGCCCCCAATCTATCGAAATGAGCAAAAGGACGGACAGATTTATGAATTTGAAAATTTAGAAGAGCTGCGTCTTTTTGATGAAAAGTACAATGACCATTCCGGCTCGGAAGCCATGGAGCTGATTTCTTCGGTTTTTCGGATTCCGGAGCGGGACATTGTGAAGCTTCGTTGCTTAAAGGCGGGAATGACCAATAAATCCTTCCTTTTCAGCATCCATGAGGAAAGTGAAAATAAAGACTATGCCGGAAAGGATTTCATTTGCCGAATCCCTCGGAGTGGGAACCGGCAAGCTGATTAACAGAAGAGAAGAGAGAAATTTACAGCATTGTAAAGGATCTGGAGATTACAGAGGAGCTTCTGTACTTTAATCCGGAAAACGGCTATAAGATTTCCCGCTACTATGAGGAAGCCAGAAATGCAGACTTTTCCAAACAAGAGGAAAGAAGAGCCTGTATGAAGCTTTTATTAAAGCTGCACGAAGGAAAAAAAGAAGTGAATCACGCCTTTTCCCTGGGGGAAAAGATACAATATTACGAAGATATCTGCCTGGAAGGAGGCGGAGAAATCCTATCAGGACTATGGAAAAAAATCAAAGAAGGGATGAAAAAGGATGCTTCAGTTTACGGAAGGAACGAATCCCACCCTTTGCCTCTGCCATATCGATGCGGTGCAGGATAATTTTATCTTCACAAAAGAAGGCGTGAAGATGATTGACTGGGAGTACGCAGGCATGGCAGATCCCCTTGCTGGATATCGCCATGGGAGCAATCTACTCCTATATGGATTTTGAAGAAGCAAAGCAATTTTTAAAAGATTATCTGCAGGTGGCGAAGGCGGAAGGAGAAGAAAAACCGCTGATTCTGAGCAGAAGAACAGAAGAGGATTTGGAGAAAACTACTGATTGCCTATATGGGATTATCAGGACTGTTATGGAGCCTGTGGTGTGCTTATAAGATGAGAAAAGGACAAGAATTTGGAGAATACAGTCTGAAAATGCTTAGATACTTCAAGGATGCCAAGAAGATTTTGGGAATTTAGAACCGGAATCGTTTTTAGATTTGAAAGCCATGAAGCTAGACTTGGCAATAAAGTATAATCTCAAAAGTAGCCATTCAGTCATTAGCTCAAAAGTCTTAACTCAGCCATAAGCCTAAAAGTGGCGAAGCCACTTTTATAAAAAGCAGCCGATGCAGATTTTTGCTCATAAGCTAGCTTATGGACAAAAATCTGTATCGGTTGCTTTAGCATTCCTACGGAATGCGTAGGCTTATGGCGTGCAGCCCGAATGCGTAGGCTTATTATGGCGTACAGCCAACGCAGGCTTAAACGTATATAATTCATGAGTTTATAAGCTGCACAGGCTCAAAAGAGTACTGCCTACTCATTCTTATAACGCCTATCCAAATCGCCGATAAGAATAAGAACAATTCTTTATACTATTTTCACTTTTATTCTCCATAAAAATAGTATAAAAATAATTCTATTACTAAAAAAATATCAAAAATTCAAGGAGGAATCCCATGGCAAAAACAATACTAGTAGGAGCTAACCACGCAGGAACAGCCTGCGCAAACACCATTCTGTCCTATCCCAATCAGGAGCTTACCATTTATGATCAGAACAGCAACATTTCCTTTTTAGGATGTGGAATGGCACTCTGGATCGGAGAACAGATTCATTCCGGAGACGGCCTGTTCTATGCAAAGCCTCAGGACTTTCTGACAAAGGGAGCAAAGGTAAACATGGAGTCTCAGGTACTTTCCGTGGATTATGACAAGAAGACCGTTAAGGTACAGCTTAAGGACGGACAGGTGATTGAAGATCACTACGACAATCTGGTTTTTGCTACAGGATCCATCCCCAACAGAATCCCGGTAAAGGGCTTTGATTTAGAGAATGTGCAGATGGTAAAGCTTTACCAGAACGCTGCAGAGGTTATCGAAAAGCTGAAGAACAAGGGCGAGTTCAAGAAGGTATGTGTCCTTGGAGGAGGCTATATCGGTGTGGAGCTTGCGGAAGCCTTCCAGCGTCTTGGCTTGGAAGTAACCTTGATCGATATGGTGGATCGTATCCTTGCAGGATATTTTGATGCTCCCTTCTCCGATGAGTTAAAGAACAGAATGGAAGAGCACGGCATTAAGCTTGCTTTAGGGGAGAAGGTAGAAGAGTTCTTAGGAGAAGGTAAGGTATCCGGTGTTAAGACCGATAAGGGTGTATATGATGCGGATATGGTAATCTGTGCTGTGGGCTTCAGACCGAATGCAAGTCTGGGAGCGGACCACTTAAAGCTGTATCAAAACGGCGCTTATCTGGTAAACAGAAAGCAGCAGACCAGCGATCCTTCCGTTTATGCCATCGGAGACTGTGCAAGCCTTTATGACAATGCAAGAGGCAGAGAAAATTATATCGCTTTGGCGACCAATGCGGTACGCTCCGGCGTTGTAGCAGGCCATAACATCTGCGGAACTCCTGTAGAGAGCTTAGGCGTTCAGGGCTCCAGTGCTTTAGGCATCTACGGCTACAAGCTGGCTTGTACCGGACTTTCCTTAGCGGCAGCGGAGAGAGAAGGCATGGACGTATCCTACGAGGATTACGAGGATACCCAGTTCCCTGCCTTCATGGAAGTGGAGAATCCAAAGGTGAAGATTCGTATTGTTTACAAGAAGGATGATAAAAAGATTGTGGGTTGCCAGTTAGGCTCCACCTACGATGCAACCGCCATCATTCATTTCTTCTCTTTGGCTATTCAGAAGGGACTGACCATGCCGGAGCTTCCCTTGGTGGATCTCTTCTTTATGCCTCACTCAATCAGCCCTATAACTATGTCACCAGAACAGGATTGAACTGGCTGAATAAGGAATTAGGCTTAAAGAGCTAAGAAACATCCTTAAAAACGGAAAAAATTCTTATAATTGTTAAGGAAAAGTAAGAGCTTAGTATAGAAATTTGAAAGCTTGCTATGCTATAGTTTAGAAAAGACGAAAATAGGCAGTTTTCTATAGGAGAGCTGCCTTTTTCATAGACTTATATAGAATCCGTTTTAAAGGGAGGAAGATTATGAAACTGGGAAAGAAATTCGGCATAAAAGCTTTGGCACTTGGGCTCTGTGTAGCCAGCCTTTCGCTGACAGCCTTTGCGGCGGGATGGGGACAGCAGGACGGAAAGTATTACTTTGTGGATCCTAAGACCAATCAGAAGGTTAGCGGAAAGTGGATTCATACATCTTCCGGATATTATTACATTGGAGCCGATACCTATATGGTAACCGGCTGGAAGAAGATTAATAACTCCTGGCATTATTTTCGTCCATCAGGGTCTTATGGTAACCGGTTGGAGAGAGATTGATAAGCAGTGGTATTACTTAAAGACAGACGGTACCATGCAGACCGGCTGGTTGAAGCTGCAGAAGGATGGGAAGGATGTATGGTACTATCTGAAGGCTTCCGGTGTTATGGCCAAGGGTTGGAGAAAGATTTCCGATAAATGGTACTATTTCCGTCCGGAAGACGGCTCTTTGGTTATGGGACAGTGGCAGAAGATTTCCGATAAGTGGTATTATTTCGGAAATGACGGTGCTATGCAGACCGGCTGGTTACAATTAAACGGAACTTACTATTATCTTTCCGCAAGCAACGGCAATATGGAAACAGGCTGGAAGACGGACACCGACGGCAATAAGTATTATTTGGATCCTTCTAACGGTAAGATGGCAAGAGCCTGGACCAAGATTGAGAATGTTTGGTACTATTTCCAGGATAACGGTAAGATGGTGAAGGGATGGTTGAAGGAGAAGAGCCATTACTATTACTTACAGGACGGAAAGATGCTCAGCAATACCACCGTTAATCTGGAGGGAAGAGACTTTCAGCTTTAATGAGCACGGTGTATGTACCTCCGATATTTCCAATGTAACGGCTACCGAAGCCAATGCAAATACCGACAATACCAACAATAACAACAATAATAACAACAATAATGTAGGGATCCCAGCGGAACCGGCAGCAATACTCGGGAGGCGACAGTAATAGCCAAAGCAGTCCTGCAAACGGAGACTGCCCCAGCAGTAACGGCCCCGGTGGAAGCAATCCTCTTCCACTACTCCCGGCGGTGCTCAGGGACAGGGAACCATTCAGGAAGGCAATACCCAGGGACCACAGTAATATAGAATTGCTGGGAGTGCTGATAGGGCTTTTTGTCCGGAATTCTCTATAGAATTTTTTTGATAAGTGCTTTAGCACAGGTCTTTGCAGTAAAAAAATCAAAATAAGAATAATACTTTCTAAAGAATAGGTCTGAAAGATGGGGATTCCGAAACATCCCCGTTTTTCAGACCTATATTATATAGAGGCTTTTTACAGAGCTAAGCTTTTATACAGAACTAAGCTTTTATACAGAACTAATTTGGTTGAAAAAGTTAATAAAAATTTACGCTTGTATATTGCCGCAAAACAGGGAACTTATGCTAAAATATGGCAAGAAATTTACTCGTCAGGAATCGGCTTATTGTTTCTTAGAGAGGAGTAGTCATGATAGAGGATTATTTAGAAGCCAAAAAAATTAGGAGACAGAGCCTATAGAAATGCTCTTTTTGACAGGGACAGTATCCTTATTTGGAAGCTTTGGATGATAAATTAAAGGATGAAGATATACAGGGAGAGAACCGCCTTGGCGTCTTGGAAATACCCTTGGAAGATATTGTAGGAACCAAAACCACCGGAAGACAGCAGGCCTTTGCCAAGAATTTCATGCCGATTTTAGGGGCAAAAACGGAATTTGCCTTTAAATGGTCGGCTCTTTATGATTCCGTCAAGGAAGAGGGCGTTCGGGAGCCTATCTTGGTTTATGAATATATGTATAAATTCTATGTGCAGGAGGGAAACAAGAGAGTTTCCGTCAGCCGCTTTAATGATGCGGTTTCATTCCCGCTACAGTAATACGTATATTACCGAAGCGTACGGAGGAACGGGAAAAATAAGCTGTATTATGAATTTGTGGATTTTTTTATAAATGTACCGGAATCTATAGAATTCGTTTTTCCGAGCTGGGGAGCCTATGACCGGCTTTGTCAGGTAATGGGGAAAAACCTGGGAGAGCTTTGGGAAGAGGAGCTTTTGCCGAGACCTTCAGTGGCTCTATTCCCGTTTTGCGGAGCTTTTATATGCAAATGGGCGGAGGAAAGCTGGGAAAATACCATCGGAGATGCTTTTCTATGTTTATCTTACCGTCTTCGGGATGGAATCTATTTTGCATAACAGCACGGAGGAAATTAAAGAAAAATATAGAACGTCTCTGGAATGAATACAGGAAATCTGCCGGAGACGTGGTGCTGGTACAGAATCCCTGAAGAAGTGAAAAAAAGTCAGCGGCTTTTATGGACCTTTTCCAGAGCGGAAAGCTCATAACGGAAAAGCATCCTCTGAAAGATTGCTTTTCTGTATGAACGAACGGTGCAGGATTCCACCTGGGCCTACGCCCATGAGCTGGGACGGAAATTACATTATGGAGAAGTTCCAGGGGCTTGGTGGAAACGAAGATTTTTGAGTCCTGTAATACGGAGGAGCGTATTCAGGACAGTATAGAAGAGGCTATTCATTGGGGGAGCGGAGCTCATTTTCACTACAGCCAGTTTGATGGCTCAGGTCAGTATCAAGATGGCTCTGGAGCATCCGGAGACCTCTATCCTGAATTGTTCGGTAAATACCTCTTACAATTCCATTCGTACTTATTATGGAAGAATGTATGAAGCCAAGTTTTTGATGGGAGCTTTGGCGGCATCCATTACCGATGGAAATGATTTAGGCTATGTGGAGCAGTTTCCTCTGTACGGAACCATTGCCAATATCAATGCCTTCGCCATCGGCGCCCAGTTTATCAATCCCTGGAGCAAAGTACATCTTACCTGGAGCGGTTTGCAGGACGGAAACTGGAAGGAAGAGTTTCGGAAGCAGGGAATCAAAACGATTTCCGGACCGGAATTTGCAAAACCCACGGAAGTCAGCAGAGAGTTCGGACTGTATATCAGAGAAGAGGGAGAGAAGGTCTTTAATGTGGCGGCTCCGGTTTATGACTGGGGAAAGTATTATGCTTTGATTTTGCAGTCCATTTTAGAGGGCTCCTACCATGCCAACAGTTTAGCCAAGGCTCACAATGCCTTGAACTATTACTTTGGACTGAAGGAAGGGGTTATTGATATTATTCTTTCCCGGGATTTAAGCTATGCTTCTAAAAAGTTGGTTTCTATCCTAAGAAAAGAAATCGTAGAAGGAAGTCTGGCGCCATTCTCCGGAGAAATACACAGCCAAAGCGAAAAGCTTAGAAGGGAAGGAGACGAGAGCTTGGACTTGGAAGCAATTGTAGATATGCGTTGGCTAAATGATAATGTGGTGGGAGAAATCCCTCCCTTGGATCGATTTACCAAAGAATCCCAAGAGGCTATCCTGTCGGGAGGATTTTTACTGTGAGAATATTATGTATAGCAGATGAAGAAAATAAGGGACTATGGGACCATTTTGACAAGGGAAAGTTAAAGGATATTGATTTGATTCTTTCCGCAGGAGATTTACATTCCGATTACCTGCAATTTTTGGTTACCATGGGAAAGGCACCTCTTCTTTATGTGCACGGAAATCACGACCAGGGATACGAGAAAAGACCGCCTTTGGGCTGTGAGTGCATTGAGGACAAGGTCTATGATTTTAAAGGTCTTCGTATACTGGGACTGGGAGGTTCCCTCCGTTATAAGCCGGGAGATCATATGTATACGGAGCAGGAGATGCAGAAGCGGATTCAGAAAGTAAGAAAAGACATTGTCCTAAAGAACGGTTTTGATATTTTACTGACCCATGCACCGGTAAAGGGCTATGGGGATATGGAAGACTTGCCCCATCAGGGCTTTCAGGCTTTGAGGACTTATTGCAAAAATATAAACCCAAGTACATGATTCACGGGCATATTCATAAAAGCTATGGAGACGCCTATAAACAAGAGCGCATGCATTCCTCAGGCACAAAAATAATTAATGCATTTGATAAATATATTTTAGACATTGGAGAGGATGAATATCCCAATGAGGGAAAGACGGGATCGTTCCTCTATGACCTATACAAACAAGTAACCAACAAAAAGGGAAGAGGAACATTATGATTGAAGGGCAGTGGCTAAGCAAGCTGCAGGGAGAATTTCAAAAACCCTATTATAAAAACACTCTATGAAACCGTGAGAGAAGAGTATAAGCATCATACTATTTTTCCTCCCAAGGAAAAGCTTTTTCGAGCTTATAGCCTTTGTCCCTATGAAAAGCTGAAGGTAGTCATTTTGGGTCAGGACCCCTACCATAACTTTGGGCAGGCCCAGGGTCTTATCCTTTTCCGTGGGAAAAGGGATTCCCTTTCCTCCTTCCTTACAGAATATTTTTAAAGAATTACAGGAGGATATAGGCTGTAAAAATTCCGAAGAGCGGAGAGTTGGATGCCTGGGCAAAACAGGGGTGCTTCTTTTTAAACACGGTGCTTACGGTTAGAGCCCATGAAGCCAATTCCCATAGGGGCATCGGCTGGGAGGAGTTTACGGATGCTACCATTCGTGCTATAGAAGAAAAGGAAGAGCCTGTGGTTTATATCCTTTGGGGATCTTCCGCCCAGAGTAAGGCAAAGATGATTCATCAAAAAAGACGATTGATCTTAAAAGCCCCCCATCCAAGTCCTTTAAGCTCTTACAGGGAATTTTTCGGATCCAAGCCCTTTTTCCCCAGTGCAATGCCTCACCTTCGAAAGGAAGGGCAGGAGGAAATTGATTGGGCTTTGTAAGCATAAAAATAGAAAGGTTAGAATATTTCATGAACATTGTTGAGTTATTAAAAGTCATTGTTTTTCTCTTTGGTGGAGGGCTTTACCGAGTGGCTTCCCATTTCCTCCACAGGACATATGATTTTACTGCAAAGTATTATTCCCTTTGCAGCAAAGCAAAGAGTTTTTCTCCACCTTTGAAGTTTTGATTCAGCTGGGGAGCGGTTGGAGCGGTAATCAAAGAATTTTTCTTCCGTATCTGGCCCTGTAGCCAGAAGATCTCAAGGGAGAGGCTACTATTTGGAGCAGGGAAAATGTGTTTTGATCGGAAAGATTTTAGTGGCCTGTCTTCCTGCAGCGGTTTTAGGACTTTTGCTGGATGATTTTTTTGGATGCTCATCTTTACAATGCCTTTGTGGTGGCGCTGATGCTGATTCTCTACGGTATCTTCTTCATTTTACTGGAAAGAAGAAATGAGGGACATCAGTTTCATACTTTGACGGTAGAGGAACTTTCTTGGAAAAATGCTCTTTTGATTGGACTTTTTCCAGTGCTTGGCTCTGATACCGGGAACCTCCCGTTCAGGAGCTACTATTTTGGGCGCCATGCTTTCTATCGGTAGGGAAGATTGGCGCCACGGAATTCTCCTTCTTCTTAAGTGTGCCGGTGATGGCAGGAGCCAGTCTTTTAAAACTGATTAAGCATGCAGGGAATTTCGGTGCAGGACAATGGTTTATGTTGCTTTTATCCATGCTCTTGTCCTATTTTGTCAGCCTATACTGTATTCGTTTTTTTGCTGCGCTATATTCGCAGTCATAATTTTCATCCCCTTTGCTTACTATAGAATTCTCTTTGGCGGCGTGATTCTTTTATGGTTTGCCGTGTCCCATTTGGTGCTGTAAGAAATCCGTAATGGCACTGTAAAGGAAAGGGGCTTGTTTAGAAAAAGTCTACTTCGTTATGCTTAAACGGTCGATATACTAGGAGAATAAAAAAAGGAAAAGAGGGAGTAAAAATGAAAGCAAGAGGAGTAGTTTTAGCTATAGCCTTATCCTTGTGATGGGGATGCAAAGCTTTCGCCGCAACGGAAATCGGTTTTAAATTTAAACTGGAAGTATGCGGGGAATTCTAAAATCAATACAGGAAAGGCTGTTTTATATACCAGTGGTGTAAGGAGCCGAAGCATATTACCATTGCGGTAAATGCAGGGTCACGGAACCAGGGGGAGAAGCAGAGAACCCTTTGCCATCCGGACGGTACCAGAAAGTTAACCGGCGGAACCAATGCGGCAGGCGTGACTACTGGCTTCGGCAGTGTCCTCCGGTATGACCTTCCAGGACGGCACCAGAGAAGCTACCGTAACACTGCAGATGGCTCATATTTTTAGGGAAAAAGCTTTCTGGCAGAGGGATATGATGTGCTGATGATTCGCAGTGAAGAGGATGTTCAGCTGGACAATATTGCCCGTACCGTTTTAGCCAACAACAAGGCGGATGCCCATATTGCTCTGCATTGGGATGCAACCACCAAGGACAAGGGCGCATTCTTTATGTCCGTTCCGGATGGATTAAAGAGGATGGAGCCGGTGGCAAGTAACTGGCAGAACTCACGAAAAGCTGGGAGACAGCCTGATCAGTGGTATTAAAGGGACAGGGAGTGAAGATTTTCGGAAAGGGAAGAATGGATATGGATTTAACCCAAACCTCCTATTCCACCATTCCTTCTGTAGACATTGAGCTGGGAGATAAGGTCTCCGACCATGGTGAAAAGACCTTAAACAATCTGGCAGATGGATTGGTTAAAGGGAGTAAATATCTACTATGGATTTTCCTCTTAAAATAGGTCTCCGTAAAGAATTTTTTTAAAAACAATAGTTTTGTAGTAAAAAGGTCTGAAAACGAGACGTTCTCAAGCTTTGATTCTCTGATTTCTAATGCCTTTTTTGTAGAAAAAAGAGAGTAGCTTTTTTAGAGGAAATCTGTATAATGGAGAAGGTTCATAAAATTTACGGAGTATTCTTAAGAAATTAAGATTCCAAAAAAATATCGGAGGAAATAAAAGATGGTTTTAGTAAAGACTTTTGGCAGAGGGCTTAGGGTTTTATTATGATAAGAACGGTAATGCTGCAGTGGGAGAGGTCGGCGGTTATGATATGCTGATTACAAATGCGGATAAAGGCTCCCTGTATTATCTGAATATTTCCGTTACCAAAGGAGAGAAGCCCACAAAGGCGGACTTTGAAGGCATTAAAAGAGTATAATAAATATTTAAAGACTATAGGAGTGAACAAGAAAAATTATCGTGTGGTTTTCACCCTTGGCGGAGCCTTTACCAAGGACGGTACAGTGAAAAGATTCCAAGAGATTTTACCGGCTTTGGCCAGATTCCTGCAGGATAGGGGATTTCAGAATTGTTCGAAATCAGCGGCGTTACTCAGGGAGTATCCACCTATTTTGCTCAGGGAGTAAAGATTATTACAAAATCGGAATATGCGGAGATTGAAAGAGGAATTCAGGAAAAACAGGAGAAGATTGCCCTTAGAGGATCAAGCAGTATCTTATTGGGAACAGTAGGTGCTCTTTTAGGCGCGGTGGTAGCAGGGGCAGTGGTTCTCTGTATTTCTCAGTTGGGCTATGTAAGCTGGTTTGGCGGTGTAGTTATGGGCGGTTTGGTTATGGGAGGATATAAAGTTTTTGCCGGTCGAATTCAAAAGATCGGTATTATCATCTCCGCCATTATTATGCTGGCAGCTATGTACTTAATTAACCGCCTGGATTGGGCATTAATGATTCAGCGATATTTTACACCGGATATGTTCGGCATGGAGGGTACAAAGCTCAGCCTGTCTTTTACCTTCAAAAATGTAGTGGCTATTGTGGAAACCGCCAATTTGCAGGCAGATTATTTTAAGAACCTCGGTTTACAGCTGTTCTTCACTTTTATTTGCGGATTAATAACTTCCATCGGCGTAGTGCAGTGGGACAAGAACTCCTTCCTGGCTTATCCCATTGGGGAAGAAAAGCAGGATGTGCAGGATGCGGGGCTTCCTTATACAGATAGCTTTGGAGATTCAGAGGAATAAGATTTTTCCAAGAAGGGGCTGTGATTTTTACAGCCCCTTCTTATATGATTTTGAAATAGGTCGATATATTAAAAGGAAAATGAGATAGGAACGAATATGGCATTGAAAAAACATTGTAGGAAGCTGGGAACAAGGCTTGTTGTAGTGGGGTTTTTCACTGCCCTCTCCTGACTCAAGAGAAATTCCTTGTTTTTTTAAGAAAGTATTTGTATACTAAGCCAAGTGTTTTTACACTGGCTTTTTACGTTACAGGATTTCTCAGGAGGGAAGTCGGGTAGGTTATAGACTATAAGAAGAGCAGAAGGAAACGGTCTTTTTACGGGTCTAAAGAAAAGGGGAGAAAAGAGAATCATGGAATTCATCGGAAGCCTTTTTGGCTTAATTGGTGGTTTGGGAATGTTTCTATACGGTATGACGGTGATGAGTGACGGTATGCAAAAAGCCGCCAGCTCCCGTATGTCCAAGTTCCTGAATTTGGTAACGGGAAATCGTGTGATTACTGTTGTTTTAGGAGCAACCATAACAGCTCTTGTGCAATCCTCCTCTGCAACCACTGTTATGGTGGTAGGTTTTGTAAATGCCGGAATCTTGAATCTTAGTCAGTCTGTCGGCATTATCATGGGTGCCAATATCGGAACCACCATTACCGCTTGGATGGTTTCCTTAACTCAGGTGTCCAGCTCTTCTTTGGCTTTTCTGAAGCCGGAATTTTTCGCACCACTCTTAGTGGGAGTGGGTGCCTTCCGCCTTCTTTTCGGGAAAAAAGGTAAAGATGATCTTGTAGCCAATTTCTGTATCGGTGTAGGATTTATCTTTATTGGCTTGGAATTCATGAGTGATTCCGTGTCTCCCTATGCAGATTCTCCTATTTTTGCGAAGGCCTTTCAGGTAATGGGAGGAAATCCTATTCTTGGCATTTTAACCGGTGCGGTGGTAACGGGAATTATTCAGTCCTCTGCAGCTTCCGTATCCATCCTTCAGACCTTACTTTTATCCGGTGCGGTACCGAGAGCCGCGGGCTTCTATATCACTCTGGGACAAAACATCGGTACCTGTGTAACAGCGATGCTTTCCTCTACCGGAGCCTCCAGAACCGCGAAGAGAGCGGCGGTAATTCACCTTCTCTTTAATGTGACCGGTGCGATTTTGTTCGGAGCTATTATTTTCTTTTTAAGTCTTTCAATGAAGAGTTTTTCCAGGGACAACTAAGCCCTGTAGAAATTTCCCTCTTCCATACCATATTTAACGTATCCTGTACCGTTGTTTTATTCCCCTTTGGAGATCTACTGGTGAATCTTTCCGAACTTTGGTTAGAGAGAGTAAGCAGGATAAGGAGGATGAGGAGAATCCGAACCACTACACGGAGGTGGAGAAGAATCTGATTCAGCACTTGGATAAGCGTATTTTGGAGTCCCCTGCCATCGCCATTTCCGCTACTAAGGCGGAGGTTGTCAATATGGCCAGAATTACGGCGGTAAATATCTCTCACGCCATGGGCATCTTACTGGAAGAGAAGGTGGAAGAAATCCAAGAGGTTTATGCCAGAGAAAAAATCATTGATAATATGCAGAAGCTTCTGACGGACTATCTGATTCACATCGAAACCTTTCTTTAAATGAGAATCAGAAGCTGGAAGTGAACAATATGTTTAATACCATTACCGATGTGGAAAGAGCTGCGGATCATGCGGAAAAATATTGCGGAGCAGGCTCAGTATGCGCAGGATCACGATATCTCTTTCTCGGAAATCGGTCAGGATGATTTAAAGAAGATTTCCAATAAGGTTATGGAGTCCTTTGAAGCCAGTATTGATGCTTTTGAGAACAATGACTTGGATGCTGTGGTAAGAACAGCTCATCTGGAGGATCAGGTGGATGAGATGGAAGAGGATATGAGAGAGACCCATATTCTTAGATTAAGCTCCGGGGACTGTGTGCCTCAGTACCGGTGTAATTTTTCCTGGATGTCATTTCCGACCTGGAAAGAATTTCCGACCATGCGGATAATGTGGCGGATATGTGAAAACGATGATTTAAAAAGAGCGGTAAAATCAAAATGATTTTCTAAGCAATATAGGTCTAAAATCGGGGCACGCTCTCACTAGCTTCGCCCTGTGCAGTGAAGGACTGCACTCGTAATAAGAAAGTGCTCTGATACAGTGTGGGTCTATAAATGGGGCACGCTCGCTAACTCTCGCCATGACTGAGCAGTGGTTTTTGTTAACCACTGCTCACTTTGCTTTTGCAAAGCAACTTCTAAAAAGAAGTTGGTCTACGTACAGGGGGACTTTTCCGAAAAGTACTTATAGTATTCTACTTCAAGCTTCGCTTTGCTTGCTTTCAGTAAGTACTGACGGCCTCAGATTGCCCCTATTATAGACCCACACTGTATCATTCGCTTCAAGTATTGATTTGTATTGTTCTTTCTCATCGCCGACTCTTCACAAGTATCGGGCCCAGACTACCTGATATTTAGATCTCCATATTGCCGAAAACCCTATATATTTTGATTTTACCACTCTTTTTATGCTATGGTTTCCGGAATAAGGATGATAGGAAGAACTTCAAGAAAGCGGAATTAGATTTAAAAATAATTATTTTAATAATGATTTAATTTTTCTTTTTGGAAATCTGTAAACTTTTGGTGAAAACTTGCGTTTTTCGTCATTTGTACTTGCAAAAACACATTGCCTGCAATAGAATGAACGTGCTGTTTAAGAAATTAAAATGATTTATTATGTAGGAGGAAAAAGGATATGGCAGTAAAAGTAGCGATTAACGGATTTGGACGTATCGGACGTTTGGCATTTCGTCAGATGTTTGATCATGAAGGAACAGAGATTGTTGCCATCAACGATTTAACTCGATCCCTAAGATGCTTGCGCACCTTTTTAAAGTATGATTCTTCTCAGGGAAGATATAAGTACGGAGATACAGTAGTTGCCGGAGAAGACTATATCGAAGTTAAGGGAAAAGAAGATTAAGATTTACAGGAGGCTGACGCTTCCAAGTTACCTTGGGGACAGCTTTCCGTAGACGTAGTTCTTGAGTGTACAGGTTTCTACACCTCCAAGGATAAGGCAAATGCTCATATCCAGGCCGGTGCTAAGAAGGTAGTTATTTCCGCACCTGCAGGAAATGATCTTCCTACTATCGTATACAATGTTAACCATGAGACCATTAAGGCTGAGGACAACATCATTTCCGCAGCATCCTGCACCACCAACTGTCTTGCACCGATGGCTAAGGCTTTAAATGATTTCGCTCCAATCCAGTCCGGTATCATGGCTACCATCCATGCTTACACCGGAGATCAGATGATCCTTGACGGACCACAGAGAAAGGGAGATTTAAGAAGAGCTCGCGCAGGAGCTATCAACATCGTTCCAAACTCTACCGGTGCTGCTAAGGCTATCGGCTTGGTTATCCCTGAGTTAAACGGTAAGTTAATCGGTTCTGCACAGAGAGTTCCTGTTCCAACAGGTTCCACAACCCTCCTTTTCGCAGTTGTTAAGTCTTCTCAGGAAGTTACCAAGGAAGCTATCAATGCTGCTATGAAGAAGGCTTCCGATCCTGAGACCTTTGGCTACACAGAGGAAGAGTTGGTTTCCAGCGATATCATCGGAATGACCTATGGATCTCTTTTCGATGCTACTCAGACCATGGTATCCAAGGTGGGAGATGACCTTTATGAGGTTCAGGTTGTATCTTGGTATGACAACGAGAACTCCTACACTTCTCAGATGGTTCGTACCATTAAGTACTTCGAGAAGTTTGTAAAGTAATTTTATAGGCATAGATTTTTGCGGAAAGCCGCCGGAGAGAATCCGGTGGCTTTTTCCGAAGTAGAGAAGGAGAGAAGTATGGCAGAGTTAAATAAGAAAACCGTAGATGACATTTCCGTAAAAGGCAAGAGGGTTTTATGCCGTTGTGATTTTAACGTACCTTTAAAAGAGGGAAAGATTACCGATGAGAATCGTCTTGTGGCAGCGCTTCCTACTATTAAGAAGCTGATTGCTGATGGCGGAAAGGTAATTTTATGTTCTCACCTTGGAAAGCCAAAGGAGAGCCAAAAGCCTGAGCTTTCTTTAGCACCTGTAGCAAAGCGTTTGTCAGAGCTTTTGGGACAGCCTGTGGTTTTCGCCAAAGATGATACTGTAGTAGGAGAAAATGCTAAAGCTGCAGTAGAAAAGATGAAGGACGGAGATGTGGTTCTTCTGGAGAACACCCGTTATCGTGCGGAGGAGACCAAGAACGGAGAGGCTTTCTCCAAGGAATTGGCTTCTTTAGCTGATGTTTTCGTAAATGATGCCTTCGGAACTGCACACAGAGCTCATTGCTCCAACGTTGGTGTGACCCAGTTTATTTCCGGACCTGCTGTAGTAGGCTACTTAATGCAGAAGGAAATTCAGTTCCTGGGACAGGCTGTAGAAAATCCTGTTCGTCCCTTCGTTGCCATTCTTGGCGGTGCTAAGGTGTCCGATAAGTTAAATGTAATCTCCAACCTTTTAGAGAAATGCAATACTCTGATTATCGGTGGAGGAATGGCATTTACCTTCGTAAAGGCTATGGGTTATGAAATCGGAAAGTCCTTAGTGGATGACGAGAAAGCTTTCCTACTGTAAGGAAATGCTGGAGAAGGGAAAGAAATTAGGCTGTGAGATTCTGCTTCCTGTGGATGCGGTTTGTGCGGCATCTTTCCCGGATCCTATTGATGATGCCAACTTAGCAGTAAAGACTGTGGATATTTCCGAGATTCCTGCAGATATGCTGGGCTTGGATATCGGACCGAAGTCTGCAGAGCTTTTTGCCAATGCGGTGAAGTCTGCAAAGACTGTGGTATGGAACGGACCTATGGGCGTTTTTGAGAATCCTGTATTGGCTAAGGGAACCATTGCAGTAGCAAAGGCTTTTGGCAGAGACAGAAGCTACTACCATTATCGGTGGTGGAGACAGTGCCGCAGCGGTGAATATCTTGGGCTTCGGAGATAAGATGACTCATATTTCCACCGGCGGCGGAGCTTCCTTAGAGTTCCTGGAGGGAAAAGAGCTTCCCGGTGTTGCAGCTGCGAATAATAAGTAAGAAGTTCTATAAATAATCAGATAAATCCGTATGCATAGAAGTCAGTATATACAGATGTCATGAAGGACAGTAATCAGTAAATACAGAAATCAGTATATAGAGTAATATGCATAAGATAGATAGAAATTGTAGGAAATAGGTGAGAAGATGAGAAAGAAAAATTATTGCCGGAAACTGGAAGATGAATATGACCGTAACAGAGGCCAAGGCTTTATGCGATAAACTGCTTCCCTTGGTGAATACGGATGCGGTGGACGTGGTTTTCTGTGTACCGGCTATCGACATTGTACCTGTAGTGGAGAAGCTTCAGGGCTCCAAGATTTCCGTTGGAGCGGAGAATCTTTATTTTGAAGAGTCCGGCGCTTACACCGGAGAAATCTCCGCCAATATGCTGGTGGATGCAGGAGTAAAGTATGTTATCATGGGACACTCCGAGCGTAGAGGATATTTCCATGAGACAGATGAGGATATTAACAAGAAGGCTAAGAAGGCTTTGGAAAAGGGGCTTACCCCTATCATTTGCTGTGGAGAAAGCTTAGAGCAGAGAGAGATGGGCATTTACTTTGAGTGGATTTCCATGCAGATTAAGGCGGCTTTCCAGGGAATTTCCGCAGAGGATGTCGGAAAATGTGTTATCGCTTATGAACCAATCTGGGCCATCGGAACCGGAAAGACTGCAACGGCAGAGCAGGCGGAAGAGGTTTGTGCATACATCCGTAAGGTAATTTGCGAAATCTATTCCCAGGCGGTAGGAGAGAAGATTCGTATTCAGTATGGCGGATCTATGAATGCCGGAAACTGCAAGGAGCTTCTGTCCAAGCCAAACATCGACGGTGGTTTAATCGGCGGCGCATCCCTTAAAGAGGAGTTTGCTAAGATTGTAAACTACCGGGATTAAGAAGAATTATCAGGACTAATACAGTATCAGTACTAATAAGGAGTACCCTAGCTTACGCTAACGGTACTCCTTTTGTAATCCTAAAATTTTCTCTTTGGATTCTTCGGAAACCAGCCTCTTTCCACTCTCTTTTCCTGTTCGTATAATTCATGGATACTCCAAAAGCAGGAGATGCCGAAGATGGCCAGACTTCCGGAGAAAAAAAGGGAAGGAAGAAAAAGGCTGGCTATACAAGCGGATAGACCTATTAAGAAAAAGCCAGGCTATTTTCTTACTAAAGTAATATTCCGCATATACCACTATGGGGTGAAATATCCCTATGCAGAGAAAACACACCAAGCCTAAGAGTAAACCTTGAAAACTCATAGTTTAAAATACTCCCGAAGCTCTCGAAGCAGGGTATCCAAATCTACTTCTGCCCGTTCACTCATGATCTTTACCGTGGCTTTTGGCATCATAATACGAGCAAGAGGGGTATTTAAAGGCCCTTAAAACGGTCGCTTAAGCGAAAGAGGAGAGTCTTTACATTGGGATCCGCTTCCAAAAAATATCCTTTAGCAGAGTGTCTTCAGTGATTTCGTTAGCTTTCCGGCTTCCAAAGTCCCGGCGCTTTCTTTATTACCTTCAGCTTCTAAAGTCCCTGTGTTTTCGCTATTGCCTTCAGCTTCCAAAGTCCCTGTGTTTTCGCTATTGCCTTTAGCGTCCAAAGTCCCTGCACTTTCTCCATTGTCTTCGCCTTCCGAAGTCTCCTTGCGCTTCTCTCTTTCCTGTTGTTCCCAGGTGAGAAGGGTTTGAGAACCTTGTAGGAACGGATATGAGTGCAGTCCTGCATCATTTCCAGCACCCCCTGAACTTTCCGTTTTTCATCCCGAACGGCAAAGTAAACGATGTAAATAAAGAGGTCAGGCTTGTTGATCCAAAACTCCGCCTTATCCTGCTCTCCGGAACGGAATTTCTTGATAATTTCCTCAACGATATGGACGGAAGCCTTTGGATGACAGTTTTTACATCTCTTCCAATGACATTTTTACTTCTGGGAAAAACTCTATGCTTGGTGTCGGTGTAGAAGCACACCAGTTCATTTTCGTCCACATAGGAGAGATCTACCGGCATATGCTGATAAATCAGATTAATCTGCTCCAGGGTAAGTTGACCGGTAGTAACATTCAACTTTTTCTTCTTTATTGTTAAAGCCGTATTTTCCTAGAAGACCGGCAAGCTCTTCTGCAAAGCCGGGAGCAGAGGAAAGACCGGAGAGGGGAGAGGTACTCTGAGAAGCGGTATGGGAGATGTTTTGCTTTGGAGATTTTTCCGGCTCAACGGTAATATAAGCAAAAGCCGATTTCCCGGTCTCCTCAGCCATATAGCGAAACTCTTCGTCACTTATCATTTCTAAGGAAGTAGGATAGAGGATATTTTCCTCCTTGTCCATCAAATCCCGAACATCCGCTACAAGCTCTGCCTGCTTTCCGATAAACTCATCTTCCTTATCCTCTAAAAAGAAGCTTGTAGCACTCTGCAATCTCATCCCGGATAAAGTCATCCAGCGTCCACATGGTGGTGGTAGGGCAGGGTAAAGCCTTCTTTTCCAAAACCGGATAGAGCTGGTTTTGTTTTCTGGACAGATGAATTTTGAATTTCAACAATTCCTCGTAAAGTTCCAGCCATTGATTTTTAATGACAGGATACTGCACCAAATCCTCAACGGAAAGGAGCAATTCCTTCATTTTGGCATTTTCCCTACGATAGCAGGAGATGGGATGATTTTCCGGAGCTCTTGATCCTTTGTGACTAAAAACATCCTGGAAGACCTCCAGCATAGCTTGAATATCTTCCTTAATGCACTCGTCTTCGGTTTCCTCCACCATTTCCTGCTCGATAATAGCAATTTCATAGAGCCAGGTGTTGTACTCTATCCTTCATCGCTTTTTCTGGCTTCTTCCAAGGAAATCTTACCTTCATCATAGGCGGACTTTATTTCGTGAACAATTTCTAACTTCTTCCCATCAATATTTTGAAAAATTCTCTCATCGCTTCCTCCTTATGTAGATTTTCCAATCTACGAAACAATTAAATCAGAATAAGACAGCTCTACTAGTCTATTGAGTTAGAACTATCTAACCAACATTATCATAACAAAAAAACGATGAGAGAATAACAATGAAAATTCCATATCAAATTCTAAAGAGATTTTCAGAAGATTTCTCCAATGCACTGCTTCTTTTAAAGAGCAAAACTTCTTTTCAAGTTATTCGGGAAAATGAAATATAAAAATTTATTAATGCAATTCATAACGAAGCTTTTATTTATTATTCTTAAAAACGGCATTATACTGCTCGGGTAGATATGGCTAACCGATTTAAATAATAATAATTGAAACAGGCGAGTTCGACTAACTTTTCTATTCAAATGATTTCTTATCATTTTTAAAATATGCCAGCAGAGAAAAGCAAAGAACTAAGCTTCATTTTGGATAAACCGGAAAGCATAGTAAGGGGCGTTAAGAAAATTAAACCTGGACGTGAGTACCGTAAAATCACAGTTTATAGAAAGAGGTTTAAAATGAAGAAGATGACGAAAGGGTTATTTTATCCCTTGCTTTTGTCTTGCCTACAATTCTGGTGCAGGGAAAAGCATTTGCTGCAGAGCAGGAAATTCCGGTGAATGGAAAGCTGTAAACGGAAAATGGTTCTATGAGAAAAGAGGGTAAAGCCTGTAAAGGATTGGCTTTTGGATAAGGGAAATTGGTATTATCTTTCTCAGGACTCGGAGAGATGCTTCTGGGAAGCCAAGAAATTATGATGTTAACTATTATTTTTTCAAAAATAAAAATGAGGCGGTAGAAGGTTCTATGGCAAGAGGCTGGCATCAAGACAGTAAGGGTGCCTATCGCTTTTTACGATAACCGGGAGGAAGCCCTACAGAGGGACAGGAGCTTAGATCCTGGCAATGGATTGACGGATATTGCTATTATTTTGAAGAAGAAGGCGAGAAAAGGGAATTCTCCTGCAAAACGGCATGAGCAAGGACGGTTATACCGTAAATGAAGAGGGACAATGGACAGTAAACGGTGTAGTGCAGTTTGTTGAGGGAAAAGGCTTTATCACATCCGATGTAAAGGGTGTTTCCAGAACGATTGAAAATACGGAAGCTCGTCCGGAGAGACAAGTTCTACACGCAGTCACTCCGGAAGAAGAAGCAGTGGAGCAGGAAGTAACGAAAGCGGTAATATAAACAGGAATGGAAGCAATGCCGGAGCAAGCGGGAAATTGCAGGAGCTTTTCTAGCGGAGTGAGTGAGCAAGATAAGAAAAATTCCAAGACTGAACTGCCACAGGAGAATCCTAAAGCGGAGAACGAAAAAGAAAAATCCGGATAAGAAGGCAGAATCCTTGCTTGCAGATGGCATTTTTCTATGGTACGGGAACATGGTCAAGATACTATGAGCAAAGCGGTCCGGATATCGTAAAAGTCAGCATTAAAAACGGCAAGATTGCAGAAGTCAGCAATGTGAAATACACGGAAGATGACAGCTATCAGGACAAGACCTTTAAGATCTTTGATTATCTCAAAGGCTTAGAGGATGTAAAAGAACTGGAGAAAAACCTGAATGAGAAAAAGGGCGAAGCCTATGATGCGGTAGCTTCTGCAACCCAGTCCACATTGGGCGAGATCAGTGCAGTGGATAATGCTCTTGCCCGTTCCAGAAAGCTGAAAAAGACGGAAAAGAACAAAAAAATTGCCTACTTTTGATTTTACAAGAAAGCCAAATGCCAGAGCAGTAGGGGATAGCTTGGATCTTTCTGACACCATTCTTGACCTGCATTTTGCAGACGGAAGCAGACAGGATGTTCCCTATACAGACTTTGCAAAGTATGGCATTACCACGGATAAGGAACAGGGAAGTTCCCTTACCGGAAATTGGAACAACTTTTCCGGTATATTTCAAAACGAAGACTCTTTGATTAAGCTCCCAAGTTTTATTCAGGTGCAAAAGGATTATAGGTGGGCTTATGCGGATGAGATTCGCCTGACCTATGAAGATGGAGAGGTGAAAACCCTTCCAACAGATAAAGATCATTTTGTTTACCGTGCTGTAGAAACGGGGAAAGACATCACGAAGGCGGAGTTACTTCGGGAAGGAAAGGTCCTGACGGAGGGGGTGTATGATGCAAATCGCTCTGTTTGGGATTTTCATTTAGATGATAAACAACTTCCGAAAAATTATGATGCTTGGAGATATAAGGATATTCAATTAAAAGAAGTTATGGATGAAGGAAAAATCCCTGCTTCCGTAGAACTTCTTTATGATGGGGAGTATATTCTGGAAGACACAATCCATCTGGAAAAAGAAGCCATTCTGTCCGGAGAAGTTCTTGACAAGGACGGGGATGTAAATATTGATTATTTTGACGAGATAGAGAAAAATCCGTCTTTACTGCTTGGAGAGGCGGAGAATGAAAATGAAAAAGCCTGTAAAAGTGGAACTAAGCTATATTCCTGACAAGACGGAGAAAAAAGTCTCGGAGAAGGAAATTCTGAAAACCGGGGACGAGAAGAAGAGAAAAATGCTACCGTAGAAATTAGTTTTCCGGATTTAAGCATCAAAGGAAAGACAGCGAAGCTAATTCTTCATCTTCACTATGTTTCTATCGAGGAGGAAGGCGAAGACGGAGCGGCGGGAAACAGAGTAATGCGCATAGAAATCTTTCTTTTGTGAGCATCTAAAGAAAAAATGTTTTCCATACAGTATAGACCTGAAAGTGGGCACGCTCGCTAGCTTTGCCACCTAGGGATACTAAGCAAAAAACTGCGTTTTTCCCTTTGTTTTTTTTCGCGAAGCTACCCATGGGCTCAGACCACCCCTTTTTCAGACTTATACTTCCGGAAAAACTATTTAGTTTTCTGATGGCTCATAAATTCTAAAAAAAGGAAGATTGCTGAAGCTGAACTCTACTTTTCCGTTTTGCTTATCAATACTGATATCAAAATAAATCGGATAGTCTTCCGTTTCCATAGAATATATTCTCTTCCTCTACCTTTTGTTGAAGGAAAGTTTCTTTTTCCAGCAGCTTTATATTGTCTTCCATATTATCAATAGTAAAGAAAAACTGGTACTGAATTGCTCTATATTTCCTCTCCATAGTGGAAAAAAAGCTCATTTCATAAAGGGGCGTATCCGGAAAACTGCTAAGTGCTTTTTCAATAGCTTCCGGGAACTGTCCGGAAGGTTTTCGCTATAAGGACGAAGAAAACTCGCCTCTTGAACATCTGCTCTTGGATAGAAGAGCGGAAGTTCTTGAGCAGTAGAGGGGATAAAGAAAGAGGGGAGGAAGAGAATAAGGATAAAAAGAAAAATTACTAGGGTTCCCTTCCTGAACAATTCATAAATAGCCTGTTTTCTTCACATAGGAAGCTAAAAGTCCCAGTCCCCCGTAGAGCAGTGGAAGAACAGTAAAAAGAAGAACAAGCACAGTAGGGGGCGAAGTGGAGCAAAAAGCTTCGGACTTTTTATAGCTGTAAAGCAAGACGGAAGAAGAAACAGAAGGAATTGTAAGCTGATTCCGAAAAAGAATCAATGGAAAAATGATGCGAAAAAAAGCAGTCTTTTTGGGACTGCTTTTTCTGTTGCAAGTTTTTGTTTCTTCTGAAAGAGGGTGCCTAAAAAGGACTCTTCCGCTCGTATTTTTTATTTTTCTGTGAAATGTAAACCTTGGACATTTGCTTAGATTTCCCATGGCAGGTTTTCCTTACCGAAGTGTCCGTAAGAAGAAACCAGATTATAGTCTGTATTTAAAAAGATTTAAGTTGGAAATAATACCTTTTGGAGTAAGGTCGTACTTTTCGATTACGGAACGCCAAAGGTCTCCAACATTTTCATGCTCGGTACCGAAGCAGTCCAGATACACAGATACAGGCTCTGCCACACCGATGGCATAGGCCAGCTGTACCTCACATCTGTCGGTCTTTTCCTGCGGAAACCAGGTCTTTCGCAATTTTTTTCTGACTATATAGGCTGCAGAACGGTCTACCTTGGAAGGATCCTTTCCGGAAAAATGCACCGCCGTCAGTGATGCAGCGCCGCCGTAGGTGTCGGCAATAATCTTACGTCCTGTAAGACCGGAATCTGCAAAGGAGGAGCTGAGAACAAAACGTCCGGTGGGGTTTACCAAGATGCGGAAGTCGGTATTTAAATTCATTTCCGCAGCGGTTTCCACCATGATTTTCTGAATAATCTCCCGAACCTGAGACAGGGAAACGGATTCACTGTGCTGAGAAGAAATCAGGAAGGTATCAATGCGATTTTCCTTGTAATCATAGCTTACTTGAGCCTTGGCATCCGGCTTCAGGATAGAAAAAGGCATTTTCCAGATTAAAGGCACGGAGCTTCTGCAAAGCTCTGGTGGATAAAACATAGGGGATAGGGAAGCATTTCCTTGGTTTCATGGTGGCATACCCGAACATCATTCCCCGATCTCCGGCACCGTCATGGTCTACACCCATAGCAATATCGGGAGACTGTACGGAAATCAACTCCTGAATTTTTATAGCGATCCAAGTCCTCCAAACCGATATTCTTCAAGACATTTCGGCAAAGGTTATCGTAGTCCGGCGTATGACTGCTGGTAATTTCTCCCAGGATGATAATATCATAGTCCTTAATACAACACTCTGCAGCAATTCTTCCCTTGGGATCGTGCTTTAAAATGTCTGTAACAATGGTATCACTAATTTGATCGCAAATTTTTATCCGGATGCCCGTTGAAACCTGTTCTGATGAAAATAACATAAATATAATCCTTTCTATTTTTGCATACAGAGTGGGAGAAAGCTTCGAAAAAAAGATAGAAAAAACCATTGGGCTCGCCAATGGTCGATAATCTTCTTATTGATCGAAACAAATGGTTCGCTCAGGTTAGCACCTCCGTTTCGGGGGTTGCTGCGGCTTCTTAGCTCCTATGTAGCTCCACCGACTCTGAATAAGTTATGAAATTTTGTCCTGTTATACTAACAAAGAGAAGCGTAAAATGCAAGGAAAAGTTCGGGAGAAGAATATAAAAATAATAAATTTAAGTTTTCTTTACATTCCGGGAAGAATGAGATATAAGAGAGGACACGGCTTTGCCGATATAAGATAAAACGTAATAAGAAAAAACAATAGTGTCAAAAAGAAAATGAACAGGAATAGAAGATAGAGGAAGGGATTAAAATGTTTAAAGCGATAGCCTTGGATTTGGATGGAACATTGACCAATTCGGAAAAAGAAAAGTTAGCGAAAGAAATAAAAAGAGCTCTTGCAGGAGGCTATCAAGAGAGGCGTCAGCATTATCCTGGCTTCCGAAGACCTACCTATGGCATGTCCGAGGTGTGGGAGGCCTTAGAGCTGGAAAAATTGGGAGGCTATGTTCTTTCCTATAACGGAAGTCTTTGTATGGACTGTAAGACCAAGGAAGTTTTGTATGAACATACGATTCCAAGAAAGTATTATGAAGCTATTGCCAAGGCAGTAGAGAGGCGGATTTATACTCCTTTCCTATCAGGGGAAGGAGATTGTAACAGAACGACCGGAATTTCTATATGGATAGAGAGAGTACCATCAATAAGATGCCCTTTTCGAAAGGTAGAAGATTTTCCCAATGCCTTATCTGAGGAGGTTTGTAAGCTCCTGGCTTTGGGAGAACATGAGGAGCTTTTCCCTTAAAGGAAAGACTGGAAAAGGAATATGGGAGGAATTACATCTTCTTTTCCGAACCTTTTTCCTGGAAATCTGCCCCTAGGAGTAGACAAGGGAGAATCCTTAAAAAGACTTTTAGAGAAAAAAAGGGCTGAAGAGAGAAGAGTTGATGGCTTTTTGGGGGATGGAGGAAATGACCTGACCATGCTTCAGTATGCTGAAAAGGCATTGCCATGGCCAATTCCCAAAAAGCATGTCTTGAAATTGCCGACGAAGTCACACTCAGCAATGATGAAGACGGCGTGGCAGTAATGGTGGAGAAATACATCTTGAGCAATATATAAGAAATAGTATTGATACATGTTATTTTTGCATATTCATTTAGGGTGAAATCAAATTTGTAATAATATGTATATAGTTTTTATGCAAAATAGGTCTGAAAGAGGGGATCTGAGCGTGCCCCAATTTCAGACCTATTCTGCCTATAAAAAGCGTAAGGATTATATTGATAGAAGATTTTGTTCTTACGAACTTTATGCAATGGGATTTCTAACCCCTGCTCCATCAAGGACTCCTCCACCTTCATCATAATGGCGCATTCCATTCTCTTTCGGAAGAGCTTACAGCCATACTCATAGGTGCCGGCAATATCTCCGGTGGAGTGGTAGGCATTTGCGGCACAGCCTCCGGCACAGTAAAGCTTAGCCCAACATTTTCCACAGTCTTCTCGGGTATAGACATTGGTATTTCGGAATTCTTCTATGGCTTCTTCCTTGGTAATGCCGTTCCAAATATCTCCCAGCTTATATTCCTTATCGGATACGAACTGGTGACAGGGGTAGAGTTTACCCCTGGGCGGAAACCGCCCTATACTCGGTTCCGGAACCGCAACCGGAAATTCTCTTATAAATGCAGGTGCCTCTGTCCAAATCCACCATGTAATGGTAGAAGGTTACAGGATCTCCCGCTTTTTTTCTGCGAAGCAGGTCCAGTGCCAGCTTCTCATACTGCTCATAGAGGATGGGCAAATCTTCCTCGGTTAGGGCGGAGGGCTCTCCCGGCTTTAAAACCACCGGTTCCATGGACAGCTCTTTAAAGCCCAGCTCATCAGCCATGTGGGCAATATCTTCCGTAAAACCGTATTAAAATGGGAGAAGGTTCCTCTCATGTAGTACTCTGTCCCCACGTTTTTCCACAAAACGCTGGAACTTGGGGACAATTTGATCGTAGCTTCCTTTCCTTTCGGTCTACACGGAAACGGTCATTGACTTCCTTTCGTCCATCCAGACTTAAAACCACATTATGACATTCTTCATTTGCCCAATCCATGATTTCTTCCGTGAGTCCTACACCGTTTGTGGTTAGGGTGAAACGGAAGTTCTTTCCCTTTTCCTTCTCGATGGAGCGGGCATAGACCACCAGATCCTTACAAACCTGGAAGTTCACCAAAGGGCTCTCCACCAAAGAAGTCCACTCTAAATTTCGGCGGGTGCCGGAATTTTCAATGAGGAAATCCAGGGCTCTTTTTCCGGTTTCAAAGCTCATAAGTCCTGACTCTCCGTGATAATGCCCTTGGGAGGCAAAAGCAGTAGGGAGCAAGCCAGGTTACAGCTGTGGGCTACCAAAAGGCAAAGAGCCTTAATCACATTTCCGCTGTGGGACTTTTAACTTTCCCGCTAAAGGGGCATAGTTGTCCTTTAGTAAAAAGCTTTTGCTCTCAATCAATTCGTCTATATCCGAAAAGCAGTCCTGAAAGTCCTGTTCTGTACTCTCCGGAAATTCCACTTTAAGCTTTTGGAGCACTTCTCTCTGGAAAGACCTTTTTCCAAATAGCCGATGGCAGCATAAGTCATAGAATCCGTAACATGGATGCTTCCGCTGTATACATCCAAAAACAATGTGTCGTCCGTTCATCAAATACTGGTGAATCATTTACCCTTCCTTCTATAAAAACAAATGTATACATAAATTAATGTATAAACTATATCAGTATAAAGATAATCAATGTATAAAGATAATCAATGCCTAAAGATAGTGTTTCAATCAATGGCGAAAAAGAACTGTGTCTGCACACAGCTCCTTCTTTTGAGAAAATCTTAGTTGTTTTTCGTTCTCGCAGTTTTGATTTGCGATACCGCAGCTGGTCTTACAAGCAGATTGACAAGATGTTTGACACTCTCCACATCCGCCGTGCTCAACGCTCTTCTCTAAGTCTCTGGTGCTTAAGGTAATAATGTGCTTCATTTCCTATCCTCTTTCTCCTGAATGCTTTTTCAAGCAATTTATTTACTCCTGCATTTTACCTGTTACGCTAAAACTTTGTCAAGATTGAAAGGGATTTTCTTTCCTTTAGAGGAAAAATATGTAGTCTTAGAGGGACAAAAATGAATTTGCTTACCATAAAGGGAGTGAGTCTATGGGATTGATAAAAAGCAGGTAAAGAAGGGAATTTCCGTTTTAGCAGATCAGTGGAGAGAGTATTTCTATTGTTCTTCCTAGACAATGATACCCTCATGACCATAGGGCAGAAGAGAATTGGACAAAACAGTTCCAATACTCGAGCTTCAGACACATATTATTTCCAACGGTGCTGTCATTGCCGTAAACGAAGGACAGTGATGCTGATTGTGAGCAGGGTGCCATCGTGGAGCTGTCTGCAGAGGCAGGAGAGTTTGTTTTTCGATTCCTCCACGGAACCCAGTATTTTTCTACGCCCACTGGGCGAAAGCGTAGTAGAAAGCTTTAAGACCTTTATGAAGCGTTTAAGCTTCGGCGGAGACACGGCAAAAGGATCAACGCATTTATTTCATTAATCTCAAGGATATTGTGGGTATAAATATGGTACCGTAAACCCCATTCCTTTTAGAGCGGTGGATCCCAACATTAATCTGGACATAGAGATTTCCTTCGCTGTCACGGAGAATATGCTTATAAGATTACGGATCCTGTACTCTTCTATAGGAATCTTGCGGGCAATGTAGAGGGGATTATAAGAAGGAAGAGGTGGAGTCTCAGTTAAAGTCTGAGCTTTTAACCAATTTACAGCCTGCTTTTTCCCGTATTTCCGAACAGGGAATCCGCTACCACAGCATTCTTAGCCATACGGATGATATTGCTCATGCCTTTAAAATGATATTCTTTCCAGTACCTGGGGAGGACATTACGGTATTAAGATTACCAGCTTTGGTATCAGCTCCATCAAGGCACCGGAAGAAGATGAGAAAATGATTAAGGAAATGCAGAGAGATGCTGTTTTCCGGGATCCCAGCATGGCGGCGGCTTATCTTTCCAAGGCTCAGGGAGATGCCATGAAGCTGGCTGCAGGTAATACTGCTACAGGGCCTATAATGGCTTTTGCGGGAATGAATATGGCAAACCAGACCGGCGGTTTCAATGCTTCCGAGCTTTTCTCCATGGGGGCAAATCAGGGGAATCCACAGGCTGGACAAAATGCCGCTAATCAGGCAAATGCAGGAGCTCAGGGAAGCATCTTTGGACAGGTAAGTGTTCCTATGCAAGAAACTGCAAACGGTGCCGTACCGGCTGCAGAAGCAGGCACAGCGGAGGATTGACCCTGCGCAAAATGCGGACATACCCATAATACCGGGAAGTTCTGCTCTGAATGTGGAGAGGCTAGAGCGGATAAATGGAATTGTCCGGAGTGCGGACATACCGGCAATGTAGGTAAATTCTGTCCGGAGTGTGGACATAAAAGATAAAATATAGACCGAACTGTGAAGAAGAAAGGGCAGAATAGAGACTTTCTTTTTCACAGTTTTTCTATATAGAAACAGCTATAGGGTAAAATTCTTGACTGATGTTCTTAAGGATGGAGGACGATATGGAAAAGGAATTACTGGGCTGGCTTTCCCCCAAGGGAGATTTCTTCCCTACAGACTGGGGAAAGCATTGTATGGAAGCGGAAAGAATTTTAGTGAAATTAGGGCTATATGAGGAATTTTTCAAAGCAAAGCCTATTCAATGCCGGAGATTTTTAAGTGGAAGAGGCTATGTGCTTTTTGCATAATCCCAGTAAGAAAAAGCTGATGGCTACAGCGCTTTGCCCTCTTAGTAAGGCGCAAAGAGATTTTCTTTACGGATATTTTTTGGAGTTGGGAAGAGGAAGAGAAGCGGAATATTATTTAGAAGAGGCCTTCTAAAAGCTTGTGCCGATTTAAGCCCTTCATGCAAAGGAACAGAGCCGACTTTATATTTTCGCGAAAAAAAGGTGATAATGTATAGAAGAGTTAAAGCTTTAAGCGAAAATATGAAATTCTTGTTGTAGAGGCGGGGAAATTCCTATGCTTTTTGCGCCTTTACGAATAAAAAAAAGAAGAGTATGATAGGCACTTAAAGTTATGTGATTTAAAGGAGGAAAAAGCATGGCACTCGTAATTCCAAAGGACTATTCCCTCAAGGCTCAGCGTTCGGGAAACCCAAGAAGCAATTAAATATATCAGAGATACTTTCCAAAAAGGAGTTTGGAAAAGGAGATGAATTTATCCAGAATTTCCGCGCCCTTTTTGTGGAGAAGAGCTCCGGACTTAATGATAATTTGAACGGTGTGAAAGACCGGTGTCCTTTGATGTGCCATGGAAGAAAGATGAAGTGGTGGAGGTTGTCCAGTCTCTGGCAAAGTGGAAGAGAATTGCTTTACAGCGTTATAATTTTCCAGATAGGCGAAGGTCTTTACACCAATATGAATGCCATTCGCCGGGATGAGGAATTGATAACCCGCATAGCTGCTATGTGACTCAGTGGGACTGGGAAAGAGTTATCGGAAAAGACGAAAGAACGGAAGAAGTATTACAGAATACGGTAAGAGACATTTTCCGTATTATCAAGCATATGAGCATGAGGTTTGGTATAAGTATCCGGATGCTGTGAAGAAGCTGCCGGAGGAGATTTACTTTATTGACTCTGAGGAACTTCTCAAAGAGATATCCGAATCTAAGTCCGAAGGAAAGAGAAAATGCAATTACCAAAGAGCACGGCTGTGTCTTTATTCAAAAGAATCGGAGATAAGCTCAGTAACGGGGAACCCTCATGACGGTAGAGCTCCGGACTATGATGATTGAGCTTAAACGGAGACATCCTCTTCTGGTTTGAAACCTTAAATTGTGCTTTGGAGATTTCTTCCATGGGAATCCCTGTGGATGAAAAGGCCTTTAGAGAGACAGCTCAAGCTATCTCATAATGAAGATAGGGCAAAACTTCCTTACCATAAGATGCTTTTGGAAGGAAAGCTTCCCCAGACCATCGGAGGCGGTATCGGACAGAGCAGACTTTGTATGTTGCTTTTTGGACCGTGCCCATGTGGGAGAAGTACAGGCGTCCATTTGACCGGAGGAGATGCGGAAAGCTTTATGAGGAGAATAATATTTTCCTTTTATAATGCGATGATTAGTATAAATTTTCATATTAGTAAGTAAATGAAAGGCGGAAACAGATGATAGAGTTTCGCTTTTCTGCATTATCGCTCTAAAACAGGGGCACGCTCGCTAACTTCGGCACGTAGTAGTACTAAGCGAAAAGCTGCACTTCGCTTGCTTTTCGCAAGTACAGACGACCTCAGATTACCCTCTGTTTCAGACTCATAAATGCAGAAAAGCTGGTAAAATGGTCATCCACCCTTCGGCGCCGGTATCTTTTGTAAACAATAGCTTATTCACTTTATCTTATACGCTTTATATGTAAATCTGATATTTGACAAACGTACTATAAAAAGTCAAATATTTATCCTACCGCCTGTTTTGCTAGGGGCATCGGCTCTTTCGTTAAAGTGGTCTCCACTATGGGCTTGAACTTTATGAAAGGAAATTTTCAGATCCTTTTTGGAATTCGCATTTTTCTCTATATTCTATGGTTTTTTTCTTTATTGCATTTCCATGCTCCTTTGCCCAGGAGGCGATGCCTTGGTAATCGTGGAATATGGCGATGGAGGAGTAGCCTTTTTCCACCGCCAGGAAGCTGCTTTTAAGGCTCCCAGGATTTCTCCGGAAACATTTCATGCTTTTGGTAGCTTTCTTCCCGTACTGAATCAAAGTATTCTTCTATATTTCATTCTTTTCAATGAAAAACCACACCGTATCCGTAGACACCACTGTCCTTTTTCAAAGCTTCCAGTCCACATAGGCAATACAGTCTGTCTTGGTGCTATAAAAAGCTCTTCTATAGCTATAAGAGAACCGTCTTGTGCAGGGATAAGCCCTGCCTTCTCTTTTTCTTTTTGGGAAGAAGGCATTTTGAACCGAAGCCAAGAGAGCTCATGCCGGAGCTATATGGCTTTGAATTGCCGCTTCTGTTTATATAGGCTTCCGCCTCTTCCCTGGTTTTCCACTTTTGAATTGGGCATTGGGATAGCCCTCTACCTGTTTTTCACATTCTGCCCAGCTACCGTATATTCTCGGATTTTCTCGATTTTTACCGCATAATAATAAGCCATGATAGACATTCCCTTTCTTCCTCTTTATACTGGTGGAGGAGAAAACATTGGATTTTCAAGATTATTTTTTCAAAGGAAAGCTGAGATATAGAAATTCTACTAGTTGAAATATAGAAATCCAAACAGCAGATTTCCTTTGCATGCATAGTGAATATACACTAAAAGCTTTTTAAAAAGTATATAGAGGAGTTGAAAATGGGAAAGAAAATCAAGGCAGTACTATTTGACTTGGATGGAACTTTGGTTAATACCTTAGCCAGTCTGAAAAGGAATATGGATCTGACTATGGAGCATTTTTCTTTGGAGGGAGTCAGTCTGAGGAAAACCAAGAAATTTGTAGGTGGGAACCAAGAAATTTGTAGAAAGAAGCCTGGAAAAAGAATGCTCAGATTTGGTATGAGAAGGCGGAAAAATGGGAAGCAAAGGATGAGAGAGTGCCATACCTGGATCTTAAGGAGATGAGATCATGGAGCTTTTACGAAGATACCTATGAATATTATCGCACCATTTTTCCGGAAAATTGTACCTATCAGGCGGAACCCTACCCAGGAATTCCTGCCTGCCTAAAACGCTTGGAGGAAAAGGGAATTTCCATAGTTTGCATTACCAACAAAACCCTAAGGAAGAGGCGTCCATTATTTTGAACAAGGTATTTGCTCCCGACAGCTTTACCATGGTGCTGGGAGATAATGGAAAGATTCCTTTAAAAACCGAATCCGGATATGCTTCTTGCGGCTTTGCAAAGAACTGGGGATTTCTCCCTGAGGAGACTATCATGGTGGGAGATACCAGACGGACTTGGATGCAGCGAAAAATGCGGGATGATCAGCATTGGCTGTCTTTATGGCTTTCGGGATAAAAAGGAGCTGCAGGAGCATGGGGCAATGTACCTTGGAAGGACGGAGAAGAGCTGTGGCAGGTTTTGGAGGAGAATTTTTGGAAAAATGATTTAATCTTTCTAAAGAAAGTTAAGTATAGCTAACTTTATACCGCGCTTATATTGACAAGGTCTGAGATTATCGTAAAATAGCGCTTGTATCCATAGAAAAATGTATTTATCCCAAAGGAGGATTTTATGACAAAGATTGATATTATTTCAGGCTTTTAGAGCCGGAAAAACTACATTTATACAGAAATTACTTTCCGATGCTTTAAAGGGGGAAAATGTTGTTCTTATCGAGAATGAATTCGGTGAGATTGGTGTGGACAGCGGTTTTTTAAAGAATGCGGGAATTGAAATCAGGGAAATGAACCAGGGCTGTATTTGTTGCTCTTTAGTGGGAGACTTTGAAAGCTCCTTGAAGGAAGTTATTGAGCAGTACCACCCTGATCGTATTTTTGATTGAGCCTCAGGAGTTGGAAAGCTTTCCGATATTTTATCGGCGGTAAAGACCGTTTCGAGAATCTGGATGTTAAGTTGATGGTGCGGTAACCGTAGTGGACGCTACAAAGGCAAAGCTGTACAACAAGAATTTCGGTGAGTTTTTTGATGACCAGATTCGTTTTGCTACCTCCGTTGTACTGTCCAGAATGGATATTGCTTCCGGAGAGAAGGCTCAGGAGGCCGTAAATATTGTTCGGGGCATCAATCCTCATGATAACCTGATTACCACAGCCCTTACGGAGTTAAGCGGAGAAAAGCTTCTGGAAATCATCGGAAGGAAGAGAATCTGGAAGAGGAGCTTTTCAGAAGTAAAGGCGAAAGCCGCTCATCACCATGAGCATCATCATGACCACGAGCACCATCATGAACATCACCATGAGCACGGGGAGTCCTGTGGTTGTGGCTGCCATGATGAGGAACATGAGCATCATCACCATCATGAGCACGATGAGTCCTGCGGCTGTGGCTGCCATGATGAGGAACATGAGCATCATCACCATCATGAGCACGATGAGTCCTGCGGCTGTGGCTGCCATGATGAGGAACATGAGCATCATCACCATCATGAGCATGGAGAGTCCTGCGGTTGTGGCTGTCATGATGAGGAAGAGCATGAGCATCATCATCACCATCATCATGAAGGCTGCGCTTGCGGTCACGACCATGATGCGGATGAAATTTTTGACAGTATCGGTTTGGAAGTATTTGAAGGTAGACAGAAGTCATTTTGGCAGAGATTTTTAGAGGAAATGGCTGAAGGCTGTACTTACGGCGGTATTGTCCGTGCAAAGGGGATGCTGGCTGTACAGACGGCACTTGGGTAAACTTTGATTTGGTGCCGGAACAGGTGGAAACCGTGAGGCTAGGTCCTGAAAATATCGGAAAGTTCGTGGTTATCGGAACTGAGCTGCAAAAGGACAAGATTAAGGCTTTGTTTAACGACTGATTTTTAAATTAAAAAAAGATCCTCCGAAAAGGAACAGGCTTATTTTTCTTTTCGGAGAAGAATGCATAAAACGGAAGGAGAGTAGAATGGGAGAACAATGGGAGCGGAGGGAGAAGGCATTCCTGTCTTTTTGATTAACGGATTTTTAGAGTCGGGAAAAAGCAGCTTCATTCAATTTACCATGGAGCAGGAATATTTTTCAGACCGAGGGCAATACCCTCCTTCTTCTTTGTGAGGATGGGGAAGTGGAATATGATCCCATTAAGCTGGCAGCGCATCATACCACGCCGGTGTATATGGAAAATATTACGGATTTCCAAGAAGAAAAATTGCAGTCTCTGGCAAGACAGTATAAGGCGGAGAGAGTCTTGATCGAGTGGAACGGCATGTGGAACCAGGACGATTTATACGGCGGTCCCATGAGCGAAGAGGTACTGGCAAAACAGCAAAATCGTGAGCCGAAATATCATGTGTCCATGCCGAAGGACTGGTTTTTTTATATCAGGTGATTACGATTTTAGACGGCTCCTACTGAAGCTGTATCTTTCCAATATGCGTTCTTTTCTGGGGCAGATGCTTCGTCATGCGGAGCTGTGCATCGTAAATCGTTGCGATAATCTGTCCAATGAAGAATTGGTGGATTATCGTAGAAAGATTCGGGCAATGGGGCAGAATGCCATGATTTTACTGGAGGATAAAAATGGAGAAATTCCCCAGACCGCTCTTCCGGAAGACCTGCCATACGATCTTGGACAGGATGTTATTACTTTAGCAGATGAAGATTATGGTACCTGGTTCTTGGACTGCATGGAGAATCCTGAGCGCTATCTGAATAAAGAAATCACATTTTCCGCGATGATTTTAAAACGGAAAAATATGCCGGAGAATGAATTTGTTCCGGGACGTATGGCGATGACCTGTTGTGCGGAGGATATGACCTTCCTTGGTTTTTATCTGTAAGGGAGACAAGAAATTAATTGCTCCTTCTCAACCAGAGACTGGGCGAAGCTCACTGCGAAGGTGAAGCTGGAAGAACGGGAAGAATATCATGGTATAGACTGGGTTTTACATTTGGAAAAAGATTGCCAGAACCGGAGAAATCAGGAACCTGTGAATTTCTAACGATTTCTTATAGAAGTATAAACGATATTTTTAGAAATAAGTAAGAAAGCCTTTGTGAAATTATATTATTTTTTTGTATACTAGGAGTGATAATTTAACAAGGGCAGGATTTGTATGGATGCAAGATGCCCTACAACTTAAAGGAGGACTTACTATGTCATATTTACAGATCTTTGCACTATTAGGAGCATTTTTAATCCCGTTTATTTTTGGTTTTGGCTGATTTGTTACGGCTTGGAGGCTTACGCTCTTTATACTCTGGCTAAGAACAACGGTCAGGAGGATAAGGCACTTTAGCTTTTATCCCCATACATAAATCGTGGACTCTATGCTTATTTTGCAGGTGATCAGGAGATGTTTGGAACACCGGTTCCCACGATTGCCAGTGCAGCAATCATGGGTCTGCTTCCTCTTCTCGGTGGATTTATTGGCGGTATCGTTAATTATATTTGTATAGTCGTGATTGATTATTGTTTCTTTTTACAATTATAAAGCAGTATACGGAAAGATGAGCAGCGTTTCCGATTCTACTCTTTTCGGTGTTTTGGCTGCTGTAATTTCCTTTGCGTGTTATCTTCATTTTCCTTCACAGAAATGATATTCTGGTAGAGGATGGAGAAATCGTAGAATAATATTTCTTTTCAGCTAGCTATAGTAGTGTATACCGGCTCCAAAAGTTAGACCCAAGAATCTAACCTTAGAAGCCGGTATTTTTATAAATATTTTTACAGCCGAAGAAGAGCCGAGGGATAGTGATCCGGTATGATTTTTAGGAAAAGTTTTTATCCATCTACAGTTGTAGGGACGGGAGAAATTATGAATCAGGTAGAAAGTATTGAAAATGAAATTCGGGTTTGGAGCTTCCAAAATTTTGGAAACGGCTTAGCTCTGGGGCTTACCCGTTTTATGGGGAAATTTTTTTATTGGCGCTGGCATTGTTTTTGATTGGTCGATTTATCATCAAAAAGCTGGGACATATTCTTCCCAAAACCCCTATTTCAGCTAAGATCGATCCTACGGTTCGGAATTTTTTCTTCGAGCAATCGTACTTTGCCTGTATCTGATTTTAGGAATCAGCTGTGTCAGCATTCTGGGGGTTCCCATTGCTTTCCGTCATCACTTTTTGGCTTCTGCCGGTGTGGCGGTAGGTCTGTACTTACAGGGCTCCCCCTATCTAACCTTGCGGGAGGCATTATGCTTTTTGCTGTTTCGCCCCTTTAAGGTGGGGAATTATATCAAAAAGCGGTACGGATGAAGGCACGGTACAGGAGGTGAGTATTTTCTATACCGTTATTCTTTTCTCCGGATAACAAGCGGATTTCCATTCCCAACGGCAGCCTGATGAATGCCAATATCATCAATTATAGTGCGGAGCGTTTCCGGAGGGTGGATTTGATTTACCAGCTTGGTCGGGATGAGGATGTAGAAAAGATAAAGGGATATTTGAGGCTTGTATTCAGGACGATGAGCTGATTCGAAAATACCCGGAGCCCTTTGTAGGGCTTACCGCGGTGGGAAGAGATTATTTGAGTTTAGTATCCGTCTTTGGGTGGATACCCTTCTTACTGGATCCCTGCATAATCGGATTAATGAAAAGGTTGCCATCAAATTCGCCAAAGAAAATGTGCTTTTACCCAGCACGGCTATTAAAAATATACAAAGTTGACTTTCATTGCAATAAAATGCCCTCTCTATGCATTGTACTTATGAAAGGACGAAAAACATGATCAATGTGAGTATGCTGATTGCGGATTTTTCCCAAGCAGGAAGAAATAGCGGATGAACTGATATTTTCTTTTGGCAAAGGGAAACCGGGAAGCGCTAAAAAATCATATATGAGAAAAAGCATCAATGCATTGTATGCCTCACGTTCTTTCTTTAACAAAAATAAGTATGACACAGAGGATGTTTTTGCAGGAAACCTATGTAAGCATTGCAGAAAATGCAGCTCCCTATCATGGGGGAAATAAGGCGATGGCATGGATATTTCGAATTGCCAGAATTTCACCCTGATGCATTTCCGAAAAGAGAAAACAAAGACAGCATTCATGAAGTGGAAGAGGCAGTGGACGCCAAATATTCCTTTTCCTTCGTGGAAAATGCAGACCACAGAATGCTTTTTGGAATCCGCCATGGAAATCCTGGAGGAAGAGGAAAGACAGATTCTTTTTCTTCATGCTGTGGCAGGATGGAAAAATCGAAAATTGCGGAGTATTTAGGAAAAACTTAAATACGGTTTTTATCCAAATACCAGAGGAGCATTAAGAAGCTGCAGGAGCATTTAGGAAAGGATGAGTAAGATGAAGCAGGAAAATATGGAAAAAGAGCTTCAAGAGGTTGTTCAAAAATCTTATCCCCAATGACTTATTTACTAGGATTACCGCAGAACTGGATTCCAAGGAAGAGGGGTGCAAGATGGAAAAAGTGCTGGTAAGAAGAATTGAAAGGAAGAGTACAAGTCCAGGATTAAAAACAGTGATGCAGTTGGCAGCAGCTTGCGTAGCTTTGGTATTGCTAGTTGGGGAATCTTTTATTACAGAGGAAACTTAATGGTGGATAGCTTGGTGGACTTGGATGTAAACCCGAATTGAGTTTTACCAACCAAAAAGAACCGCGTATTAGGAAAGCTTATGCAACCAACGGCGACGGTGATAAGGTTCTTCCGGTATGGATTTACATACTGTGGATTTACAGGTGGCATTAAATGCTATCGTAGGGTCTATGGTGCAGCAAGGCTATATGACGAAGGACACCAAGGGCGTATTGGTAACCGTGCAGAATAAGGATCAGAAGAAGGCGGAAACTCTTCGTAAGCTGGTGGTGAAAGAAATGGAGATAGCTTTGTCCACGGAAGATATGAATGCAGCAGTCTTTCATCAGGTGATTTCAATTCAGAATAACATGCTTCCGCATTTGCCAGGAAAAATAACATTTCCTTAGGAAAGGCTGTGTTCGTACTGAACCTTGCCAATAAGGCCAGATCCTTAGATGCCAAAGAGCTTGCAAAGATGAAGATTTCCGAAATTGCAAAGCTGGTAGCTGATAAGAACATCGATATTCGTGACATTATTGAGTATGATTCCGATGACAGCCTCTGGGAAAATATTGCGGATGCTATTGAGGGATATTAATGAGGGAGACGATGACTACATCGTAGCAACGACGCAGCAGGAATCTACTCAGGCGGTTCAGGTTCAGCCTACAGAAACACAGGCGTCTGTACAGACACAGGCAAAAAGCCAGGCGCAGACTCAGCCTCAGACCCATGCACAGACTAAGCCTCAAACTAAGGTACAAACGAATGCACAGCCTCAGACCAGCGGGCAGAATCAGTGCAGACAAGGCAAAGGCTATTGCCTTCGGACATGCCGGGGTTTCTGCAGGACAGGTTAGAGAGCTTTCTGTAGAGTATGATGATGACGGTGTATATGAGATTGACTTTAAGGTAGGAAATACAGAGTACGATTATGAAATCGGTGCTACAGACGGTTCCATTAGAAAAGCCGATGTAGAGCAGGATGACTAAATGAGAAGATTTTCTTCATCAAAATGTTTCTCTATCCCCTATTCTTTGCTATACTGTCTGAAGTACAAAAAAGGGCATATTTCCTTTTTTGCGAGACTTAGGAGGATTAGATGAAAGAGATGGGACAGAAGGAGTTTTCTGAAAAACTCGAATTAGCCAAGGGACTTGAGGAAAGTATTCTTCGTTTTTCCGATGAGCGAAACCAGGAGAATTTAAATAAAATTTTTGCCAGTATCGAAGAGTTGATTAACAACGGAGGAGGACTTCTTCTAGCGGCGGATCCTGCCGGAGAAAAGGACGGTCAGCAGCAGATTAATCTGAAGTTTTTAAAAACCGAGGAGGGAAAAAGCTATGCCGCAGCTTTCACCAATGTGGAAGAGCAGAAGGCGGGAAATGAAGGACAGCAATCCTCTGCAGTTTTACTTCCTGTGGCGGAGCTGTTACAGATTGCGGCGAACCATCCCCATTCTGACGGTGTGGTAATCAATCCCTTCAGCAACAGCTTTATTCTTCTTAAAGAAGCTATTGTTGCTTTGCAAAACAAGATGCGTACCCAGAACGTGGAAGAGCGTTTAAAGGGAAGTGCCGGAATTTTTCAGGCGGTTGCGGTCACCATGAGGAGCAGAAGAAGCTTCCTGAAGGAGAGGCGATGCCGGAGGACAAGAAGCGTGCCGGCATTGAGCGAGTATTGCAGGGCTTTTACAGGCCATGGAGCTTAATGCTCAGCTTTTGGTGGCTATCGTATCCACCGAGAAAAAAGAGGGAGAAATCGCAGATGGTCAGGTTCTTCTGAACCATTTAACAACACAGGATGGAAGAGATGCCATTGCGGTATTTACCTCCGGGGAACAAATCGAGAAGAATCCCGCAGAAACAGCGGCTATCGCCATGCCGGTGCAGGATGTACTGAGGGCGGCTATCCACATTTCCGAATCCGGAAAGATGGACGGACTGATTATTAACCCTGATCTCAGTCCTTCTTCTTAAGTCTGGACATGGTGAAGTGGCTTCTGGATGCCAAGATGCGGGGAGAAGAGAGCGAAGGAAAAATGAAGAAAAGAGAGCTATGACTCAGGGACTTTTCCGAAACCATGCTGTACTCCGCTTTTAATCGGTGGAAGCTTAGGAATCGCCAAGGAGAAGAATGCTCTTGGAGAAGCTCCTTATGGAGAGCAGTACTTTAGCTATCGTCCTGCCATGGGATCCGTTCTTTTGGCAGAGTTTCACAGCCTTAATACGGAAAAGAAAGCTTTCCTTCCCGGATATGCAGGAAAAAGTTCTACGACTGGAAGTCTAAGGGCATGTATGCATTGGAAGGACAGGAGCAGGATGCCGTGGAAACCATGGATGCCAGCATTATGCGTTTTGCCACCGGTAAAGTAACCTAGGACAGCGGTGTGGATGCAGAGGATGATTCCTTCCTTTCCAGAATGCTACCCTTTGCCATGATGCTTTGCAGACGTTTGCATCAGTTTAGTGACATGGACAGGGCAATGCTCCATGATGCGGTACGATTAACGAACAATAACCCTAAGGCGATGCTGATGGGAGAGCTCTATGCCACCATGCTTCGTAATCTGGTTCTTCACTTAGGGGGAGAAAGCCTGGAAGAGCAGCTGCAGGTCTGCACTCAACTATGTAGCTTTGTTCTACGAAGAGGAAGAGGCGGAGAACGAAGAAGAGAAGCGCCTGAACGAAGAAGCCAAGGAGCAGATAGAGAGGATGTGAAGGACTATGATGCACTGGTTGCCTGCTTTGACATCCTGAAGCCCTTCCTGGATTTAAAGAGCCTGGAAGGAAAGAAGGCGGAGGAGCTGTCCGGAAAGGAAAGTTGCGAAGCTACCCTTCTTTTAGCTACCTGGGTACTTCTTAACAGCAAGAGCTATCAGGAAGCAGTTGAATCTGCACTTTCCGTAAAGGGAAGTAAGAACCTTCCTGTAGTGGTTTCTACCCTTGCAGCAGCTTACTACGGCTTATCCCAGATTCCTAAGGACTGGGTCAACGCTTTAGCCGGAAAAGAAGAAGTCCGCGAAATTGCCATAGAGTGGCAGATGCGCTGGTTAGATTAACGAATAAGAAAAAAGGACTGCAAAAAATCAAAATAATAAAGATTTTCGGCAATATAGGTCTGAATTCGGGGTAGTCTGAGCCCGTCGGTACTTGCGAAAAACAAGAGAAACGCAGTTTTTCGCTTAGTATCCGCTACGTGGCGAAGCTAGTGAGAACGTGCCCCGTTTCAGACCCTATATTGTTTAGAAAGTTTTCTTTGATTTTTTTGCAGTCCTTTAATATAGGGCGGTTACCGCTTCCTCCGGTACCGGGTGGCTAGCATTAAATTCCGTTACCAACTGATCGATAAAAAGCATAGGTAGTGGGAGCTACAACCTGTAGCTGCTCGGGAGTATCCACATAAGCCTTAAAGCTTCCGGCAAAGTACTCTGTACTGTCGGATTTCTCATATTGGGTTACCAAACCGTTTTGATTGGCTTCCTGCTGATAGATTGCTACGAAATCCGCTTCCTCGGAACGGGAGCGTTTTCCTCTGGTAACATAGCGGAAGACCTGATTTCCATAACGCTTTTCTTGTAAAAGAATTTCTTCGTCTTTATATACTACATCATCGAAATAATGTCCGATTTCATGGGCAAGAGCGTAGGCTCCCAGTAAGTCCTGGTCGGATAGCATTATGTTTGCTTCCATTCCGTCTAAAGCGGTATACATGCCGATGACGTTGTCTCGTCTTTGTTTACTGTTAAAAAAAGTAATACTGTTATGATTCAATTCATACTGTAAACGAATGGATGTCGGAATTCTGTTATAAACTTCAATAGCCGCATTGACCTGGGCATCATTCACTGCACCATCTCCTGTTTTAAAGGGATTCCGGCAAAAACCGGAGAGCTTGCCAGAAGAGAACATAGGGTAAGAACTCCTAAGCTTTTTCTTCCGTAATTTTCTAAAGCCTTCAAAATCCTTCTTGAAAATGCCTTAGCTTGTGTAAATAACTTTTGCATATTTGCTCCTTTCTCATGCAAATGGCTAAGAGTAGCTCTTAGACCCAGATTATATATCGTCCTATTTATAAAATAAATTAGAAATTTCAAAAAGCTTGGAAAAATTCTTAAGAAAAATACTGCGGATTTCTGCTTCTGTTCTGTGTTGTTCCATGTTTATTCTGTTTCCGTTCTATTCTTATCCAGGAAAATCCGGAAAAATTCTTGACGCTCGAGAAAAAATGACTATACTGTGTATAAGACTTAAATTAAAGACACTGATAAATAAGTCTTAAATAAACAGCGCAACAGTTCAACTGTCCAATAAAAAGAAGGAGGAACTTATTATGAGCGGAACGAAGAAGAAAAGCGGGAGCACTGCTTGGAGTAGCCTTTCTGATGGCAACTTCAGCTACATCAGACCGGGATTTTAACTCAGACGGCAAAGTTTACCGGTGATTTTAAAGCCAGCTTTGCCTTTGTTATTTTAGCTTCGGTTATTTTGGCAGCGATTGCTCAGCTGAATATCTGGCGTGTACTTTGCATCAGCGGGATGCGAGGACAGGATGTGGGAAACCGTATCCTTCCGGGACTGGGATATTTTTGTTTCCTTCTTAATAGTTTTTGGGCGGTTTGGTTTTTAATATCGGAAATGTAGGCGGAGGAGCCTTGGGCTTACAAACGGTTCTGGGAATTCCACACAGCTTGGTTACTTTCTTGCAGGAGGTCTGGCAATTCTGGTTTTCTTGTCCAAGAATGCAAAGGGAATTATGGATCGCTTGGTAAAGATTCTTGGGGCAGTCATGATTCTTGTTATCCTGCTAGTCATCTTTATGGTAAAGCCTCCCATTGCTTCCGGCCTTAAAAACAGTATTCTTCCGGAAGCAAGCATCGTAAGTTTATTTCCTGCCATCCTTACTCTTTTGGGGGGTACGGTTGGAGGATATATTACCTTTGCAGGGGCACACCGTTTGATTGATGCCGGAGTTACCGGAGAAGATAAATTGAAGGATATTAATTATTCCGCAGTTATGGGAATGTTTGTTGCCACCTTGGTTCGTGTCCTTTTATTCTTTGCCGTATTGGGTGTTGTGGCAAAGGGAGCCAGCTTGGATGCGAAAAACCCGGCAGCAGATGCCTTTCTTCAGGGAGCCGGCGTAATAGGACAGAGAATTTCCGGCCTGGTGCTCTGTTGTGCGGCTATTACCTCTATCGTTGGTGCGGCATACACATCTGTCAGCTTCTTAAAGACATTGTTTCCTGCAGTGGCTAAGAGAGAAAATCTTTTTATCATTGGATTTATCCTTCTTTCCACCTTGGTAATGGCAGGCCTTGGAAGTCCGGCAAAGCTTCTGGTTTTAGCAGGTTCTTTGAACGGTTTAATCTTACCGGTAAGCTTAGGGATTTGTCTTGTGGCTTCTCAAAATAAGAAGATTATGGGAGAAAAATTATAAGCATCCGAAAATTCTGCTTTTCCTGGGGATTATCGTGGTAGTATTATCTGCTTATGTGGGATTAACTTCCTTGACAAAGTTATCCACTCTCTTTACCGCATAAAATCTATGCATGAAAGCTCAGAGCATATAGATTTTTAAAGAACGGGATTTTTAAACAGAGATTGTTTTCGGAGAAAGGAAAAACTATGGAAAAGATACGAGTGCTTACTGCAGGAGACTCTGCTTTACTGATTCAGTTTGAGCAAAGAATCGGAGAGGGATGTAAATCGCAGAATCAGCGCTACCGTAAAGTTATTGAAAAATGCAACAAATCGAAGGGATTGTAGATATGATTCCCGCCTCACGCCTCCCTGCTGGTACAGTATAACCCCTTGGTGATTCGCTATGAGGAAATTTACAAGAGGGTTTCCGCTATTGTGAAGATGGATACCAAGGTGGAAAGCATGGAGAAGAAGGTTTGGGAGATTCCTGTCTTATACGGAGGAGAGCTGGGACCGGACTTTTCCTATGTGGCGGAGCACGCCGGGATCAGTGGAGAGGAACTGATACGCCTCCATAGTGAGAAGGATTACCTGGTGTATATGCTGGGGTTCTTACCGGGATTTACTTATCTTGGCGGTCTGGAGGAAAAGCTCCATACTCCCAGACTGGAAAACCCCAGAGTGAAGATTCCCGCAGGCTCGGTAGGAATCGGAGGATCTCAGACCGGTGTTTATCCTGTGGATTCTCCGGGAGGCTGGCAGTTGATCGGAAGAACGCCGGTGAAGATGTACGACCCGGAAAAAGCAGGATCCTATCTTGGTACAGGCCGGAGAATATATCCATTTTTATCCGATTACAGATTCTGAATATGCAAGGATTTCCGAGGCGGTAGCATCAGGAAATTATAGCGTACAGTGGCATAAGGAGGGCTGATATGGGATTTCGAGTAATTAAGGGAGGCCTTCTTACTACGGTTCAGGACTTAGGTACGTACAGGCTATCAGTCTCAGGGCTTTAATGTGAACGGTGTGATGGATAGAAGAGCCTTTCGTATCGCAAACCTGCTTTTGGATAATCCGGAAAATGAGGCAGTGCTGGAATGTACCCTGATAGGTCCTACTTTAGAGTTTACTGCCCCCATGATTATCTCCATTACAGGAGGAGACTTTCGACCGGAGTTAAATGATGAAGCAATTCCCATGTATACTGCCATTTATGTGGCTAAGGGGGATGTATTGAAAGTAGGATCTGCAAGAACCGGACGGACCTGCTATATTGCCTTTTCCAACTACTTAAAGGTTCCGGTGATTATGGGCTCCCGGTCTACCAATTTAAAAAGTCAGATTGGCGGCTTTAAGGGAAGAAAAATTAGAGGATGGGGATTATCTGGATACCAGAATTAATCGAAGAATTTATCTTCCCAGCTTTCTTTCCAGAACCCTCCCCTTAAAGGAGTATGAAGAAAGTAAAGTGAAGATTCGGGTAGTTCCCGGACCGGAGGAAGAGGTATTTTCCAAAAGAGGAATTAAGAGCTTCTATGAAAGCGAATATACAGTGGGAAGCGAATTTGACCGTATGGGACTTCGTTTGGATGGGGCATATATTGAAAGTAAGAAGGGCTCCGACATTATTTCCGACGGAATTGCCCTAGGCTCTATTCAAGTTCCTTCCCACGGAAAGCCCATTGTCCTTCTGGCAGACCGGCAAACCACCGGAGGTTATGGAAAAATAGCTACGGTAGCTACGGTAGATTTGCCAAAGCTTGTACAAAGAAGGATGGATGATAAGATTCATTTTGAAAAGATTACGGTACAGGAGGCACAAAAGTTGCTCCGGGAAGAGGAAAAGGAGCTACAGGAAATGCGAAAGCTGATTCATAAGCCCTGTAAGGAAGTCTTAGATTGTCGTTTGGCGGCAAAACGCTTATCCAAGTTATTTGAGAAGTAGGAGAGGAGAAAGAATGGATTTAGAAAAGGTAGAGGGTTTGGTAAGAATTTTTGGAGAATTCTCCTTAAATACCATGTCCATTAAAGATGGAGATTTTAAGATTGTTATGAGTAAATTAGATCATCCTCCCTGTGCTTGCTCAGGAGGAGCATCTCAGCTTGTCTATGAGAGTCCGGCTACGGAAAAAGCAGGAGAATTCTGAAGAGGAGAATGAGGTGCATATCACCAGTCCTATCGTGGGAACTTTTTATTCCGCATCCAGATCGGATATTCCTGCCTTCGTTACGGTGGGAGACACTGTCAAAGCAGGGGGATACGGTTTGTATTCTGGAAGCTATGAAAATGATGAATGAAATCACGGCGGATTTTGACTGCGAAATTGAGGCGGTGCTGGTTTCCAATGAGCAGAAGGTGGAGTATGGGCAGCCTTTGTTCCGTGTACGTAAGTTGTAAAGGAGGCGGAAGTGTTTAAGCGAGTCTTAGTAGCCAACCGGGGAGAGATTGCCGTTCGGGCACTGCAGGCTCTTCGGGGCATGGGCATCCCCTCCGTGGCGGTGTATTCCAAAGAAGACCAGGACAGCCTTCACGGACGACTGGCGGAGGAAAGGGTCTGTATCGGAGAGGGGTCTTCCCGAAATTCCTATTTAAATATGGATACTTTGATTACTGTAGCCAGAATACGGGCTGTGATGCTATTCATCCCGGCTATGGTTTCCTGTCGGAAAAATGCTCAGTTTGCTGAAAAATGTAGGGAAAACGACATTTGCTTTATCTACTGAGTCCGAAGTGATAGACGGCATGGGAAACAAGTCTCAAGCCAGAGCCAAGATGCGGGAAGCCGGCGTGCCAGTGGTACCCAGTTCCTTAAAGGCTCTTTATGATGTAAAGGAGTATTAGAGGAGGCCAAAGCCATGGGATTTCCGGTGATGATAAAGGCCAGTTCCGGCGGTGGCGGTAAGGGGATGCGGGAATGCTATTCCGAGGGAGATTTTGAAAATGAATTCCTTACCGCCCAAAGAGAATCCGCCAATGCTTTTTCCGATGATGCCATGTATCTGGAAAAGCTGATTTTGGAGCCCCGTCATGTGGAAGTGCAGATTATGGGAGACAGCTTCGGAAACGTGATTGCTCTTGGGGAAAGAGACTGTTCCATCCAGAGAAATCACCAAAAGCTGGTGGAGGAATCCCCTTCCCCCATTGTGACGGCGGAAAGTCGAAAAGCTATGATGGAGGCTGCGATAAATGCGGCTAAGGCAGTGTCCTACGTGGGAGCTGGCACCATAGAATTTATCGTGGATCAGGAAGGCAAGTTCTATTTTATGGAAATGAATACCCGTATTCAGGTGGAACACGGGGTAACGGAACTGGTAACGGATACGGATCTTGTGATAGAGCAGATTCGAGTCTGTGCGGGAGAGCCTCTTAGCATGAAGCAGGAGGAAGTTCTTCTAGGGGGCATGCCATAGAGTGTAGAATCAATGCGGAAATTCCGGAGAAGAATTTTATGCCTAGCCCCGGAACCATTACGTTTGCATTTGCCGGGAGGAAACGGGGTAAGAGTGGATACGGCCATTTATACCGGCTACAAGATTCCCATGGAATACGATTCCATGATTGCCAAGGTCTTGGTGCATGGAAAAGATAGGCAAGAGGCTATCCGGAAAATGAAGGGAGCCTTGGAAGAGATGCTGGTGCTGGGGTGAAACCAACCTGGACTTCCAATATAAAAATCATGCAGTCTGAGGCATTTGTGGAAGGAAAGGTAGATACCGGCTTTATTGAGCGCTTTACCTTAGGAGGAAAATAAGCATGAAGGTTGATTTAAATGCGGATGTGGGAGAGAGCTTCGGGCGCTATACCTTGGGAATGGATGACCATTTGATTCCCCTTCTCAGCTCTGCCAATATTGCCTGTGGCTACCATGCGGGAGATCCTTTGGTGATGGAGAAAACCGTGGAGCTATGTAAAAATGCGGGAGTTGCCTTAGGGGTACATCCCGGATTTCCGGACTTGCAGGGCTTTGGTAGAAGAAATATGGACTGTACGCCTAAGGAATTAAAGACCATGCTTCTCTACCAAATGGGAGCCTTGGAAGCCTTTTTGCACAAGGACGGCTTAAAAGCTTCAGCATGTAAAGCCCCATGGCGCCTCTTTATAACATAGTACGCAAAGGAGGAAGAACTGGCTAAGGCCATTTGCGATGCAGTAAAGGAATATGATTCTTCCTTGGTAATTCTGGCACAGGCCTCCGGTAAGCTCTACCAATTGGCGGAAAATATGGGAATTCCTGTAAAGGCGGAGGTCTTTATGGACAGAGCCTATGAGGAGGACGGTTCCTTGGTGAATCGAAGAAAAATCAGGGAGCCATGATTACCGACGAAGAGGAAGCTATTGAACGGGTGCTTTCCATGGTACTGGAGAAGAAGGTCAGAGCTATCACAGGAAAGGAAATCCCTCATTCAAGCAGATTCCATCTGCGTCCATGGAGGACGAGAGAAAGCTATACTTTTTGTAGAAAAATTGAGAAAGACGCTGGAGAAAGAAGGCGTAAAGATAGAAGCCTTTGGTAAACATTTTTAGGAAAAATTTTTTATAAAAAAAGGAAAAATATCTTCATAAAACTTGAAGGGACTGTGAAAGTCAAATTGATCTATAGCCTTCAGGCAGTATAGGGTCCGGGATGGGGAATCTGAGCTCGCAGGGTACTTTCAGGAAAAACAAGAGCAGCGCAGTTTTTCGCTTAGTATCCCTGACGAGGCGAAGTTAGCAGACGTGCCCTGAGCCCGGATCTATACTGCATGAAGGCTGTTTTTGATATTTACATTATTTTCTTCAGCTTTTATGAAATTTTTCTGTATTTCATTGACAGAGAGGAGAATAATAGTAAAAATATGAAAAATGGTTTCCGTTTTCATGCTTTTTGTATTCATTTTTAGAATGGATTTTTAGAGTTCGGAGGCTTGAAAAAGGAAATCTTAACAGGAAAGCTTCATGGTCAGGAAAACAGGGGAGCAAAGAGCAGGGTTGAGATAGATTTTGTAGGGGAGCGGATATGGAAAAAGGGAAGTACAAAACCCAGCATAAAGAGGAATTGCAGAAATATCTATCCAATTTAGAGGGAGAACATTTCACGGTAGCGGACTTAGTGATTCATTTCCGTGAAGAGGAAATACCATCGGAACCACACCACTATTTACAGGCAGTTGGAACGGCTTTGCGAGGAAGGTTTGGTGAATAAGTACCTGATCGATCAAAATAGTCCGGCCTGCTTTGAATATGTGGGGGAGAGGAAGGAAGCTTCCAAAGAACATCTATTTTTCCATTGCAAATGTAGCCGTTGTGGAGCCTTGATTCATCTGCATTGTCATGAACTGGACTTTATGATGGAGCATCTTCTTGTGCATCATGGCTTTCATTGGAATCCGAAAAGGACGGTTTTCTACGGTTTGTGTGAAAAACTGTGCCCGGGAAGAGGAAAAAGAGTGCCTTTAAAGTTATTTACCTAGAAAAGGAGCCCCTATGGGACTAAGAAAACTGGCGATTGCCACCACATTTTCCTTACTTGCAGCAAATCTTTTTGCCTGTGGAGCAAGTAATGCAGGAAAGACTGAGACTACAGCAGCCACCACACAGGCAGCAGCAGAAAGCAGCAAGGAGGAGAGCAAGGCAGGCGGAGAGAAGCTGAAGATTGTGGCTACCAATTTCCCTGCTTATGATTTTGCAAGAGCTGTTACCAAGGGAGAGGCGGATGTTACCATGCTGGTAAAGCCGGGAGCGGAGACGCACAGCTATGAGCCAAGCCCTCAGGATATTATTACCGTTCAAAATGCAGATTTATTCGTCTATGTAGGCGGAGACAGTGATGCCTGGGTAGACGGTATGTTAAAGTCCATGAACAAGGATGATTCCTCCGTTTTCAAAATGATGGATGCGGTAAATTTAATGGAAGAGGAAACGGTTGAGGGAATGCAGGAAGAAGAGGAGCATGACCACGACCATGAAGGTGAGTCCGGAGAGCATAAGGAAGAAGCTGCCGACCATGAGGATAAGGCTTCCGAGGCAAAGAGTGACAGCCACGAGGAAGAGGAAGTTGAGATGGATGAGCATGTAGACCTCTCCTATAAATGCCATTCAGATTGTAAAGAAGCTGGATGAGAAGATTTCTTCCTTGGATTCTTCCAAAAAGGACGTTTTTGAGAAGAATACTGAGGCCTATGTGAAGGAATTGGAAGAGCTGGATAAAAGCTTTAGAGAAGTGATAGATTCCGGAAAGAGAAAAGAAATCATTGTAGCAGACCGTTTCCTTTGCTTATTTCTGTAAAGAGTACGGTTTAAGCTACTTTGCGGCATTCCCGGGCTGTTCTACCGATACCCAGCCTGCGGCACAGACCATTGCGTTCTTACAGGATAAGGTAAAGGAAGACGGTATTCCGGTGGTATTCCATATTGAAATGAGCAACGAGGATATGGTAAATGCCATTTGTAAGGATACGGGAGCCAAGAAAATGCTTTTGAATGCGGTACACAATGTGACCGATGAGGATTTCAAAGCAGGCAAGACCTATGTGGACTTAATGAAGCCGAATGTAGAGGCATTGAAGGAGGCACTGAATTAATGAGTTATTTTTCCCTAAACAAGATTGGCTTTTCCTATGAAGGGAAGGTGGTATTAGAGGACATTCATTTTTCCGTGGAAAAGGGAGATTATCTTTGTATCGTGGGGGAAAACGGAGCCGGAAAAAGTACCCTTTTAAAGGGTATATTAGGGTTGAAAAAGCCCGGTGAAGGAGAAATCATTCTGGGGGACGGCCTGAAAAGGCAGGATATCGGATATCTTCCCCAACAGACGGAGGCGCAGAAGGATTTCCCTGCCAGTGTTTACGAGGTGGTGGAGTCCGGATGCCTAAACAAGCTTTCCTTATTTCCCTTTTATCGTAAGGAAGATAAGAAGCGGGTAGAGGATGCTCTTCGTTTTTTAAACATTGAGAATTTGAGAAAGTCCTGCTATCGGGAGCTTTCCGGCGGACAACAGCAAAGGGTTCTTCTGGCAAGAGCCCTTTGCGCCGGCTCCAAGCTCTTGATTTTGGATGAGCCTGTGGCAGGTTTGGATCCCAAGGCCCAGACAGAGCTCTATGATTTAATTGACAGATTGAATAAGGAATTAAAGATTACCATCATCATGGTTTCCCATGATGTGAAGGAAATAGTACAAAGAGCAAAGCATATTCTCCATTTTACGCATAGCAGTTATTTTTCGGAGAGGCGGAAAAGTATAGAGAGTCGGAGCTTGGAAAAAGTTTTGTGAAGGATTTGGAGGGCTAAATGTTTAAGGTTTTAGGGTCGATGCTTTCCTACGATTTTATGATTCGAGCGATTATCGTAGGTTCTCTGGTTTCCCTGTGTTCTACACTTTTGGGAACCAGTTTGGTTTTAAAAAGATATTCCATGATTGGGGATGGCTTGTCCCACGTGGGCTTTGCAGCCTTGGCAATTGCCTATGCTCTGCAATTAGCCCCCATGTCCGTGTCTATTCCCATCTGTGTGATTGCGGCATTTTTCCTTTTGCAACTGGAAGAAAATTCCAAAATCAAGGGAGATGCGGCTACCGCTTTACTTTGTAGCGGCGCCTTGGCGGTGGGAGTAATGACGATTTCTTTGACCACCGGTATGAATACAGATGTTTGTAACTATATGTTCGGTCCATCCTAGCTATCAGTCCCTCGGACATGCGGCTTTCCGTAATTTTATCCGTGGTGGTGCTGTTCCTTTACATTTTCTTCTATCCCCGCATCTTCGCGGTGACCTTTGATGAAAATTTTGCAAAAGCCAGCGGAACCAATACCCGTTTCTACAACATGGTTTTGGCCTTACTGACCTCTATCACCATTGTGCTGGGCATGCGAATGATGGGAACCCTATTGATTTCCAGCTTGATCGTGTTTCCTTCTATTACGGCAATGCGGGTATGTAAAAACTTCTTAGGTACCATTATTCTGGCGTCTATACTTTCTCTCTTGGATTCTTTGTAGGAATGACTCTATCCTTCCTTTACAGGATTCTACGGGAGCTTCCATTGTGGTGATAGATATTGTGTTATTCTTCCTATTTTGTGCGATTGAAGCAATGCGGAATAGAAAGGGATAGAGGATAAGAAAATGAAATTAAGCAGAAAAATGAATACAAAAGAAGAGAAGGCCTTAGGGCCTTTTCGCATTTTCGGAAAAAACAGAAGAGCAAATGGGATCATCCCTTTGAGAAGGGCTTGTCTTCTTCTTGCCCTTTGCGCAGGAACTTTGGTACCTGTATGAAAAAGGATACCGTGCGGAAGACCCCGGGAAAGGTGGAGAGTACGGAAAGTACTTCTTCCGTATCCGAAGAGGAAGCAATGTCTATGGCGGAGGCGTTGGATGCCTTAGAGTCTAAGGATGCGGCATCGGTGGCGGCGGAAAATACAAATCCCTCCTCAGAAAGTAAAATTGCCGGAAGCACCAATTCCGCAGAAAGCGTGAAGGAAACCGATGAGCAGGGAAGAACCTATCCTATAGATGATTATCCCTACAATCCTAAAGAAGACAGAGGAAAGTATTCTTTGGAGAAGCCGGATATTGTGGTGGGAGATAAACTCTATGCCACCCAGATTAATGACTGGTACAAGAACTTTCAGGATTATGAGGGAAAGACGGTCAGTATTGAAGGGATGTATGTGAACTTCGGAGGCTATACTCTGGTGGGAAGAAACAGTCCCTCCTGTCCTTATTGTACCGGTGGCTATGTGAATTTTTGAATTTAAACTGACCTTGATCTTTCCGGATTGGAGTCGGAAAAGTCCTGGATTCGGGTAAAGGGCGTTTTACGGCAGGGAAAGTATTCCATTTCCAAGGATGTTTCCCAGCTAATTTACTATATTGAGGCTTTGGAAGTAGAGAAAATGGATAAGCCCGGAGTGAACCCTATCACAGACTAATTCGCAAAAGGTTAGTTTAATATAACTTTTATACTTTTTCTTTTTCTTTTGTCTGTTATACTAAGAGTATAAAATAATAATACTTCTCGATTTTTAAGAAAAAGTTTGAGAAAAGCAGAAGGAAATACTGAAAACAGTAGAACAAATAAGGAGGAAAACTATGTTTGAACAAGTAAAATTAGACTATGCCTTTGATGCTCTGGAGCCCCATATCGACACGATGACTATGGAAACCCACTATGGGAAAGCATCATGCCACCCATACCAAGAACTTTAATGATGCGGTGGAGAAGGCGGGGCTATGGCGGAAAAATCAGTAGAAGAGATTCTTTCTTCTCTCTCTCCGTAGGCGATGAGAGCTTGAGAAATGCTTTACAGAATAATGGCGGCGGTTACTATAACCATAATTTATATTTTTTTCCGTAATGAGTCCCTAAAAAGGAACAAAACCAAGCCCTGCCCTGGCAGAGGCAATCAACAGGGACTTTGGCTCCTTGAGAAGCTGGTGGAAACCTTGCAGAATCTGGCACTGGGGCAGTTCGGTTCCGGTTGGGCGTTCTTATCGGTAGATAAAGAAGGAAAGCTTTATGCCACAAAGCTACCGCAAACCAGAACAATCCTTTTTATGGAAGAAGGACAGCATACCCCCATCCTGGGAATTGATGTTTGGGAGCATGCCTACTACCTTCGTTATAAGAATCTAAGAGGCGACTATCTGAAGAATTTCTTCGAGGTTTTAGACTGGGAAAAAAGGTCAGCGAAAATTATGAGCGTGGCAGATAATTTTGTTTCCATCATACCAAGGTCTGGAATAGGAATACTCTTCGGCTAAGCTCGCTTTCAGTAAGTACTGACGGGCCCAGACTACCCCTCATGAAAGACCCTATACTGCATCAGTCGCGTTGGTTAATGGATTCCTACAGATTTTATTCCGGTAACGCCTCGCTAGACAAGTACCGGCGAGTCTGAAGTATTCTTTCTTCTGACCGGTATGAAGGAAACGGACATATTATCTTTTCGAAAAATAAGAAAAAGTATTCTACTCCACTTTTTCATTATCGCGGGGTAGGATACTTATTTTTTTAGAAAATATATACTAAAAATAAAAGCGCTAAAAATTATGTGAGAATTATTGTTAGCACACTATAAAATATATTTCAAATAGTATAAAAAGGAGAAAAAGCGATGGCTGATATGAAAAAGAAAGCGGGAAAAATATCTTTTATGTAATGATTTTCCGGGCTATGGGAAGGTGGCTTTGCAGGGATGATTCCTACTTTAACGGCAATGAAATATCAGCTGTTTTCCTTGCCTACTGCTTTGGTTTCCAATGTACTGGATTTTGGCAAGGCGGAAATTTTAGATACCACGGAGTATATGAAGGGAAGCGTTAAGGTCTGAGAGAACTGGGCTTTACCTTTGATGCCATGGCTATCGGTTTTATTACCGGGGAAAAGCAGGGAGAATTTTTGGCGGAGCTTTGTAAGGAGGAAAGAGAGAAGGGTTGCGTTATTTTCTTTGATCCTATTATGGCGGACAATGGAAAGCTCTATTACGGGATTTCTCCGGGAGGCGGTGGAAAGTCGAAGAAGGCTTATGGGGCTTTTCGGATTATATTGTTCCCAACAGTACCGAAGCTCTGCTGCTGGCAAGGAAGAATCCGGAGCAGTCGGACTTTAGCTTAGAGGAGGCTAAGGACTTGGTGAAGTCTCTAAGAGAGGCGGGAGCGAAATCGGTTTGTATTACCAGTATGAAGATTGACGGACAAAATTGTGTTTTCCTTTATGACGAGAAGAAGGAGGAGTTTTGCCGGATTCCTTACAGAATGAGAGACAAGCATTTGTGGGAACCGGAGATTTGTTCTCCGCACTTTTGCTGGGACGTTTTATGCAGGAAAAAGATTTTTGCTGCAGGAATGTGGGCAGTGGAAAAATCGGACTTTTATCGATGCCTATGAAGAGGATGGGCTTACGGAAAAGGGAATTCCTATGGAGCGCTATCTGAGTCTTTTTAAATGCGTAGTTCTGGCTCTTAAATTTTGTACAGTGAAAGTCTGATTCTTAAATTTTGTACAGTGAAAAGTCTGACTTTATGTTTCAAGAAAAGATGTGCCGAAGCATAGGAGATATGAAAAATAAGTATGGTTCTTTTTCGTTCTGCCGGGGCATTCCCTGGGGAATTCTTGAAAGAGAAGGTCTTTTGTGCTAGAGTTTAGACTTACAGATTTTAAGGAGGACATTATGAAAAAGAGATTTGGAGTAGCATTGGTCTTGTCTATAGCTATGGTTTTAGGGGGCTTGTGGCGCTAAGCAGCAGGCGGAGAGTGGAAAGGGCACAGAGCAGAAGGCTACAGAAGCCTCTACTGTAGCAAAAGAGGAAAGCAAGGAAGCGGATAGCAAGGCAGATGTCGGAGACGGAAAGACCTACAAGGTGGGTATTTTAAAGTTTTATGGATCACCCTCCTTAAACCAGATTGAGGACAGTCTTTGCGAAGAGCTGGACAGTTTGTCCGAAAGCTCCGGAGCAAAGTATGAGTACAAGGAATATCGTTTGAACGGACAGGGAGATGCTTCCGTATTAAATCAGATGACTGCTCAGCTGATTGCGGATGATGTGGACGTGATTGTTCCCATCGCTACTCCGGCGATTCAGGTAGTACAGTCTCAGACCGAAGGAAAAAAATATCCCCATCGTTTTCTCCGCAGCTTCCGATCCGGTTTCCGCAAAGCTTGTGGATTCCATGGAAAAAGCCGGGAGGAAATATCACCGGAACCTCTGATTTCTTAAATACGGATGCCATTATGGATTTGATTTTTGCACAGAATCCTGAGGCAAAGAAGATCGGTCTTCTGTACTCCAAGAGTGAAGACTCTTCTCAGCAGCCTATTGCTGCAGCAAAGAAGTATTTGGAAGAAAAGGGTGTGGAAGTGGTAGAAAAGACCGGAACCACCACCGATGAAGTAAGTCAGGCTGTGGATGCGCTGATTGCGGAGAAGGTGGATGCAATCTTCACCCCTACAGACAATACGATTCAGAAGGCGGAGCTTTCTTCTATGAGAAGCTGATTAAGGCGAAGATTCCTCACTACGGCGGAGCGGATTCCTTTGCGTTAAATGGAGCCTTTGCCGGATACGGTGTGGATTATGTACAGCTTGGAAAGGCTACTGCGGATATGGTGGACGAGGTACTTCGTCAGGGCAAGGACACTGCAACTCTTCCGGTTCAGACCTTTGATAACGGTATTGCAACAGTCAATACGGAAACTGCCGAAAAATTAGGCTATTCTTTAGACAAGATTAAAGAAGCCTTCAAGCCGTTCTGCACCAAGATTGTGGAGATTCAGACGGAAAAAGAATTTAAATCATAGGATACAAGATGAGTGGATTTTTAACAGTAGGAATTATGAAAACAGCTGTGAACTGGGGCTTATTTATGCCCTGGCTGCCATGGCACTATTTATTTCTTATAGTATTTTAAATATCGCAGACCTTTCTACCGACGGCTCCTATACATTAGGTACAGCAGTGTCTGCGGTTTTTACGATTTCCGGACATCCGATTTTGGGAATTTTTTTATACTATGCTATCCGGCTCTCTTTCCGGATTTGTCACTACTTTTTGCAAACCACTCTGGGGATTGAAAGTATTTTATGGGAATCATTGTGAATACAGGTCTTTATACCGTGAATCTGGCGGTGATGGGCTTTTTCTTCCAACCTGTCTATCTTCGGTACGGACACTATTTTTCTACACTCTTTGCAGGGCGATAATGCCTTTTTTTAAATGAGTGGGGAGTGGTGATTCTCCTCAGTATTATTGTTCTTCTTCTTTGCTTTTTCTTAAAATGGTTCTTTAAAACCGGTTTAGGATTATCTATTCGGGCTACGGGAGACAGTCCTGCTATGGTCCGAGCTTCCTCCATTAATCCCGACCTTTACTATTACGGTAGGGACTTTGTCTGTCCAATGCTTTAACCGGTCTTTCCGGCTCTTTTAATCGCACAGTATAACAAAAACGGCGGACATCAATCTGGGAGCAGGTATGGTAACGGTTGCTCTGGCGTCCTTAGTTATCGGAGAAAGCATTTTCGGAAAGAAAAAAAGCTGATTTTGCGTCTTTTTGGGTGTGGTATTCGGTTCTCTGCTTTATAGAAGCATTATTGCACTGGCTTTACGTTTAAAGGTACCCACGGAAGCCTTCAAGCTGGTCAGTGCCTGCATTGTGGCTCTGGCAATTTCTTCCACCAAGGTGAAGGAGCTTTTACAATATAGCAGATTAAGACGAAATGCTATGGAAAGACAGAAGCAGGAAGGGGAGAAGCATGCTTAGTTTATCCCATATTTATAAGACCTTTAATGCAGGGAACCATTCATGAAAAAAGCCTTGCAGGATTTAAATTTGCATTTGTCTTCCGGAGATTTTTGATGACTATAGTAGGAAGTAACGGAGCAGGAAAATCCACCCTCTTTAATGCAATTTCCGGGAGCTTTTTATTGGACAGCGGCTCGGTGGTTTTAGAGGGAGAAGATATTACCTTTTTACAGGAGCATAAGCGGAGTAAATTTATCGGAAGACTTTTTCAGGATCCTCTGATGGGTACCGCGCCTCACATGAGCATTGAGGAAAATCTCTCTGTTTCCTATCTTCGAGCTTCCCACAGCTCTTTATTTTCCAGAGTGAAAAAGAAGGACAGAGAATTCTTTCGGGAGCAGCTAAGCCTTTTGGAAATGGGCTTGGAGGATCGGATGAATCATCCTGTGGGATTGCTTTCCGGCGGACAAAGACAGGCTCTTACTCTTTTAATGGCCACCATGGTAACGCCGAAGCTGTTGCTTTTGGACGAGCATACAGCGGCATTGGATCCGAAAACCGCGGATAAGGTATTGGAACTGACCCGGAATATTGTGGAAGAGAGAAAAATCACCTGCCTGATGATTACCCATAATATGCATCAGGCTTTGGAACTTGGAAACCGAACTTTGATGATGGATCAGGGAAATATTGTTTTGGATTTATTCGGGCAGGAGAGAGAGGGACTTTCCGTAGATAAGCTGCTGGAGCTCTTTATGGCAAAGGCAGGAAAGGCATTGGACAACGATCGTATTCTTTTATCCTAAGAAGGGGAGGAGAGACTATGTTAAAGAAAGACTTTGTAATAACTATTGGCAGGCAGTACGGTTCCGGAGGAAGAATTGTGGGAAAGCGTTTGGCGGAAAGCCTGGGGATTCCTTTTATGATGAGGAGATTTTAAAAATCACCTCAGAGAAAACTGCCATTGAGAGCAGTATTTTCGTCTGGCGGATGAGAAGGCCGGAAGCAATGTGCTGTTTAAGATCGTGGATTCCTTAAAGCCCAGATTGGGAAAGCCCAGTTTATCTGAGGACATCGTGAGCCCCGAGAATCTATTTCGTTTTCAAAGTCAGGTGGTGGTGGAGCTGGCGGAGCAGGAATGCTGTATTATTGCTGTACCGTTGTGCCAATGTGGTTCTTCGAGATGCCGGGAAGGAACATGTGGATTTCTTCGTTTATGCAGATATGGAAAAAGCGTATTGAAAGAACCATGGACTATTGCAAGGTAGATTGGGAAGAAGCCAAGAAGCGTATCAAGAAGATTGATAAGGAAAGAAAAGAATATCATCGTTACTATACCGGAGAAGAATGGATGAAACCGGACAATTATGATTTGATGATTAATGCTTCCCGAATCAATTATGATGAGATGGAATTGTTGATGAGAAATTATCTGCAAATGAAAGGCTATATCGAATGATGAAAAAGCATCGCGGGAGCGGGAAAAGTAATAAAGGGCAGTTTAATGGTGCTCGGGAGACAAGAGTATTTCTCACCGGGCGGTAATGTTTTTCCGCCCTACCAAGGGAGAAACGAAGGTCAAAAGGCTTTTCTGCCGGGAGAGGACTGTTTGTCCACCATTTCCGTTTTCCGAAAAATGGGCGTTTCCATAGAACAGGAGCAGGACAGTGTCCGGATACAGGGGCCTGTACTTCACGGCTTTAAAGGCTCGGGCGAAGCCTTATACTGCGGAAATTCCGGTACCACCATGCGACTGATGGCGGGGATTTTGGCGGGACAAAGCTTTTCCTCCTGCTTAACGGGGGATGAAAGCTTGGAAAAACGTCCTATGAAGCGAGTTTGTCTTCCACTGGAAAAGATGGGGGCGAAAATCAAGATGCAGGGAGAAAAGGGTACGGCTCCTTTGGAGATTAGCGGCTCTCCTCTGAAAGGGATTTCTTACGAAAGTCCGGTAGCTTCCGCCCAGGTGAAGTCCTCCGTCCTTTTGGCAGGGCTTTATGCTAAGGGAAAGACTTCCCTGATTGAACCAAGTCTTTCCAGAGACCATACAGAACGACTATTGGGAGCCATGGGGTGGAATGTTCTACAAAAACCTTTGGAGGATGGCAGAGTGGAGATATCTTTGGAAGGCGGGCAGGAACTTAAGGCTCTTTCCGAAGAGTATCTTGTTCCGGGAGATATTTCCTCTGCGGCTTATTTTTATGGCTTCTGTATTTTTCCTTCCCGGTTCTTCTTTACGACTTAAAAATATCGGTCTGAATCCCTAGCAGGTGCGGAATTTTGACGGTATTGGAAAAAGATGGGGCGAAGATTTCTGGAAAACTGCTCTACAGTTTATGGAGAAGAAAGAGGGATATTTATCTTGAATATGATCTCTAAAGGCTGTGGACATCGGAGGAGATTTAATTCTCGTTTGATTGACGAGCTTCCCCTGCTGGCTGTACTGGCTACGATTGCAGAGGGGAGACCCGGATTTATGATGCGGCAGAGCTTAAGGTCAAAAGAATCCAACCGAATCAAAGCCTGTGAGAGAATTTACAGCGTCTGGGTATTTTCTGCGGTGGAAACGGAGGATGGCATGATAATTCCGGGAAAAGGATCTGTTTTTCTCCTTGGAAGGAAAGAAGATTCCCAGCTTTTTGGATCACAGAATTGCCATGAGCTTTTCCGTTTTAGGACTTCTGTGTAAGGGCGGAAAATCCCATGCAAATTGAGGATTCCGAATGCATTCAGATTTCTTATCCAAATTTTTCAAAGATTTTGAAAAAAGTTCTTGACGAGGGATAAAATATTTGCTAATATACGCTAGTCGGTTTTTCAAACGACTGAGGCGAATTGGTCAAGCGGTTAAGACGCAGCCCTCTCACGGCTGAATCCCGGGTTCGATTCCCGGATTCGTCACTCCCGAGCATTGCTCGGGTTTTTTTGTGTCTATTTTTCTTTCGTTTTTTATTTCTTTTCTTTTTTCTCTGATTTGGTACAATAGAGGAGCATTTAAAATAAAGGAGAAAAATAATGCACAAAAAATCTTGTTTTGGATATGGGAAATGTTTTAGTCACCTATGATCCGGTATGGGTGATTCAAGAATATACAGATAGAGAAGATTGGATTAAAGAAATCAAAGATGTGATGTTTTATTCCGGAGAGTGGATCAGATTGGATGCAGGGCTGATGTCCGAGGAGGATGCCCTAAAAGCATGGATGAAACGTTGCAGTTCACCGGAGCTGGCAGAGCTTTGTAAAATCTGTTTTGAAAACTGGGATAAATATAATATGAAAAAAATCCCGGTGTTGCGGAAATCCTAAAGGAAGAGAAGGCGCAGGGAAGAAAGCTTTTATCTTTTGTCCAATGCTTCCATGCGCTTGCTTCCGATTTGGAGGGAAGTGCTTCCCGGATCGGATTATTTTTGACGGAATTTTTATTCTGCGGCTTTTCATTGCATGAAGCCTCAGGATATTATTTATGAAAGATTTTTAAAGCATTTTTCTTTGGAAGCAAAGGATTGCTTTTTTTATAGATGATTTAACGGAAAAACATTGAGGGTGCAAAGAAAGCAGGCTTTGATGGCGCGGTTTTTACCCCTTCCCGAGGCATCTGCTCTTCGAAAAGATTTTGGAAGAAGAGAAAAATGCATAAAGTCTATAGGAGGATCAATGAATCAGCTTAAGGAACATCCCTTTCCTTTGGTGGAATATACAATCAGCACGGGCATTCTCCCAATGGTGGAATCTCCCTTTTCCAAAGAGAAACAGGGTTACAGCATGGCTTTCCACCAGAAAAGGTGGCGTATCCAAGGAACATTTGGCTTCTTTGAACCTAAGCTTCTCCGTGGAGGATGCCAAGGAAAAACGTCCTGAGAATTTCCGGAGAATCGGAGAGCGTTTTTGGGAAAACTCCTGAGGACTTTTGTTCTTAGCAAGCAAAGCCATGAAACCAAGGTACTGAAGGTAGGCACGAAGGACAGGGGAAAGGGCATTACAAAAGATAGAGATTATGAGGGAATAGATGCTTTAATCACGGATGAGAAAGGAATTATACTTTCCTGCTTTTCTGCAGACTGTGTTCCGATTTTATTTTATGATCCTATTCATAAAGCGGTAGGAGCCTGCCATAGCGGCTGGAGGGGTACCAAGGGAAGATTCTTCAAAACGTGGTGGAGGAAATGAGAAAGCATTTCTCTTCAAATCCCGCGGAGATTCTTGTTGCCATCGACCTCAGTATTTGTAAGGAGCAATATGTTGTTTCGAAGACTTAGCTCTTTCCTTTCCTGGAGGATTATCCGGATTTAGGGGAAGATACAGCTTCTCCAATTCAAAGGATTTCAAAGGATAAATTTCAACTGGACTTATGGGATTTAAACCGTAGGATAGCGCTGGACTGCGGAATAAAAGAAGAGCATATTTCCATCAGTGGTTATTGCACCATGGAGAATCCGGAACTGTTTTTCTCTCACCGTTACAGTCAGGGAAGAAGAGGACTGCAGGGAGCTTTTATCTGCTTACAGGATTAGATAGTACTTAAGCAAAAAGCCGGCTATGAGAGTTCATAGTATGCTTTCCGTTGGGAAAGAAAGGATATGATTTTGCCGATGAAAAAAATATGCCATATTGATTTTGCTTTTGCCTTTGCAGTCTTTTCAGCCTGCGGAAAAAGCAAAGAGAAGCCGGTAACGAAAGAGGCTTCCGCTTCCAACCTGGAGGATGTAGTGGATGAGAAAGCCAGTTCCTCCCGAGCTTGCCAAAAAGGTGGAAGAAAGAAAAACAGGAGGAAGAGAGCTTGCTCTTTTCCCGATATACCAATCTGGGACTGGTACAGTGTGATTCCAGCTTTTATTAACTTCCGTTCCCAGCCTAATGAAAAATGATATTCAAAACATTATCGGAATTTTAAAAATGGAGCAGGAGTGGAGATTTTAGAGTCTCCGGCGGCGGGAACGGAGAACTGGGTGAAGGTCTCGTTCCGGAGGTTTGATGGCTATATTTCCAAGCAGTTTTTGCTGGAGGGAGAGAAAGCCAAAGAAAAGGCCAAGGAATATATGGAGCCAAGAGTTACCATCTTGGCGGAGAAGCTTCATATTCGTTCTACTCCGGAGAAGATTGACGGAAATACCTTAGGCTCCTGTGCCAAGGGGAACGATATATTGTATTGGGAAGAAGCGGAAAGGATTATCTGAAAATTTCTGCAGATACCATCGAAGGGGTGGAAGAGGCTTATATATCTTCCAGTGCGGAAAATGTAAGTTTGGAATACGGCTTGGATGAGGCGCGAAGCTACAATTTAAAGCAAAAGGTTATAAACCAGTATGATCACCTCGGTGTATCAGCCACCTAAGACTATATCAATATCCGTTCCGACCCCTGCCGACAAGGGTATTGACAACATTATCGGAAAAATTCCCGGGCTATGCGGGAGGAGATATTTTAGGGGAAGAAAACGGTTGGCTGAAAATCCGTTCCGGAGAAATCACCGGCTATGTAAAGTCGGAGCTGGTGGCGCAAGGAAAGGAAGCGGAGCAGCTGGCTCTTGCCCATGCCCAGGTTATGGCAACGGTCAATACGGATGCCTTAAACGTCCGGGCAAATCCCAGTACGGAATCCAATGCCTGACCAAGGTTACAAGAGATCAAAGATATTCCGTGGTGAATCAGCTGGATGGATGGGTACAGCTGGACCTGGACTCAGGAGATGATCAGGAAGGAGATCAGGAGCCTATGTTTCCACAAGAGACAACAATGTTACCGTTAACTACGGTTTAATCGAGGCCATTTCCTACAGACCGGCACAGGATAGAGCCAATATTGCGGCAAAAAGACGAAGTGATTTGGTGAACTTTGCCTGCCAATTTGTGGGTAACCCCTATGTGTGGGGAGGAACCTCTTTAACCCACGGCTGTGACTGCTCCGGCTTTACCCAGACGATTATGAGTAAATATGGAGTTTCTTTACCCAGAGTTTCCAGGGAACAGTCCAGAACTGGTGTGAAGGTCAGCAGTGAAAATATGCGTCCCGGAGATTTGATTTTCTATGCCAACAGGAGAGGCGTGGTAAAATCATGTAGGAATCTATATTGGTAACGGTCAGGTGGTAAATGCGTACTCCAGACGTTCCGGAATTCGAATTTACTGTTGGAATTACAGAACCCCTGTGGCGATTCGAAATGTATTAGGGGAATAGTGAAAAGCAGGAACAGCTAAAGGAAATAAAGGGTATAAGTAAAGTACTAAAGCAAAAAGAATAGGATATATTCAAAGCGGAAAAGCAAAAGAAAAGCAGAAAAGCAAAAAAGCATAAAGCTAAGAAAAGCATCAGAAGGGAATAAGGAGACGGTATGGAAAGCTACGTTTTATCTTGTTGTTCTACAGTGGATATTTCTAAGGAATGGGCGGAAAAAGAAACATTCTTTTAGCCTACTTTCGTTTTTTTATTTAAATGAAGAGGAGTACAGAGATGATTTTTATGCCTCCTTTCCCAGGAAAAATTATTTGAAAGAATGTTAGATGGGGAGAAGAGTAAGACCTCCCAGGTAAACAGTGAAGAATATATGGCTCTTTTCCGCCCCAGCTTGGAGGCGGGAAAGGATATTGTTCATTTCTGTCTGTCCAGCGGAATTTCCGGCACCAGAAATTCCTGTGAAATTGCCAAGGATATTCTTTTAGAGGAATTTCCGGATAGAAAGATTGAGATTATAGACTCTCTTTCCGCCTCTGTAGGTTACGGACTTTTGGTGGATAAGGCTGCGGATTTGAGAGATCAGGGAATTTCCATGGAGGAGCTGGTGGAGAAGATTCTGGAATACAGAAATCATTTGCATGGATATTTCTTTACCTCAGATCTTCGTTTCTTTATCCAGGGAGGAAGAATCTCCAAGGCGGCCGGCTTTATCGGCGGTTTACTGAATATCTGTCCCATTATCATGATTACGGAAGAGGGAACCCTAAAACCTATCGAAAAGGCAAGAGGAGCAGAGCCTTTAATAACCTGCTGTCCAAGATGGAAAAGAAGGGCTTTATGGAAGGGGAGAAGGTATTTCTCTGTCATTCCGCCTGCCCTGAGGATGTGGAAAACCTAAAAGAGAAGATTCTGGAACGCTATCCTAAGGCAAAGATTGAGACCTTTGTGATTGGCGGCACCATCGCTTGCCATACTGCCCCGGCACCGTGGCTTGCTTTTTTTCTTCGGAAGAGAAGGAGATAAGTTTCTTCATCAGCTTTTTTTGATGGAGGAAAAAGCTAATAGAACAGTAGTATATTTTTCTGCCGTATAGGGCTGTAGCAGGGTAATCTGAGCCCGTCAGTACTTGCGAAAAACGAGTGAAATGAAGTTTTTCGCTTAGTATCTGCTACGTAGGCGAAGTTAGCGGGAGCGTGCCCCGGGTATAGCCCTATACGGCAGGAAAATCAGATAATAGTATGCACTAAGGAGCTTTTTACTCCATCAAAAAGGTTTTGCGGAAAGCTTCTTCTTCGAAATGAAAATGCAATGCGGGTCTGCCGTGTCGCATTTTCTTTTTCTTTCAAGGATTCTCCTTCCTCCAGCTGTCCCTGCCGAATTAACTTTAGCTGTAGGAGCTTTGCCAGAATTCTGCTGGCGGAGCGGGGAGTGATGGCAGAAGCTCTGCGATATATTGGGCACTAAGTGCCCGCAGAGGATCATTTTCAAAAAGGCTGATAAGCTTTCAGAATATTGCTTTCGTGAATGCCCTGTTCTTTTGCAAATTGTATTGCCTTTGGGTTACTGTAATCAGCCAGCAACTTTAATTTCTGGGAAAGAGGACCCAGCAGTTTTCCTTCCTCTTCCATAAAAAAGGCGTCATTTCTTCCGTAACGATTACTTTCCAAAAGGGCATGCTCCGCATAATAGCGACTTCGTTCCTTGAATGGCTTAAAGCCGATACCCATACGGAAAGGAAAATTCAGATTTTTCCTGCAGGCGGAAAGAAATTCCTGTAGCATAGGCATCAGATCCTTTTTCCATGGATATGCTCAAAAGGATAGAAAATTGATTAAAGCCTTTTTCGATATCAAAATGTAAATGACTTTCCTTTCGATATTCCGTTAAAAACTTATAAACAGTGGCTCTCGATATTCCTGTTCCTCCTTTTCCACCTCCTCCGTAAAGGGAAGGCGAAGAAAAATACTTAAGAGGTTTTTGCTCATGATACTGCCTAAACGAAGTTCGTCCAAAGGCGTGCTGAATAGAGCTTCGAATCATTTCTTCATTAGGGAAAAACGGCGATATAAAGGAATCTGCAACTGATCCAGCTGCCCCAGATTATTGATGCTTCGAGAAAGAATCAGGTCGATTTTTCCTTTGTCTCCATAGGTTTTTGGCATATTCGGTAATATGCTTGTAATCATAATGATGATCCTTGTAAAAATAGGGCAGGATTTTTTTCCGGTAAATATTTGGGGATGTCCATAAAATGGTTGGTTTCGTTAAGAAGTCACAGAATACCCGGTTCAATGGTTGATCCCGATGTTCGATTTGAAATTGCAGCAGAATAGAAAAGAACATCAATGGTTTCGTAGGCGGTAAAGGCACAGGGAATACGATTATCCGGAAAATGCTGGTGAATATAGTGATAACCCAGTTCGCCGGAAAAAGAAAAATCACATCACATTTCTTTTTACAGTCTTCATAGATGCCGTCAATATCCTTTAAGTCCTTATAGATATAGGGGAAAAATTGACAATCAAAGGAGGGGTCTTGCAAGGACCTTTTCTATAGGCTCCAAAGATTTTTCCGGACTGACAATTGCTACATGAATCATGCTGTTCTCCCTTCTACAGTAATGTTAAGATTTTATCTTGCATTTAAGACAAAGTCAATTATGTCTTTAATTGGTGACTGCATTGCCTTTTGTATAGGGTTTCTTTATTCTTTTACAGGGCCTATCCCTGATAGGACGGCCTTGGCTTTTTTTTGTCTTGAAAATGTTATATAATGCCTTGGAAGGAAATAGGAGTTGTGAGGATTTATGGCGAGAAAAAGGACAAATAAAAACAAAAACACAAATAAAAGCATAAATAAAACAAGTAATAAAACCGGTAGAAAAAAAGCTGTACAAGGAAAAGTAGAACAAAATGCTTACGTAGGCCTTAGAGAGGAAGCTATTTTGATTTTATCCTTCCTTATTTCTTTGCTTTTGCTTCTCAGTAATTTAGGATTTTGCGGAATAGTGGGAGAGGGACTTTCTCAGGGACTTGTATTTTTATTCGGATCCTTTCAGTGTTCTTTTTCCCTTTGTCTTATTTTTCCTTGTTGCCTTTACCATGGCAAATCGAAACAATCCGATGATTATGAGGAAAATACCCTTTATTTGCTTCTTGTATATTTTTTTCTGGGAGCTTTTCTTCCTGTACTTATTTTCGGGAAGAGTATTCCTGAAGATTTAACGGATTTATTGACCGAAGGGGGAGTATTACCCGGGATCTTTCTTTTGTTTTTGAAAGCAGTTTCTAGGTAGCCTGGGAGCTATGATTGTGCTGTTTTTCGCTATTTTATTATGCTTGGTGATGATTACCGAAAAGCCCCTGATGAGTCTCTTTGCTTTATTTTCCGTGCAGACAGCGGAAAAGGCGGGAAGAAGGGCGAAAAGCGATTTACAGAGAATTTCTCAAACTGCCAGAGAAGCTTTGGAGGAAAGAAGAGCAAGAAGGAAGAGAGAGAGGCGGATTTTCAAACCACCGACTTTCATTTGGAAGATTTTTAAGGAAGAGAGGGAAGTTTCTCCTTTAGAGGCGGAAGAAAATAGGGAGAAGGAAGCACTCCGTTCCGATTTACTGAATGTTAAGGAGGAACTGGATTTAATAAACAGTAGGAAGGAAGACTGGAAAGAGGATTCCTTTACGGTGGAAGGATTATCAGATTCTTCGGAGGAAGAAGAGCTTTTTCCCGGAGGAACTTTCCGATATAGAAGCGGTTTCTAAGGAAGAGCCCTTGAAACGAGAATCTTTTAAAACAAGAGTCTTTGAAACAAGAGTCTATAAAAAAGAACAGCCCTTGGATGAAGAGGAGCTGAAGAAGCGTCTTTTACAGGGAGACCCGTCCTCCAGAGTGGTCTACACCGCCGATGGCAGAAGAATTGCTTCCGATAATGAAAACTTACAAAAGCGTATTCAGGAGAAGAAAGAGGAAGAGTTAACAGTGGATTCTGTTCCGGAAAAGGCTGCAAAACCCTATGTGTTTCCCCCGCTCTCCCTCTTGAAGCGTTCCCATACTCAGGAAGAGGAAAAAGCGAAGCGAAATCGAGAAAAATGCTCAGACCTTAAAGGAAACCCTAAAGAGCTTCGGCATTACCGTAAGCATCAGTAACGTTTCCGTAGGACCTTCCGTTACCCGCTACGAGCTGCAACCGGAGCAGGGGGTAAAATTAGCTAAGATTGTATCTTTAAGCAATGATATTAAGATGCGACTGGCGGCGGCGGATATCCGTATTGAAGCGCCTATTCCGGGAAAGTCTGCGGTGGGAATTGAGGTTCCCAATAAAAACAGCCAGGTTGTATATTTGGGAGATATTCTGTCTTCTGCCGCCTTTTTGGAGAACAAGATGAAGCTGGCCTTCGGTGTGGGAAAAGACATTGGCGGTAAGGTGGTGGTAACGGATATTGCCAAGATGCCCCACCTGCTGGTGGCAGGAGCTACAGGAGCGGGAAAATCCGTTTCCATCAACACCCTGATTATGTCCATACTCTATCGCTATAGTCCGGAAGAGGTCAGGATGATCATGGTGGATCCTAAGGTGGTAGAGCTTCAGGTATATAACGGCATTCCTCATTTGCTTATTCCGGTGGTTACGGATCCGAAAAAGGCCGCTGCGGCATTGAACTGGGCTGTGGCGGAGATGACAAGTCGCTATAAGAAATTTGCCGCTTACGGTGTAAGAGACTTATCCGGCTACAACGAAAAAATACGTGGCCTTAGCGAGGAAGAAAGAGAGAAGGAGGGGCTTTCCGTTCTTCCCCAGATTTTAATCATTATTGATGAGCTTGCGGATTTAATGATGGTATCGGCGTCGGAAGTGGAGGATGCCATTGTCCGTCTGACGCAGCTGGCAAGAGCCTGCGGAATGCATTTGATTATTGCTACCCAAAGACCTTCCGTCAATGTCATTACGGGACTGATTAAGGCAAATGTTCCTTCCCGTATTGCCTTTTCCGTAAGTAGCGGAGTGGATTCCCGTACCATTATCGACATGAATGGAGCGGAAAAGCTTCTGGGAAAGGGAGATATGCTTTTCTTCCCTCAGAATTTACCCAAGCCGATTCGAGTACAGGGTGCCTTTGTATCGGATGAGGAAGTGGCTAAGGTAACGGAGTTTTTAAAGTCTCAAGGAGAAGCGGAGTATAACCATTCCATCTCTAAGAGCTTGGAAAAGGAAGCCACGGAAGAGACGGGAGGAAGTCAGAGCGATAGAGACGAGCTTTTTGCGGAGGCCGGATCACTGGTGATTGAAACGGACAAGGCAAGTATCGGATTTTTACAAAGAAAATTCCGCATCGGTTTTAATCGGGCGGCAAGGATAATGGATCAGTTGGCTGCGGAACATGTCGTTGGAGAGGAGGAAGGCACCAAGGCCAGAAAGGTTTTAATGAACATGGAAGAATTTGAGGAGTTACTGTCTACAGAAAGGATGGAGTAAATGAAATCAGATTTAGAAATTGCTCAGGAGGTTACACTGCAAACCAATTGCTTTAGTGGCTAAGAATTATGGTATCTCCGAAGAGAATCTGGAACTCTACGGAAAGTATAAAGCAAAATTATCCCAAAGCTTTTGCTCTGCTCAGGAAGGAAAGCAGAAAGGAAAATTGATTCTGGTTACCGCCACCAATCCCACGCCCTTAGGAGAGGGCAAGACCACAGTATCTATCGGCTTAAATGATGCGTTGAACCGTTTAGGAAAGAAGAGCATTGTGGCATTAAGAGAGCCCAGCCTTGGACCATGCTTCGGCGTAAAGGGGGGAGCTGCAGGCGGAGGCTATTCTCAGGTTGCTCCCATGGAGGACATTAACCTTCATTTTACGGGAGACTTCCATGCCATCACTTCTGCCAATAACCTACTGGCCGCAGTTTTGGATAATCATATTCATCAGGGCAATGCTTTTAGAAATTAACCCCAAAAAGATTCTTTGGAAGCGTTGCTTTGGATATGAATGACAGAGTTTTGAGAAATGTTATCGTTGGATTGGGAAATCAGGCGGACGGTGCTATGAGAGAGGATCATTTCCAGATTACGGTAGCTTCCGAAATCATGGCGATTCTTTGTCTGGCTAAGGATATGAAGGATTTACAGGAGCGTTTAGACAAAATCGTAGTAGCCTATAACAAGAAGGGTGAGAGAGTCTATGCAAAGGATTTGGAATGTACCGGAGCTATGGCGGTTCTTTTAAAGGATGCTATGCAACCTAATCTTGTGCAAAGTCTGGAAGGAAACCTTGCCATTATCCATGGTGGACCCTTTGCTAATATTGCTCATGGCTGTAACTCCATAAGAGCCACCAAGATGGGCTTGGCTTTAGCAGATTTTCTGGTTACCGAAGCAGGCTTCGGTGCCGACCTGGGAGCGGAGAAGTTCTTTGATATTAAGTGTGCGGCAGCCGGATTAACGCCTTCTTGTGCCGTAATCGTAACTACACTTCGTACCTTAAAATACTACGGCGGACTTCGAGGAAGAGATTTCCAAGGAGAATCGTGAAGCATTGGAAAAAGGCTTAGAGAACTTGGAAAAGCATATCGAAAATGTAAAGAAATTTGGTGTTCCTGCAGTTGTGGCAGTAAATCGTTTTGCTACAGATACAGAGGGGGAGCTTTCGTTCTTAAAGGATTTCTGTGCACAGAGAGGCGTTCGCTGCGCCATCATGGAAGCTTACGGAAAGGGAAGTGAAGGAGGAGAAGAGCTTGCCAAGGCAGTGCTGGAAACTGTGGAAGCCGGGGAAGTGAATTTCCATACTTTGCAAACTCCGGAGCAGAAGATTTCTCAGAAGATTGAACTTTTGGCGAAGGAAATTTATGGTGCCGACGGGGTAGAGTATTCGAATAAGGCTAGAGAGGAATTAAAGAAGCTGGAAGAATCCTGCTATTCCAATCTTCCGATTTGTATGGCAAAGACGCCCTACAGTTTGTCCGATAAACCCAATCTATTGGGAAGACCCAAGAATTTCCGGATTGAAATTCGTGAACTTTCCCTCTCCGCAGGAGCAGGATTTGTGGTATGCTTAGCAGGCGATGTTATGACGATGCCGGGTCTGCCAAAGGAGCCGGCAGCAAAAAAGATTGGCTTTGAAAATGAAAAGATTGTAGGAATTTTCTAAGGAGGCATAGATGAAGGGCTGGTTGTCTTGTTTAAGCGAAGCGAAGGTCCTTTCGGGGAGATGGAGAGGGAGGAATTTTTCCTCCTCTCTATGATTCTCGAAGAGCTAAGGCAGGGGATTTATTTCTTTGCATGAAGGGAAGTACCATGGATTCCCATGACAAAATTCCGGAGCTTTTGGAAAAGGGTGTTCGAGTATTTGTGGTGGAGAAAAATCTTCCTGATTTACCGAAGGAAATGCAGGATAGGGAAGACCTTTGCATTGTACAGGTGGAAAATGGCAGAAAGGCTTTTAGCGGAGCTGTCAGCCTTTTATTTTTCTTACCCCTCCAAGGAGATGCTGATGATTGGCATCACCGGTACCAAGGGAAAAACCACAACAGCCAGTATGGTGCGGGCAATTCTTACGGAAGCGGGCTACAATTGCGGTCTCATCGGAACCACCGGAATCGATTACGCGGGCATCCACGAAGAAAGCAGGAAATACCACCCCGGAATCCTATACTTTGCAGGAAACATTCCGAAAAATGAAGGAAAAGGGCTGTAATGCCGTGGTTATGGAGGCTTCCTCCCAGGGCTTTAAGATGCATAGAACCGACGGTATTCTTTTTGATTATGGTATTTTTACCAATATCGAAGAGGATCATATCGGAGAAAATGAGCATAAAGACTTTGCGGAGTACAAGTATTACAAGTCCAGAATTTTCACCCAGTCTAAGACGGGACTGGTGAATCTTGATGCGGATTTTTTTCTGAAGAATTTCATGGAAAATGCAGAGTGCCCCTGTTTTAGCTTTTGCCTTGAAAAACAGGCTGATTTTATGGCTACGGAGATTGAAGACTTACATCGGCATGATTTCCTGGGCTGTAGATTCCATTTTCGACATGGAGAAGAGGATTGGGAGATTTGGAACCATCTGCCGGGAAGATACAATGTTTACAATGCCTTAGCGGCAATTTCTCTGGCTTCCTTCTGGGAATCAAAAAGAAGTGGTGCAATCCGCCCTACGGAAGATTCAGGTAAACGGTAGGATGGAGGTTGTGCTGCAAAAGAGGGGGCTACACTGTTTTGGTGGACTATGCCCACAATGCAATGGGGATGAAGAACCTTTTGGAAACCCTGAAGGCCTACAAGCCGAAACGCCTGATTGTAGTCTTTGGTTGTGGCGGAAACCGTGCTAAGGAAAGACGCTACGGTATGGGAGAGGTGGCAGGGGAGATGGCGGATTTTACCATCCTTACTGCAGATAATTCCCGTTATGAGAAAACTATGGATATTATTTCCGATATTGAAAGCACATTGTCCAAGAAGACAAAGAACTATGTAAAGATTGAAGACCGTAGAGAAGCTATTCGCTATGCCTTAGAACAGGCGGAAGAGGGAGACTTAATTGCGGTTATTGGAAAAGGACATGAAGAATATAATGAGGTAAATGGAACATTTACTCGTTTTGTAGATAGAGAAGTGATTTTGGAAGAGGCGGAAAGAGAGGGAAAATAAGATGCAGATTCCTTTTTCGGAGATATTTTCCTCTGTGGACAAGATTATTTTGGATTCTCGGGAGGATTGTAGTAAGGGGCTCTTTGTTCCCATCAAGGGAGAAAAGCAGGATGGACACCGCTTCATTCCCATGGCTATAGAGCATGGGGCATCCTTTATTTTTACCGAGGAGGATTGTTCGGAACTTTCCAAAAAATATCCCGAGGTACGTTTTATATCGGTGGAAAGCACTATTGACGCTTTACAGGCCTTGGGGGGCTATGCCAGAAGCCTGTATTCCGGTTTGGTCATCGGCGTAACCGGTTCCGTAGGGAAAACCACCACCAGAGCCATGATTGCCAAGGCACTTTCCATGGAGAAGTCTGTTTTTGAAACCAAGGGAAATGCCAATTCTCAGCTGGGACTTCCTATTACACTCTTCTCCATGGCTAAGGAAAATAAAGAAATCAGTGTCATCGAGTTAGGCATCTCCATCCCCGGGGAGATGCACAGGATTGCGGAGATTGCTTCCTGTGACATTGCAGTATTTACCAATATCGGTTCCGCCCATTTGGAGAATCTGAAGACCAAGGAAAATACCTGCTTTGAGAAAAATGCATATTCTGGAAGGAAATCAAAAGGAAGTTTCCTGTATTTGCCGAAAAAGGATGCGATTTTGGGACAGCTTACGGAAGAGAAAATCAGAGCCATGGGATTCTTGGGAGAGAAGAAGCTAAATCTTTTCTTTTACGAAAAGAAGGAGGAGATTCCCCTTTCCGTTCCCGGAGAACATATGGAGGACAATGCTTCCGTAGCCATGGCGATAGGTCTTTCTCTGGGATTACACAAACAAAAAGCTCTCACAGGGCTTATTGGAATTTCAGGGCTTAAAGGGAAGAGGCGGCAGACTTTCCACGGAAGATGGCATTATGATTATTGATGACAGCTACAATGCTTCTCCTGATTCCATGAAGGCTTCCTTAAAGGTCTTGGCTTCAGAGAAAGGGGCGAAAAGAAAGATTGCCGTTCTTGGAGATATGAATGAGTTGGGGGATAATGAAATCGCCTATCATCGGGAAATCGGAGAACTTTTAAAGTCTCTTCCTATTGATGCATTATTTACCTTAGGAAAGAAGGGAGAAGAGATTCGGAAAGCTATGGGAGAGAAGCTGATTCCCGGAAAAGCCTGCTTTTAATCTTGAAGAGCTGTCCTTCTCTTTGGAAGAAGAAATTAAGCCTGGAGATCTGCTTTTATTTAAGGCTTCCAACTCCCTTTCTCTTTCCAAGGTGATTCAAGAAATAAGGAGTAAGCATTGTTTGCCAAAGTAATCGTAGATATTTCTCATGAATCTATCGATAAATGTTTTACCTATAGGGTCCCTAAGGAAATTTCCTTATCTGTCGGGGATCCTGTTTTGATACCCTTTGGAAGAGGAAAGAAAAAGGGCTATGTAATCGATATAGAAGAGCTGGCAGACTTCCCTGAAGAGAAAATTAAAGACATTCTTTCTCCTTTGGAAAAGGAGTTCTCCGTAGAAAAACAGCTTTTGGATCTGGCCATTTGGATGGCGGAGGAATACGGAACGACCTTAAATCAATGCTTAAAAACCGTACTTCCGGTAAAGAAGAAGACGAAAAACAAAACAAAGCCGGGAAAGATACAATATGGAAACCCCTATCCTGCTCCAAAACTCAATGCAGAGCAGGAGGAGGTTCTTTTTGCAATGCAGGAATATTTTCAGGAGGAGGAAGCGCCTTCCGCCCTGCTTTTCGGCGTTACCGGATCCGGAAAGACGGAGCTGTATTTGCGTTTAATCGAAGATTGCCTTGCCAAAGGGAAGGGAAGTGATTTATCTGATTCCGAAATTTCCCTAAGCCATCAAAGCAGAATGCGGGTGGAGGGACGTTTCCCGGACAGGTGGCGGTATTACATTCCAAAAATGAGCCAGGGAGAACGGGCGGAGAGCATGGAAAAAGTGCCGGTCCGGAGAGGTGAAGCTTTTTACTGGGCCCCTCGTTCAGCCCTCTTTGCGCCATTTTCCAATTTAGGGACTTATCATTATTGATGAGGAGCAGGGAACGTTCCTACAAGTCGGAAACCGCTCCCCGATACGAAAGTCGGGATGTGGCAAGAAAAAGGGGAGAACTGGCCAAGTGTCCGGTACTTTTTCGGCTCTGCAACACCTTCCGTCAATATTTTCCGAGAGGCGGAGGAGGGAAAAAGTCAGACTGTTTACTTTAAAAAAACAGGGCGGTGGAGGGAAGTTTTCTACCAAAGCTGACTCTTATTGACTTACGAAAGGAATTGGAGGAGGGAAACCGTTCCATTTTTTCCAAAGCACTGGAGGAAGCGGTATTAAAGCGTTTGGAAAGGGGGAACAAAGTATTCTCTTTATGAACAGAAGGGGCTATTCTCCCTTTGTGAGCTGCAGAAAGTGCGGAAAGAGCTTAAACTGTCCCCACTGCGACGTAAGTCTGACGCTTCACAAAAACGGTATGCTGCAATGCCATTACTGCGGCTATAGCAGAAAACTGGAAAAGAAATGTCCAAACTGTGGCAGCAGTTATCTTTCCCCCTTTGGTACCGGAACGGAAAAGCTGGAAAAAAATCTGCCATGCAGTCTTCCCCAAAAGCAAGAATTCTTCGTATGGACGGAGATACCACAGGGAAAAAGGGGAAATACGAAGAAATTTTACAGGATTTTGCCGAGGAGAAGGCGGATATTCTTTTGGGAACCCAGATGATTGTAAAAGGACATGATTTTCCGAAGGTCACTCTGGTGGGCATTATGGCGGCGGGAGCAGCTGTTCTTTCAGTCGGATTTTTCAGGCAAGGGAATATGCTTTCCAGATTCTTACCCAGGCAGCAGGTAGGGCAGGCCGGGGAAAGCTTCAGGAGAAGTCTTGATTCAAAGCTATCGTCCCTGAGGAGGAAGTACTGGAGCTGGCTTTGGAACAGGACTACTTTTTGCTTTTTATCAGTCGGAAAAGAAGTTTCGGAAAAGACTGGAATATCCTCCCTTGCCAGAATGCTGGCTATCCAATGCAGCTATCAAGAGGAAGAGTTTTTAAGTCTGATGCTGGAGAAGACCATCAAAAGAATCCAGGGGAAATTGGAGAAGGAGCAGGCGGAGTTATTTGTACCCTTCCTGCCACCATTTATAAGCTAAAGGATAATTTTAGGAAAATCATCTATATTAAGCAAGAATCCCATGATATAATCATCCGATTAAGAAATCTATTTGTTGAGGAGCTTCGAAAAGAGGATAAACGCTCTTTGATTCAGCTCCAGTTTCGATCTTTTATAGAGAGGGTATAGTTTATGGCAATTCGCAGCATCCGAAACAAATCGGAGACTCCATTTTGGAAAAAGAAGTGTAAAGAAATTAAGGAAATGACGGATAAAAACCAGAGATTTGATTCAAGATATGTTTGAAACAATGTACGACGCCAACGGTGTTGGACTGGCAGGTCCTCAGGTGGGGATTTTAAAGCAGCTTTTTGTGGTGGATATCGGAGACGGTGTTCAGCTAGTGTGCATTAATCCTAAAAATCGAAGCTGTGGGAGAGGAAGAGCAGTGCGGAGAAGAGGGCTGTCTTTCCGTTCCGGGAAAAGGAAGGAAAGGTTACCCAGCCCCATGAATATCCATCTGAGGCCCGCAGATCAGAACATGGAGCCCTTTTAGCTTGGATGCTTCCGGCTTTTTGGCCAGAGCCTTCTGCCATGAGTATGATCATCTCCAGGGGTTCTCTATACAGAGAAGGTAGAGGGAGATTTGGAAGATGTTCAATATGAAGAACTGGAAGAGGAGGAAATGATTTGAGAATCGTGTTTATGGGAACCCCGGACTTTGCGGTGAAGGGGTTAGAGGCCATCCATCAGGCCGGACATGAGATTCTCTTGGTAATCAGTCAGGAGGATAAAGCAAAGGACAGAAAGGGAAATCTCCTTAAGACGCCGGTAAAACAGGCAGCAGAAAGACTGGAGCTTCCTGTTCGTTCCGTACATCGTCTGAGAAAAGACGAAGAACTCCTTGCATATTTAAAGGAATTAAAGCCGGATTGCATTGTGGTGGCTGCCTTCGGACAGATCCTTCCCAAGGAGCTTTTAGAGCTTCCCCGCTATGGCTGTGTGAATATCCATGCTTCTTTACTGCCTCTTTATCGGGGAGCTTCTCCGATTCAGCAGGCTATTTTGCATAGAGACAAGGAAACCGGTATTTCCACCATGCTGATGGCGGAAGGATTGGATACCGGAGACATCCTGCTTCAAAAAAAGCTTCCATTAACGGGGGAAGAAACAGGAGAAAGTCTTTTCGAAGCCCTTTCCTTGCTTTCTCAGGATTGTATTTTGGAAACCCTTAGTCTTTTAGAGCAGGGGAATTGCCCCAGAAGGGCCCAGGATGAGGAAAAAGCCAGTCATTGCAGTATGATTGTAAAGCAGGACGGCTTTGTGAATTGGAATAAGCCCGCCGTCGAAATCGAGGCCATGGTTCAGGGCCTTTAATCCCTGGCCTGCTGCAGTCAGTATTCTTCCCTAACGGAAAAAGCTTTAAAATCTGGAAAGCCAGAGTTATCCGGCAAAAGAAGAGGATTTTCAAAGCTTTTCAGAAATTAAAGAAGATTTGCTCTTTGCTCATTTACCGGAAAGCCTTTCGGAGGAAGCAAAGGAGGTCTTTCGGAAGAAAGAAGGCATAGGAAAGATGTATCGCAATAAGGAGAACAATCGTCTTCTTCTTTCTACAGGGGAAGGATATCTGGAAATTTTGGAAATTCAGGTAGAAGGAAAAACGTTTGGATACCCCTGCTTTCTTACTAGGATTTGGAGGATAAGATGCCTTATTCATACTATTTTTTTCGATCCCACAATGATTTTTGTCTATATCGGCATGGGGCTTTCTCTGCTGGCCTCTTCTTTGGTGAAGTCCACCTTGCCAAATATGACCGGGTTCGTTCCCAAAGAGGTATCAGCGGAAGAGAGGCGGCGGAGATTATTTTACAGAAAAACGGTATCGGCTATGTGCAGGTGCTTTTCCGTAAGAGGACATCTGAGCGATTTCTACAGCCCGAAGGACAAGACGGTAAATCTGTCGGAAGCCACGGAGAACTCCACCTCCATTGCAGCCATCGGTGTTGCCGCCCACGAGTGCGGACATGCTGTTCAGGATGCGGTAGGCTATATGCCCTGGTCATCAGCCGGAATATTAATCCGGTTTGTGCTATTTGTTCACAGCTGGCCATTCCCATTATTTTTATTGGCTTTCTGATTGGCCTAAGCGGCTTTATTCAGTTGGGAATCATTGTTTTCGCAGTGGCAATTTCCTTTCAGATTATTACTCTTCCTGTGGAGTGGAATGCTTCTCAAAGAGCCATGCGGATTTTGGAAGAGGAGGGATTTTAAGTCCCCAGGAAATTAAGGGAGTTCGGGCGGTCCTTACGGCGGCGGCTCTTACTTATGTAGCGGCAGCGGCATCCTCCGTATTGCAGCTTCTTCGTTTACTCATTCTCTATGGAGGAAGAGGCAGAAGAGATGACTAAGGTTGAAAAAATGAAAAGCAAGACCGGAGCCCATGTAGGAATATCCACCGGAGGCAAAATGGATAAGAGGAAGAAAAACTTAAAGCCAAGAGTGGAAAAGAGCGAAAGAGAGTTACTTTTGGAGCTTTTGGAAAAGGTCTTTTATGAAGGAGAGTTTATTCATCTTGCTTTAAGAAAGCTTTTTCGGACTATTCCGGCTTGGGAAACAGAGAGAAGGCTTTTTTAACCAGAAGCAGTCACGGGATTTTGGAGCGGTATCTGCAACTGGACTATGTGATTTCCTTATACAGCAGTGTAAAACTGAAAAAACTGAAGCCCGTGGTTCTTTTTAAGTCTTCGCATTGCTATTTATCAATTACTTTTTATGGACAAAAATTCCGATCCATGCCATTGTGGATGAGGCGGTAAAAAGCATTAAGAAAAGAAAGCTTCAGGGTCTGGTTCCCTTTGTCAATGCAGTTTTACGAAAAGATTGTTGGAGAGAAAGAGGAAATTAAAAGAAGCTGAGATCCCTTCCCAAGGAGGATGCAGTGTCCCTATGCCTTCCTCAGGATATTTTGGAAGTCTTTTTGAAAGACTATGGCAGGGAGAGAACAATTGCCATGGCGGAGGCTTTCTTACAAAGTGACGGAGGCTTTTATATTCGAAATGAAGAGGGAGAGGGAGAACGGGTATCCGGAAATATTTTGGAGGAGGAGCGTTTTCGTTCCGGTGCAGTAACGATACAGGACTTTTCCTCTCAGGCTGTGGGAAAAAGCCTAAAGCTGAAAGAAGGAGACTTGGTACTGGACTGTTGCAGTGCTCCGGGAGGAAAGGCCTGCCATATCGCCTCCTTACTGAAGGGGAGCGGTAAGGTGTACGCCAGAGATGCCCAGAAGGATAAGCTTCATTATATTGTAGAAAACCAAAGACGACTTGGTTTTCAAAATATGGAAATTGAGCATTGGGATGCCAGAGTCCGGGATGAGCGCTTTATACAAGATGGGGAAGGACTTTTAGACGTAGTGCTTTGTGATGCTCCCTGTTCCGGCCTTGGAGTTATCGGTAGAAAACCGGATATTCGTCTGCATTTTACGAAGGAATCCTTGGAAGAATTGCAAAGCCTGCAAAGGGAGATTCTAAGCACTGTTCAGGCCTATGTGAAAAAGGGAGGACAGCTGTTGTATTCCACCTGCAGTCTTTCCTTTAAGGAAAATGAGGAGAATCGGGACTTTATTCTAAAAAATTTCCCTTTCACCCTCATCAAGGAAGAGAAGTTTATGCCGGGAGAGCCCTCGGACGGCTTTTATCTGGCCCTGTTTCAGAGAAAGAGGGAAGATTGACGGCATCACTGTGACGGAAGAATTCGGAGAAGTAATTTTACGCAATTTCAAGAAAAGGATGGAGGAGTAATTCTTGCAAGAGAAGGAAAGGCATGAAAAAAATATTCGTGATTTAGAGCTTGTAGAGCTGAAAAAGCCTTTGTAAGGAGGAGGGATTTCCTGCTTATCGGGCGGAGCAGCTTTTTTCCTGGCTTCATGAAAAGGCTGTGGAGGAGTATACGGAAATGACGAATATTCCCAAAAGCTATGCGGGAAAAAGCTTGCAGAAGGCTATTCCATAGCCTTACCTAAGGCGGATTTACACCTTTGCTCCAAGATGGATGATACGGAAAAATTTCTTTTTCGCCTCTCTGACGGGCATAAAATTGAATCGGTTTTCATGCGGTATCAGCATGGAAACTCCGCCTGCATTTCCACCCAGGTGGGCTGCAGGATGGGCTGTGCCTTCTGTGCTTCCACTTTGGATGGTCTTGCCAGAAACTGTAGCACAGGAGAAATGCTTGGACAGATTTATGCTATGGAAAAGCTGACAGGACAAAGAATTTCTCATGTAGTGCTGATGGGCTCCGGAGAGCCCTTGGATAATTATGAGGAGGTTACCCGTTTCTACGAATCATCAGTGACGAAAAGGGAAAAAAATCTCCATCAGAAACATTACCCTGTCCACCTGCGGTCTGGTACCGAGAATCTATGACTTGGCCAAGGAAAAATTACGGGATTACGCTGGCATTAAGCCTGCATGCGCCCACGGATGAACAGCGAAGAAAAATCATGCCCATTGCCAATCGCTATTCCTTTATCGGAAATTATGCCGGCGGTAAAGGAATATTTTAAGAAAACCGGCAGAAGAGTCAGCTTTGAGTATGCTTTGGTGCTGGGGGTAAATGACGGAGAAGAGGACAGAAAGGCTTTTTAGTGGATTTATTAAAGAGGGAGAAGGGAGAACATTTTCCCTGTCATGTGAATCTCATTCCGGTGAATCCCTATTAAAGAAAAGGACTTTTGCACCGCCGGATCGAAAGAGGGTTTATGCCTTTCAGGAGTATTTACAGAAAAGAGGCATTACCTGTACGGTAAGAAGAGAGATGGGGGCAGATATTGCCGGAGCTTGCGGACAATTACGAAGGGATGGAACAAAAGGGGCTTAAGATGGAGTTTTTTGCAAAAACGGATCAGGGAAAAATGCGAAAAATGAATCAGGATTTTCTTTTCGACACAGGGGATGCCCTGGGAAAATTTCCCAATCTTTTTCTTTTTGGCAGACGGAATGGGAGGACACAGAGCCGGTGACTTTGCTTCCCGTTATTTGGTGGAAAGCTTGACGACGCTTTTGAAACAGACGGAGGAACTGCCTTTGGTACGAAGCCTGGAGAAGGCTATACAGAAGATGAATCTGGAGCTGCTTCGTCTTTCCCAAAGCAATATTCATTTACAGGGGATGGGAAGTACGCTGGTTACCGCCTTTGTAGAGGGGAACAGTATTGTATTTTCCAACGTGGGAGACAGTAGAGCTTACCTTTTTCAAAGAAATCGCCTGCGTCAGGTGACCAGAGACCACAGCTATGTGGAGGAGATGATTCAGAGAGGGAAAATGATTCGAGGTTCTGAGGAATACCAAAAGAGCAAGAACATGATTACCCGGGCAGTTGGTGTGGAAAAGTACCTGGAAGTGGACTTCTTTGAAGAAGAGTGGGAGGAAGGAGATTTATTTTTCCTTTGCTCCGACGGCCTTAGTAATATGGTGGATCAGGAAAGCATGGTGCAGATTTTAAAGGATGATTCCAGCCTGGAAGAAAAGGGAGAAGCATTGATTACTTTAGCCAATATTAATGGGGGAAAAGACAATATCGCCTTGATTTTGGTGAGACCAGGAAAGGAGCAGGGATAATGAAATGGGAAAAAGGAACTCTGCTACAGGATCGATATAGTATAGAAGCCCTCATTGGAGAGGGAGGCATGAGCTATGTATACCGTGCCAGAGATCAAAAAAATTAGGGAAGAACCGTAGCCATAAAGGTCTTAAAAGCAGGATTATGCAGAGGATCAGGAATTTGTTCGAAAATTTCCAGGATGAAGCTAAGGCTGCCGCAAAAGCTGAATCATTTGAATATTGTCTCCGCCTATGATGTTGTGGATGAAGGGATACCCACTTTATCGTCATGGAATTGGTGGAGGGAATTACCTTTAAAGAACTATATCCATAGAAAGGGAAAAATGCTCGAGCGAGAAGCTATCGGCATTGCCCTGCAGCTTGTGGAAGGTATGGATACCGCGCATAAGATGGGGATTGTGCACAGAGACATTAAGCCCTCAGAATATGATTGTCAGCACCGAAGGGGTGGTGAAAAATTGCCGATTTCGGAATTGCCAGGGCCGCAAGCCAAGAAACAGCCAATACGGCGGTGATGGGTTCCGTAGCATTATATTTCACCGGAGCAGGCAAGACGAGGGGTTTCCGACCAGCGTTCCGATATTTATTCCCTGGGCTGTACGATTTATGAAATGCTTACCGGAAAGCTTCCCTATGAGGGAGAGAATTCCATGGCGGTGGTTTTTTCCCACATGGAAGATCCTATTCCCCTGGGTAAGGGATTTGGAGCCTGAGGTTTCCCTGCCTTAGATTATGTGGTTTGAAGGCTATGCAGAAAAAGCCCTCTGCCCGTTATCAAAGTGTGGAGGAGCTGCGGGATGACTTAAATCTTGCTTTGGAAGACCCGGAAGCCGGTTTTTTAAACGACAGACAGGATGAGGGAGACGAGTCCGTTTCCCGTCAGGCCAGACAGGAAATGGATAAAGGCATTTCCCTGACTGTATAAAGCCTTAGCCATTTTGTCCGTAGTTTGTATCCTGGGCGTATTTCTTTTCCTAGGGCTTTTAAATTAGTGGGTATGCTTCGATCCGTAGAGGATCTTTTCTCCCAAGACGGAAAGCGCATCGGAGAAGGAAACGGAGGAAAGCACCCAGGTAGCGATTACCATTTCCGCCTTTAGACAGCTTACTGCCGGATATTGTGGGAAAGACCATTCCCCGAGGCGGAGAAATATCTCTCCTCTTATGACATTAAGATTTATCCGGAAAAAGGAGGAATTTTCCGAGAAATACGAGGAAGGACAGATTATTTCCTACCCCAGTGGAAAATATGGGGTCAGAAGCAGATTGTACGTTACGGTTTCCAAGGGAAGTAAGGTACTGGTATTTTTATGATAAGGAGCATCCTGAGGACTTAACGAAGCTTCAGCAGATGGAGCTCAGCACGGTAGAGAAGGAGTTAAAGGATAGAGAGATTCCCTACAAGGTGCTTGAGCAAATGTCGGATACAGTGGAAAAGGGGTATCTGATCAGTGCCAACAAGGCGGATACATCAGAGCCGGGAGAGCTGGAGCTTGTAGTCAGTACCGGAATTCCGGATAGCTGGGCCGTGGTTCCGGATCTTACTAATCTTTCCGAGAAAGAAGCCATTTCCGCCTTGGAGGATGCCGGTTTGGAAGCCGGAGTGATTTCCTATATTCCCAGCACAAGCGTAGCAAAGGGTGTAGTGCTGAAGCAGTCTGTAGCAAAGGACAGCTATGTGGAAAGAGGACAGGCAATTCCCTTCAGCGTAAGCTCCGGTCCGGATGGGAAAAGCAGTACAAAGCTTGCTCCCTCCGATGACAACAGCAAGGCATGGGTATCCAGCATAAATCAAACCGTTGTTTTGGGAAGTGGCGGTCCCGGTGTTGAAGGTACCGTCCTGGTGGTAGTTTATCTTCGACAAGACGTAAACGGAGAAAGCCGGTACACCACCCTGCAAGCCGCAAGATCCTATGTGATCGGAAGCGAAATGCAGTTAAGCATTGGTCGAATCAAGGGAATTGCCGGACTTTCCAAGGGTACCGTGGAAGTAGTGGATGCGGAGAAGGATAGGGTTCTGGCTGCCTATGATCTGGATTTCGCTCCGGAGGCTTAGGATGGTAGGAAAGATAATTAAAGGCATCGGCGGATTTTATTATGTGGATACCAAGTCGGGAGTCTTTGAATGTCATGCCAAGGGGCTTTTTCGAAACAAGAAAGAAAAGCCTCTGGTAGGGAGACTATGGTGGAAGTGGAAGAGGTTCCTGACACGGAAAAAGAAATGGTGGGGCAGATTCTAAGGATTCTCCCTCGGAAAAATGAATTGATTCGCCCCTTAGTGAGTAATATTGACCAGGCGGCACTGGTTTTTTTGCGGTGAAGGAACCGGAGCCCTCCTTCCCTTAATTGACCGTTTTCTTTTTGCACCTGGAGGCAGAGAAATTCCCTGTATGCTTTTTCTTTAATAGAGAGATTTGCTATCGGAATGTGAAGCGGATTATCGGGAGAAAATGCAGAGTATCTATGAAAAAGCAGGTATTCCTGTTTATTTTTCCAAAGCAATACGAAAAGAAGACCGGGAGGAGATTCTAAGCTTTTAAAGGGAAAAAACCACTGTTTTTCCGGACCTCCGGTGTGGGAAAGTCCAGTATGATTAATCTTTACTGCTGGAAGACAGGAGGATGGAGACTGAAGTCTTTCCGAAAAATCAAAAGAGGAAAGAATACCACAAGACATGCGGAATTTTTTTCTCTGGGAGAAGACAGCTATGTCTTGGATACTCCCTGGTTTCACCTCTTTGATTTCCACCGGATATTTCTCCCGGAGAATCTGCGCTATCC